>Ga0224558_1000772_pt1 | contig 36700 bp, 29 predicted proteins | sample 714S32024metaG_FD_180682 | JGI IMG/M metagenome (GOLD analysis project Ga0224558, IMG submission 180682) | Peat soil microbial communities from Stordalen Mire, Sweden - 717 S3 20-24 | ecosystem: Environmental > Terrestrial > Soil > Wetlands > Peat | place: Sweden: Norrbotten County, Stordalen... | reverse complement strand
CAGCACCGCCTCAACCACCGGCCAAGAAAATGCCTGGGCTACAAAACACCTCACCAAGTCTTCTGGGAACAGTTACACTCTAACCAACCCGCTGCACTTCGTTGTTGAATCCGCCGAACAATAAAACAACTTATTATCGACGACTTGCGCGGAACGGCTGGCAGCCTGAAGTAATGAACTGGACGAGTAAACTGGGCGCCTTGTAATTCGCAACTATCCCATGCCCGAGAATCCAGAATTGGGGCATCCCGATTCTAGTGTGAGGAATCGGACAACCCGCCGATGCATTCAACTCCATACTCATTCAATACATCCTGTAGCGTCACAACGCCTTCGAGTTTGTGAATATTTGCCCGGTGAACGACTGGCAAGACATCGAGATGGTACTTGCTCATGCGTTCGAGCGCCTGATGCAGGGCATGGTCCGTGTGGAGATGCGGAACTTGGAGGGTTTCCACAATGTCTTTGAGCGGCTGTTCTTTTCTTCCGTCGGCATAGGCGCACCCCAGAGTCTCTCTGGTCAACATTCCCAGAAAATAATCCTTCTCTGTAACGGGCCAGATGCGGAATTTACTGGCGCGAGTTTGTTCGATCACATCTTGGACACGCATCTCCGCCGGGAGGATCTCTGGAGTCCTCCGCATGATCTGAAGCACGGTGCGTTGGTTGAGTTCGTCGCGAGTGCTGCGACTGGGTAAATGAATGCCGTCCTGATGAGCCAAAGCCTCGTAGATCGGCTCATTCTGAAATCGTGAAGAGATGAAGAAGCTGGTCAGGTTTGCAATCATCAGCGGCACAATGACAGCGTAGTCCCGCGTCATTTCAAAGATCATCAAAACCGATGTCATCGGAGCGCGCACGATCCCCGCGAAGAGCGCGCCCATGCCGACCAGCGCGTACGCTCCAGGGGTTGCGGTGTATCCCGGCAACAAGCCATGCGCTACGGTGCCGATGGCTCCGCCCAGCATGGCTCCGAGAAATAAACTCGGGCCGAAGATTCCACCAGCGTTTCCGGAAGCGTAACTGACAGTAACACCAATGAGCTTGAGCGCCACGAGTAGCAGCATCAACTTGAGCACCATCGTTCCATTCAAAGCGCTGCCGACGTAGGTATACCCGACACCCAGAACCTGCGGCACAAACCAGCCCATCAGACCAACCGTCACACCGCCCACGACGGGATGCCACCAGCGCGTTCTCGTGGGCAGATTCAGAAAGAACTTGCGCATCCCCAACAAAAGCCGGGTAAACGCTACGGACAAAAAACCGCCGGCGATGCCCAACAGGGCGTAAATGGCGAGTTCCAGCGGATGTACCAGAGTGTATTGCGGCACTTGGAACAGCGGGTTATTGCCAAGCAAGAGGCGCAAGACGGCCCAGGAGGTGGCTGAGGCGAGCACGACTGAGCCCAGAATCGGCGCGTGCATGTCGCCCATCACCTCTTCGAGTGAAAACAACACAGCCGCCATCGGCGTATTGAATGCCGCGGCAATGGCGGCGGCGGCTCCTACGGGAATCAGAGCCTTTACCTTTTCCGGGCGCAATCCGAGCCATCGACCGAGTACCGATCCGATTCCGGCGCCCACCTGGACAGATGGTCCCTCGCGGCCCAGTGGAATCCCGCTCGCCAGCGTGGTCGCTGTGCAGAAAAACTTGCCCAGGACAGTGCGCAGGGAGATAAATCCATCCCGGGCGAAGAGCGCGGCTTTGGTCTGGGGCACGCCGCTGCCGCGAGCGTAAGGAAAAAAACGATAGAGAAGGAAACCCATGGCCAGCGATCCCGCCACTGGCACCAGCACACGCCTCCACGCGGCGCTATCCGGCGGATAGAGGCGCATTCCCAGCCGCTCGGTGAGCACGATGAACGCGACTACGGCTAGTCCGGTGAGAGCTCCGATCAGCAGCGACAGAAGAAGAAATACCTGCTCCTCACGCTGTTGAAGATGAGCTATCATACGCGCCCGGATGGCCGTAATCCAACTCATTTTCGGCTGGTTCTCAGCGGTGGGAGAAGAGGACATAAGCACAGTTTACGCTAACTTCATTGCAGGCTTCAGAGAACAACGACAGGCATCATCGACGTTGCGACTGCCTATTCATTGAATCATCGGCTATCTGGCGATTTAGGACTCTCATCGACATTGAGTCCAAGTGCAGATAAGCGGGCTCGGGTGGATTTGCAGTCCGTGTGAAGAATGCTTTGAATTCCCAGCCCTTCCGCAATCTGAACGAACATCGGAGTATTGTCGATATAGACTGCCTGCGAGGCCTGCACCTGAGCTATGTCAAGAGCAAGCCTGAAGATGTCCACGTCGGGCTTGCGGATGTGAACGAAGCAAGAGGAAATGAAGCAGTCGACAAACCGATCCAGTTTGAACTTCTGAATCCGATACGCATTCAGCTCGCGCCCTTCGTTGCTGACTATAGCTATTTTCATCCCCAGCCGTAGCTTGAGTTGCGCAACCAGCTCAATCATCTCCGGGAAAGGTTCTGACTGCGCAAACATGAAGCGCCGAAACTGATTGCGCGTGAAGGTCCGCTTTTGGTGGAACACAACCAGGCTCAAATACTCTTCCAGCGTAATCTTTCCCTCCTCGAATATCTCGAATGTGAGATGATGACGTTCCTCCATCTCGGCCCACTCCAGCTTGAAGTTCTTAGCCGCCCGTTTGCGAGCCAGATGGTCCCAGCCGTCGGTCAGCAGGACACCGCCAATATCCAGAAAAGCGCAAGAGATCGCAGTTGTTTTCTTCATCAACAATCCTTCCGTTGGCCCATCCGAAGGAAGCCCTTCGAGATTTCGCTTCCTCATTATCGCTGGATTTACACCTTTGCTGCCAGTGAATCGGCATCTGCTCCTGCCGGGAGGTGATCCGGCAAGTCAAGACGCGCCACGCCAATACGGCTGTCGGCCATCCCATAATAGATGTCGAAACGATCAGGCCTGCCAAGATCGTCGCGCCGGTCGATGCCGGTGGGAAACACGACATTGGCGACAATTCCGTCGCGCTCTTGCGGGAGCACCGGAGTCAACACCGGCTCAACCGAGCGATAACGTACCACGCGCGGATGTTGCTTTGAGAGCACCATCACCCCAGCCGAGTAGCATAGTTGATGCCCGTCGCTGCCTGTACTTGCAGCTTCGCTGACACCATGGTAAACAATCATCCATCCGTGCTTGGTTAGGATGGGCGGAGTTCCAGCGCCGATCTTGAGCCGCTCCCAGGGCGAGACTGGAGTCGCCAGTCTGTGATGAGAGGTAAACCGGCCCAGGCGATCTGGTTCATGGTTTTTCAAGACCGGCGGGCAATAGGAAATCCAGATGCTCTCCCGATCGAGATCGACCTTACGGGACGTTGGATGGCAGGCGGTCTCCTCGGGACGAGTGCCCGGAAAAAGCGGACGGTGGAGCATGCCCAGTTCCAGTTTCCCGGAGGAGTTAGGGATTGCGACAGGGAATAGGCTCGCATCTTTGTCATCCACGTTGCCCAATTCAATGCCGTGCCAATGAGCGTAGGTTGTGAGTCCGAGACGCTCCCAGTGGAAGAGATCCTCCGATTCGGCCAAAGCGATCCTTGGGCCTTGAGGCGAAAATGCTGTGTAGGACATGATGTAGCTTTGTAGCGGTTCCACGAACGTGACGCGGGGATCCTCACAGCCACCGCTGCCATCGGGCCGCCGTTCATAATCGGCTTCCGGCTCCAGTGCGATGCCGAGCCTCTCGACGCCAATCGGATCGCCGGCTTCATTGAATTGCACCCGCGCAATCCCAATGCGCGAGTAATTTCCTTTCGCGACCATCCGCGGAAACAGATAGAGTTCCCCGTCAGGGCCGCGAACAGCCGCTGGATTCAGGACGCCTTCAACTTCCATGGGATTGCCGGGTTCAGGCTCCATCAGCATCCCCAGGCGGCGCAGCTTGAATTCGTTCATCTGCACTCCTCAAGCAGTCGCATTCGGCGCCTCAAAGATTCGCGCCTGTTGACCATCGTCCAAACAAGCGATGATTGCTTCGATCACCCGCTTGGTCTCATTGGGACCTCGAACTGGAATGGAAATAACACCAGCCTGTTCAGCCGGGTAGTCGTTCCCTCCCACAAACAAAGCATCTCCCACGTAAATCATTTCCTTTATAGAAATGCCAAGTGTCGCTTGCAGCTTTTTGATCCCGTAGGCTTTGTCAATGCCTGGCTTGGTGACATCAATGGATGTCGCGCCACCGAGTCGCACCGAGAACTCCGGAATCATAGTGTCAAGAATTATTTTGATTTTCTTCCGCTTGGAAAAATCCGCATCCCATTTCTCCTTCTCCTCTAAGGGAGCCTGCTGACCCAGTGCGGAATACGTCACCTGGCTTCCACGATCTTCAATGGTCTCTCCCCACGTCTTTTCGACCGGGAAGCCTGCGTCTTCGGTGGCTTTCTTCAGGGAACTGACGATCTTCTGTTTTTCTTCCGCGGTAAGATCTTCTGAATAGAGCTTCTTCCACTCTCCGGTGTATTGAAAGAATTCTGTCCCGCAGGTTGGAAGAATCGATAGCTTTCCCAGACGTTCATCCTGCGGAAGATTGGAGAGAACCTGTTTTTCGAACTGTAACCATGCGCCTCCGGAGATGATTGCAACCTTGACGACACCGAGCAGGTCATGCAGAAGTGATGACATTTCGGCATCGAGTGACGACTTGCTTGCGGCGAGCGTTCCGTCGAGATCAAAGACAATTAACTTCTTCACCATTCATCCACCTCAGACTCCATACAATCTCAATTGGAGTTTCCGGCCACGCTTACTCTCTCGTAATTGAACGGCTTAAGACGATTCGGGCAGCGCGATTTCCAACAAGGTTACTGCGTTGTCTGGGTGAAATTCACATGCGCCTGTCTCGGCGTGCAAGAGCCATTCTTCGCCTTTATGCCAGCGGGTTGACTGTAACTCAAGGAAACTGGCGGCCATGCGGAACCCGCGCCAGGTTTTCACTCAGAATGTAGATAGCGAGCGCGGCAGCCATGAAGAGAGCGCCTACCCAGAAGCGCCAGTCGCGATGCATCCGTCTCCAATAAGGGCCGGGATCAGGCTCACCCCTGTCACTGCTATTTCCTTCCAGATTGTGCTTGCTTCCCGTCATCTCTTCTCCATCTCGGCAGAGTATTCGCCTCGGCGCGCAGCTTGGTTGCAGCGTGCGCGATGAACCAAAGCCTGCTGTGCCGCCAATACATTGGTCTCCTGGCCCTTCCAAAGCTCCAAGGCTGGCTGCTGGATGGCGCGTGCAAACGAAAATGCCAACGCCCAAGGCAACCGCGACTTGAATCTCACATTCATCGCATTCAAACGAGCTGAGGCCAGCTCTGCGGATTGGCCGCCTGACAAAAACGCAATTGCCGGAACAGCAGCGGGGACGGCTCGCAAGAGACAATTGACCGTCTCGTCGGCTACTTCATCTATAGCTTCTTGTTTAGGGCAGGTCGAACCAGGAAGAACCATATTGGGCTTCAGAATCATTCCTTCCAGCATGACCCGTTGCGTGTAAAGCTGACAGAAAACTTCTCGCAGAACTTCCTCAGTGACCTCGAAGCATTGCTCCAACGTATGCTCGCCATCCATGAGAACTTCAGGCTCGACAACTGGAACGAGACCTGCTTCCTGGCACAATGCTGCATAGCGAGCCAGAGCCTGTGCATTGGCCTCAATGCAACCCCAACTTGGTATACCGTCGCCAATAGTGATGACTGCGCGCCACTTAGCAAACCGGGCGCCCATGCGAACGTATTCAGCAAGCCGGTCGCGCAATCCATCCAGGCCTTCCGTCACCTTTTCGCCGGGATGACCTGCCAACTCCTTGGCGCCGGTATCGACTTTGATTCCAGGAATGATACCCGCGTCAATGAGGACTTTGACAAACGGAGTGCCGTCGCTCCTTTGTTGACGGATCGTCTCGTCGTAGAGGATTGCCCCGCCGATGCACTCACCGAGCCCCATGGTAGTCACAATCAATTCACGATAGGCGCGGCGAGCCTCGATGGTCTGGGGAATCCCCAAGCTGGCAAATCGTTTGTTGCATGTCCCATTGCTTTCATCCATTGCAAGCAAGCCCTTGTTGCCTGCGAAAAGAGCCTGTGCGGTGTCTCTAAGCGTTTGCGAATTCATTTGGGCCTGCTCTCTTGATTCAGCTCTGTAAAACCAGAATCTACCGCGTTCTATTCGTCGGGTAATTTTCGATTGCCCCGGCCAGAACCTTCTGGCGCGGGAACCGCTTTGAATACTATCAAAGGCACTGCTCCGTTGAGTCAGGTCAAATGTGAACAGCAGGCAGTCCGGTCATCCTATTGAAATCACATGGGCAGATGACACGAATATTCCGATCTGTCTTGTCGATCAGCGCTGCCACAGAATCTGCCCCGCTTCGAGCGGAACAGATGCGTTGGGATGGCGGGGAATAACGCGCGCAGTGTAGTCGCTCGCGGGACGAATAGCGGGCACCTTGGCCGAATAGATGATTACGCCATGCGAATCCGCGCTGGATTCGGCTGCCGTCATAACTTCGTGAACTGGTTCACCTCCCTGAGCTGGGTCTGCGTAGAGTTCGACTGTCAGTTGATCCTTAGAGAGAGCGCCCGGAGAAACTTCGACCTGAAAGAAGTGCTGGCCGTCATGGGTCTTAATTTCCAAAGGACCAAAGCGTACTGTGCTCCAGTGCCAAACGATCTCTTGTTGCCATTGCAGCAAACTCACACCAAGCGAACTATCCCCGTCCATGCGTTCGCGGTAACTGGCTGCAGCTGGCAGATAGTGATTTTCGGTATACTCGCGAATGGCACGCGTAGCTGAGAACTCCGAAGTAAGTCTTGCCATACTCTCGCGGACACGTCCCAACCACTTCAGCGGAAGGCCTTTTTCATTCCGCTCATAAAACTCTGGAATGGCTTCGTTCTCCAATGCGGCATACACGGCTTCAGCCTCTGTGCGATCGCAGGCGGGATCGTCACCATGCTCTTTGCCGTCACCGATGGCCCATCCCACTTCAGGAGAATAGGCCTCAGCCCACCATCCGTCCAACTCCGATAAATTCAAGCCGCCATTGACAAGAACCTTCATGCCACTCGTTCCGCAAGCCTCCCAGGGGCGGCGCGGCGTGTTGAGCCATAAGTCAATTCCGTGAACCATGTGCTGCGCCAGCATCATGTCGTAGTCGTTTAGAAAGACGACTCTCGAACGAACTTCCGGACGCCGGATGAAATCCTTCCACTTCTTGATCAACGCCTGTCCAGGAAAATCCTGAGGGTGTGCTATGCCGGCAAGAATCAGTTGCACCGGCCGTTGTGGGTCGGAGAGAAGGCGCACCAGCCGCTCAGAATCAAACAGAAGAAGATCAGGACGCTTATAGGTCGCAAAGCGCCGCGCAAATCCAAGAGTCAGAGCATTTTCGTCGAAGATGTTATTCGCAATCGATGGATCTCCGCCTTCTGAAACGAGCTGACGGGCATACCGTTTACGCAACCGGTCAATCAGCGTCTTTCGCTCCGTGGACCGCATCTGCCAGATTTGTTCGTCGGTGAGGTTCCGGATGTCATCTTCGACAGCGCGATCTCCGTGCCAGCGCTTTTTGCCGCAAGCTGTGGTCCACAGCGCATCGGCCTCAAGCGAATCCCATGTCGGCACATGAATGCCGTTGGTCACTGAGCCAATCGGGACGTCTGCCTGGGGCCAATGCGGAAAGAGCGGCTGGAATATCTGACGGCTCACTTCGCCGTGAAGCTTGCTCACGCCATTCACGCGGCCGCTGCCTCGCAGAGCAAGATAGGCCATATTGAAGGGCTCTGCATTGTCGCTGGGGTTTTGCCTTCCTATCTTCAGCAGATCGTCAAGCGAGATGCGAAGTTCATCCTGCGCATAGTGGTCAAGATACTGCCGGATGAGTTGCGGATCAAATCGATCGAACCCAGCTGCGACCGCGGTATGTGTCGTAAAGACATTTCCGGCCCGCGTAACTGCCAGAGCTAGATCGAATGGCTTCGCATGATCCTCCATATAGCAGCGCGCCCTTTCGAGCACAGCAAACGCCGCATGGCCTTCATTGAGATGGCAGACTTCGGGCTGCAAACCAAGCGCCCTCAGCAAGCGCCATCCGCCAATCCCAAGAATGATCTCCTGCTTCAGCCGCATCTCCGCATCGCCACCATAGAGTTCACTGGTGATTCCGCGATGCGCCGCTGTGTTTGCGAAATCATTTGTGTCGAGCAGGTAGAGCTTTGTTCTGCCAACAGAGACCTCCCAGCAGCGGAGCCAGATCATTGCTCCTGAAAGGTGGATCTGCAGCCGCAGCCACTCTCCGTTCTTCTGCCGCAGTGGTCTGATGGGCAACTGACCTGGATCGTTAACCGGATAAAGTGCCTGCTGCCGGCCTTCCGAATCGAAGTCCTGGCGGAAATATCCTTGACCATAGAGCAGCCCAACTCCCACAACTGGAACACCAAGATCGCTGGCCGCCTTCATCTGATCGCCGGCTACATTTCCAAGCCCACCTGAATAAATGGGCAGCGCTTCGCTCAACATGAACTCCATGCTGAAGTAGGCGACCGCCGTGAGAGCTCTGCCCGGATGCTTGCGTTGGAACCATGCATCTGCCTGATAGGATTCCCGATTCTGCTGGAGCAGACTATCGAGACGGCCGCGGAACTGCGCATCACTCAATGCAGCCTTGATCTTTTCCTGGGAAACCGTCCGCAAGATGACCCACGGATTTTGTGTGGCCGACCAGAGTTCTTTGTCCAGGCCTTCCCACAACTCGTCCGCCGCATGGTTCCAGGACCAGTGAAGATTGAGCGCCAACTCAACCAGCGCATCGATTCCATCAATCTTGAACCAATCGGATGGTGCCTTCGGATCGTTCAATATCTCCCCCTAAGTTCCAGAATCCCGGAAGCGGAGGCAGCTATCGCAAACCGCTTGCGATAGCCTGCCTTCGCCTCGATTGTAACCTGACGCTGATTAACTGTCGGTGAACATTGCTTTCGCGGGATGCCCCTTGGCCATCGGAGCTGGTGCGGCGGCATCGCTGAAGTCCTTCGTCCACTGCCAGTTCTGGATTTCTGGCATATCCTCCAGATGTTCGCGAATGTAATCGTGATGTTCTTCGAGCTTTTTGCCGAACAGGTCGACAGCGTTCGCGGCCTGCGATCTAAGCCGCGGCACGTGCTTCAGTGCATCCAGCGCGAGGTGAAAACGGCTCATCTCGTTGAGCACGACCATGTCGAATGGAGTGGTCGTCGTGCCTTGATCCATGTACCCGTGCACATGAAAACGGCCCTCATTCGAGCGCCCATGAACCAGGGTATGGATGAGCCAGCGATTGTTGTGGAAAGCAAAGATGACCGGCGCATTCTCGGTGAAGAGCGCATTGAAGGACATTTCATCCATCCCATGCGGATGTTTGTCTGGATACATCAGAGTCATCAAGTCCACCACATTCACAACGCGCACCTTGATGCCTGGCACATATTTCTGTAGCAGCCATGATGTGGCGCAGATCTCAATGGTTGGCACATCTCCGGCGCAAGCCAGAACGACATCTGGCTCTCCGCCTTCATCGTTGGTTGCAAACTTCCAGATGGACGCGCCGCGCGAACAGTGTTCAAGCGCCTCGTCCATGTTCAGCCATTGGAGTTGCGGCTGCTTGCCACAGGTGACAACATTCACGTAATTGCGGCTGCGCAGGCAATGGTCGAAGACGCTCAGCAGGCAGTTGGAATCCGGTGGATAGTACACGCGGATCACTTCACTCCTTCGCGCCAGCGCATTGTCTACATATCCAGTCGCCTGGTGGCTGAATCCGTTGTGATCGTTTCGCCAAGCATGACTGGTGAGCAGAACATTGAGAGACGCGAGCGGCCTGCGCCAGAGAAATTCGCGACATTGCTCAAGCCACTTGGCGTGTTGTGTGGTCATTGAATCGACGACCTGCGCGAAGGCTTCGTAAGAAGACCACATGCCATGGCGGCCCGTAAGCAGGTAGCCTTCAAGCCATCCCTGGCAGAGATGCTCGCTGAGCACTTCCATCACGCGGCCATCCGGGCCCAGTTTTTCGTCGATGGATACAATCTCGGCCATCGAGCAACGATCTGTTGCCTCAAATATTGAGTTCAGACGATTGGAGTCCGACTCATCGGGGCAGAACATGCGAAAGTTTGTCAGATTCATCTTGAAGATGTCTCGAAAGAAATCTCCTAGTTTGCGCGGGGCTTCGGCAAGAACCTGTCCTGGTCCGGGGATTTCCAGTGCATAATTCGTAAAATCTGGAAGAGCGAGTGTGACCAGGGATCGTCCGCCATTCACGTGAGGATTGCCGCCCATGCGCCGGTTGCCGGCAGGCGCGAGGACCGCCAATTCTTCTATGAACTTGCCGTTCTCGTCAAAGAGTTCCTGAGGCTTGTAGCTGCGCATCCACGCTTCAAGAATCTTGAGATGTTCGGGATTTTCACGAACCGTTGCAAGCGGAACCTGATGCGCGCGGAAGGTGCCTTCGACCGGAATTCCGTCCACTTCCTTCGGGCAGGTCCATCCCTTGGGTGTGCGCAGAATGATCATAGGCCAGATAGGCTGCTTCTTGAATCCGCTCTTACGAGCTTCCTGCTGAATTGCCCGAATCTCGGCGTAGCAATCATCCAGCGTTCCAGCCAGAAGTTGATGTACGACTTCAGGATCGTCGCCCTCGACAAAGTAAGGCTTGTAACCACGTCCTGCATAAAGAGCCTTCAGGTCCACGTCGCTGGTGCGTCCCTGAGCTGTTGGCCCGGAAATCTTGTAGCCGTTCAGGTGCAGGATCGGAAGGACAGCACCGTCCCGCACGGGATTGAGGAAGTTGACAGACTTCCAACTGCCTTCCAGCGGGCAGGTCTCGGATTCGCCGTCCCCGATGACGCAGGCGACGATCAGGTCCGGATTGTCGAAGGCCGCGCCGAATGCATGAACCAGAGAGTAGCCAAGTTCTCCTCCCTCGTGCATCGAATTAGGAACGTGCGGCCCGCAATGGCTGGGCACTCCGCCCGGCGTCGAGAATTTGCGGAACATAAGCCGCAAGCCGTCTTCATCTTGTGTGATCTCCGGGTGGACTTCGGTGTACGTGCCTTCCAGATAAGAACAGGCATTCAGCGAAGGGCCACCGTGTCCTGGACCGGAAATGTAAATAATGTCCGCATCATGCTCTTTGATGAGGCGATTCAGATGAATGTAAATCATGTTTTGTCCTGGCGAAGTTCCCCAGTGACCGAGCAGCCTTGGTTTGATCTGTTCCGCTTTGAGCGGTTCCCGCAGAAGAGGATTCTCAAATAAGTAGATTTGGCCGATGCATAGATAATTTGCTGCCCGCCAGTAGCGATTCATCTTATCGAGCATCTCCGGCGAAAGCGGCCCTTTGGGTACCGGAGCTTGTGCCTCAACTTTGCCATCTGCCGCAATTGCGGTTGATAGCGACACATCGAAGATAAACCCGGAAGAGTTACCAGTCTGATCGAAGTTCTTGCTCAGTGATTGCGGAATGCCATCCTGAGCGGCATTGATTGGGCGTTCCTTGGCAGCCATTTTGAAGGTTCCTCTCTATTTTTCGCAGCTGGTAACAGCGCGGCATGAGCTTTGAGAAATTGGTTGGTTCGAATCTTCCAGCGATCAGTCCGGACATCATTTGGCCAGCATCTTTTTGATTGCGAGCAATTCGAGACGGTGCTTTTCGGTTGTCTTGGGATACTCCATCTTGAGATCCCCCAGCACATCAAGAACGATTTGCGAGACGATCAGCCGTGCGTTCTCTTTGTCGTCGGCGGGCACCACGTACCACGGCGCATGACGAGTGCTTGTGGCGCGAAAGCAATCCTCATAGGCCTTCATGTATTGCTTCCAGTATTTCCTCTCGTGGATGTCGGAGGTGCTGAACTTCCAATTCTTGTCTGGCTCATTGATGCGCTCAAGGAATCGCTTGCGCTGTTCGTCGTGAGAGAGATGGAGAAATATCTTCACAATCCGCGTGCCGTTACGATGAAGGTGCTTCTCCAGGTCCCGGATGGAGCCATACCTCTGTTCCCAAATGTTCTTCTCGTCGCGCAACTCCTTGGGAAGCCCTTGGCTGCGGAGAATCTCTGGATGCACTCGAACGATTAGCACTTCTTCGTAATAGGAACGGTTGAAGATGCCGATCCGGCCGCGCTCGGGAAGGCGGCAGGTCGTGCGCCAAAGAAAATCATGTTCGAGTTCTTCGGTGGTCGGTTGTTTGAAGCTGAAGACTTCGCAGCCTTCCGGATTAACTCCGGACATGACGTGCCGGATGGCGCCGTCCTTGCCGGCGCCGTCCATGCCCTGGAAAATCAGCAAAAGCGCGTATTGGTTGGACGCGTAGTGAAGCTGCTGCAGAGCGCTCAGCTTCTCTAAGTGTTGGCTCAGAAGTTCCTTGTACTGCTTATTCGACTTGCAATAAGGGGCGACAGTCGTCGGGCATTCGCTGAGGTCGACCTTCTTGTCTGGCGGCACACGGTAGGTCTTGGAATCGATCATCATAATGTTCAACTTCCCCTGTAAATCTGGCTGCCTATAGACAATCCACCCCACGGCTGGCGGCGGGGCAATGAGTCGCGCGAGTGGTTAACACTCTCCGATTCAGTATCGACTCGGATAGACCAGTAATCTGAGCAGTTGTGCTCAAGGCAGGCTGAAGGAAAAGACTTGATGAAGTTGTTCAAGTATCTGGCTGCAAAAAATAGTCGCCTTATGTAGAACCCGTATTTCCCCTCAAACGCGTGAATGCGCCCTATGCAAACTTACGCGGCGAGATACCAGGTTGGTCCGGACGATCATGCCAGCTTCTCGTCGGAGTCTAGAGAACCGTGAATAAGTCTATGTTTTGAAAGGGCACGACTGTACAGCTTGCGGAAAAATTCATTCGGAGTTGCAAGAAGCGTCAGGGCATGACTGGTAGGTCAGGGTTTTAACCCTGACTGCCAAAATGCAGCAAAATGAACGCGGGCTTTAGCCCCTGAGGGAATGTTGGACCGCAACAATGACTTAATCATAGGTACCCTAAGCTCGCACCAGCCTGCGCTGCAACGCCTCCAGCGTCTGTCCCTTGGTCTCGGGATAAACAAACAGCACCACCACGAACTGGATCACCGTCATCACGGCGAAGAAGGTGAACGGAGCGCTGCGCCCGATCTGCGCCACCACCATGGGAAATGCCAGTTGAATCGCGGTATTCATGAACCAGTGGCTGGCGTTGCCCACGCCCTGCCCCTTGGAGCGGACGGCGTTGGGAAAGACCTCGCCGATGTAAACCCAGATCACCGCTCCCTGAGAGAGCGCGAAGAAAGCGATATAGGTAATCAGCACCCAGACCAGCGCGCCGGGGTGGGAGTTGGTCGCAAAGAGCCACGAAACCGCCGCCAGGCAACTGGCCGTCCCCGCCGCTCCGATCAGCAATAATGTTTTGCGCCCCAGCTTATCAATCACGCTCATGCCGACGATGGTGAAAATCAGATTCGTGAAGCCGATGGCGATGGCCTGCTGGTCGCCGGAGATTTGGCTGAAGCCCGCCGAAGCGAAGATGCTGTTCAGGTAGTAAAGAATCGAGTTGATTCCCGCCAGTTGGTTGAACGCGCCAATCGAAATCGCCAGAAACAACGGATAGCGATACTTCCAGCGGAAGACCGGCTCGTGAGCCGTGGCGTGCTCCTCGGTCAGCGCGGCGCGGATGTCGGCCAGTTCGGCCTCGGGCTCCGGATCGCCCATCAGCTTGAGCACGGCAAGAGCTTCGTCGTTGCGGCCCTTCGAGGCTGACCAGCGCGGCGAGCGCGGAATGCCGAAGAGCAGCACCAGGAAGCCCAGAGCGGGCAGCGCGGCCACGCCCACCTGCCAACGCCACTCCGCCGCACCCAGGTGCAGCGTGCGGATGAAGTAATTCGAGGTGTAGGCCACCAGAATGCCGAAGACCACGTTGAACTGAAACGCGCCCACCAGCCGCCCGCGCCATTTGGCCGGCGCCAGCTCGGCAATGTAGACCGGCCCCAGCACCGACGAAGCGCCGATGCCCAGCCCACCTACAAATCTGAAGACCATCAGCACCGGCCAGTTCCAGGCCAGCGCGCTGCCGATGGCCGAGACCACATAGAGCACCGCGGTAATGCGCAGCGTCTCGCGCCCGCCCAGCTTCTGCCCCGCCTGGCCCGCGCCCAGCGCTCCCACCACCGTGCCGATCAGCGCAATGGCCACCGTCCAGCCCTTGCCCTGCGGGCTCAGGTGATAGAGCCGCACCAGCGCATCGATAGCTCCTGAAATCACAACGGTGTCGAATCCGAACAGCAATCCGCCCAGTGCGCCGGTCAGGGTTGCCTTCATCAGGTTGAGGTTGGGTCGCATGGCGCGGAACTCCTTGATTTCCTGTCCATCCTACAGACTGACCCCGCCGGCGGCAAACAGCGGATCGCCGGCACGGCAGAATCAGCGCCAACACGCCTGAAATGCTAGAATCGCAGAATTCGGAAGTCCCGCTTCAAGAAGGCCAATCGATATGCGCGAAAGGCAATCCTCCATACTCAATCGTTTCACTCTGGCTGTTGCCCTGCTTTCCTTTGCCGCCGCGCTCGGCGCGCAGGCCCAGCAGTGGAAGACCTACAGCTATCCGTCGGATGGATTCAGCGCTTCCTTCCCGTCCGAACCGCAGCTGACTAAGAAAGACGTCCCCGCCGGTACGGGCACTCGAGAGTTGCGCATCTATCTTGCCAACGATGATCCGGCGGGAATGATGGTCGGGGTTGGCGATTATGGCGCGGAGGCCGCTGGACAGGATCCCAATGTTCTGCTGCAAATTGCGAAGAACAAAATCTCCTATTCGCCGCTGAAAGAAAAGAAGATCACCCTCAGCGGCTATCCCGGCCTGGAACTCGAGGGCGAAGGCGATTCAATTCACTACATCATCCGCATCTTCTTTGTGGGCACGATCCTCTACCAGATGCAGGTGGCGTATCCCAGCGATACGCCGTATGCCAGCGCTACGCGATTTCTCGACTCATTCCGATTGATCCCGCGCGTCAGCCAGTAACTTGGACCGCTCAGCCTTCCGCGCACGGCCTAGCCGGCAGTCAAGCCGCGCCATCATGCGTGGAATGTTAGAATCACACAATTCGTGGATTCCGCTTCAAGGAGGTCGATCAGTATGCACGGAAAGCACATTTCCTTTCTCAGCCGCATAACCCTCGCTGTTGCCCTGTTTTCGTTTGCCGCAATGCTCTGCGCGCAGGCTCCGCAATGGAAGACCTACAGCTATCCGGCGGATGGATTCAGCGCCGCGTTCCCGGGCGAACCTCAATTTTCGAAGCAGAATGTCCCCACCGATAAGGGCAGCTTCGAGTTGCGCGCATATCTTGCGCAGGATGGCCAAGCTGCGGTATTCGTCGGGGTTTGCGATTACGGCGCGGCAATCTCGGACAGAACCCCGGACCAGGTGCTGGACGGCGCACAACAGGGAGCCCTTGACAACGTCAAAGCCCACCTGCTCAGAGGGAAAACGATCACCTTCGGCGCCTTTCCCGGCAGGGAGTTTGAGGCCGAGAACGACACCATGCACTTTTACGCGCGCATTTACCTGGTGGGCACCACGCTTTACCAGACTCTGATCGCCTCACCGATAGGCAGCCCGTACGTGAGCGCCTCGAACTTTCTCGACTCATTCCAGTTGATCCCGCGCGTCAGCGGCACGGCAACCCCCTGATCCGGTATCTGCTCACGCCAACCGGGCCGCTCAGCCTTCCGCGCTCGGGCCGGCCGTCGTCACCGCCAGTATCCGGCAGCGATGCTTGCCCGCCGCGCTCCAGGCAAGCGCCATCTCGCTCTCCATGCAGGCGCAATCGCCGGTGTCAAGCACTTCCTGCATCCCGCCGGCATCCAACTGCAGCTTCCCTTCCAGCACATACACCAGGCTGCTTCCCTCGTGGCAGGAATCCGTCGCGCAGGAAACTCCGCCGGCGGGAAACTCGATCATCCGCGCCACCAGCCGCGTCTCCTCCGTCACTGCGTTCAGCGGCGTCACCTTCGCAGACTCCAGTCCGCGGCTGTTGCCTGCAAGGTGAGCCCTGCGCGTGATTGAGAGCGTGTGCCGGGCGGGCTCAGAGAAAAAGTAGCTTATCCCCACACCGTAAACCCGGCTGATAGTGGCCAGCGTAGGCAGCGTGGGAACCATGCGGTCTGTCTCCAGCTTGGACAGCAGCGCCGTGGAAAGTCCGGTCTCCGCCGCCAGGCGTGAGAGCGTGAGTCGCTTCTTGGTGCGCAGTGAGCGCAGCTTCATCCCAATGCAATAAGGTTCAAGAGACCACTGCGCGTAGGAAACAGTTTTGGACATGGCAAACTCCCTCTCGTTAGTCTGCCAACTGCCAGTCTTGTTTTTCCGGAAAAATACTTGAAATTACCCTGAAGTTTCCTTGAAGTCTACCCTTGGTAACGCATCATTGATTACTTCGTAATAAATAAATACAAAGAATTTCGTCATGCCCTTCCCATGCGTATTGAAAAACAGATAGTCTGATGGTCTATGAAATAACTGGACTCATTGAAGCACAGAGATTCGCTGGGACTACTGCTCTCTTTTTTCTCCCCTGGGTCTTCCCCGCGCAGATTCCCGCGACCACTGTTGTTTGCTGCCTTTCTTTTTGTCCTGAAGGGCAAGAGATCGGTAGCTGTGTCGCCCAGGATAAGGGGAGGCGAAGTGGCAGCAACGAAAGAGCCCTACTCAGTTTCGAGCGATGCGCATGATCCGAGCTTGCCGGCGACTCGGAATCCCCAACGAGCGATTTTGACTCGTTGGGATGAGGTGACAGGTCTCGACCGCCGGCGTGGAGATACTATTGTTTCGGAGACAGGTTCTGTTCGCCGGAGTGGAGATGCGGGCTCCCCGGCGAAAGGTTCCGGGCGCCGGAGTGGAGATGCGGGCGCAACGGTGGCAAGCCTTGGCCGCCGGAGTGGAGATTCCGGATCGAAGATTGCTCTTGGCCGTCGGGGTCGAGCATCGGCCTGTTCTTTTGCCGGCTTCCGGCTGGATGCTGATGGTACGCTGTGGCGCGGCGAAGTGGTGGTTCACTTGCCTCCCAAGGAACTCTCGGCGCTGCGACTGCTTATAGCGCACGCCGCCCAGGTGGTCACGCCTGCGCAGATGAAAAATGCCTTGTGGGGCGATGTGCATGTGACGGCAGACAGCGTTCCCAAGTGTATGTCCAGCCTGCGCGCGCGGCTTGAGCCGGATGTGTGCATCCAAACTGTTTACAAGCGCGGCTACCGCTTCACGGCCACAATCAGGCGAGAGGGCGCGGCGCCGGCCGGGACGCTTGTTCGGCTGGCCATCATGCCCTTCGCCACCGGGCACTTCGTTTCGGAACATCTCGGATTGGCCCTGGCGGAAGAAACCACGGCCTCCCTCGCCCGCGCGGAATGCTTTGCCGTTGCGGTGCTGGCCAGGGATTCGGTCTTCAACCTGGCGCAGCGCGGGCTCACCGCCCTGCAGATTGGCCGGGAACTGAAGGCCGACCTGGTTCTGACCGGAACCCTGCAGGCGTTCTCCTCGCATTACCGGCTCCGGGCGGAGATGATCCGCATCGAGGACGGCACGCAAATCTGGGTTGAAGATCTACTGGCGCCGCAGAGCCGGACAAGCGCGCTGCAGTCGGAGCTGATGCGGCGGCTGGCCTATCGATTCGGCGCCGGGGATCCTCCCGAAGCATCTTTATCGCAACGGCCGGGTGATGTTGGCCTCGATATCTCCGCCGCCGCCGTCAACGGTATTAAGGACGAAAGTGGCAACCGGCATGCTGAGGCCTACGAAATATTTCTGAGCGGTCACCATGAGTGGCAGACGCTTCATCGCCACCGCATGCAGGACGGCCTGCAGCGCCTTTTAAATGCCATCGAACTGGATCCCACGCTGATCTGCGCAAAGGTCGATCTGGCGCGCCTGTGCGTTGCCCAGGGTTTGTATGGCTTCATGTCTCCGAGCGCCTCCGCGGAGCTGGTGCACCGCATGGCGGAATCGATTCCCGACCTGACCAATCAGGCCGAAGCCCTGCTGCCCGCGCTGGGCTGGGTCAACTTCCACTTCGACCGCAACCTGCCTTCGGCCTTGTTGGCTTACTCTCTCAGCGCGCATCTGCCCCACGATCTTTGGACCACCCGCGCGCGCTCCATGTTCGCCGTCAGCCGCCTTCGCTATGCCGAGGCCATCGAGTTGCTGCGCGCGGCCATTCGTATCGATCCCTTTTCATCCTGGCTGCACAGCCGCCTGGCCTGGGCCCTCCACATGGATGGGCAGGCCGCCGAAAGCATGGAACTGGCCCGCAAGATGATCGCCCAGTTTCCCGGCCTTGAAAGCACCTGTCTCTACGGGTCGGTGATCCTTGCCTACAACGGAGAGGCGGAACAGGCAATCGAACTTGCGAGAACTCTCGCGCAGCGCTCGCCCCACTTCGATCCTGCCGGCGCCGCGCATGCCTATGCGCTGGCCTGCGCCGGCCGCGCGGATGAGGCCCGTGTCGTCCTCGATAGGCTGCAATGGCTGAGCCGGGAACGCTACGTGGTGCGCTTGTTCATGCCCGCCGCCTATGTGGCTCTGAGAGAATATGAAGCCGCCCTGGCCGAACTGCGCGCCGCAAACGAGGTCCGCTGCCCCTGGTTCTTTCAGATGATGGCTAATCCATCCCTCAATCCCCTCCACGGCAACCCGGAGTTCGAGCGACTGCGCGCCATTCTCCCCGCCATGGAGGCTGAAGTCGAGCAGGATCTGGAAATGGAAGATTGAATAACCTAAGGCGCTTGGGTTAGAATAAGAACACATGGCCTCGATCCGGTTCCATGGCGTTACCACCGACGCTGAAATTGAAGCCGCTCTGGAAAGGGCCAAGCTCCACGACAGCGACCCGCGCGCGCGCGCCGTTGAGCATATTCCAGACCTTCGCCTGCTCATCGTGGGACTCAGCAACGGGCGCAGGCTGGTGCTTCCCGTCGAGGACCTGCAAGGGCTGGGCAACGCCACTCATAAGCAGATTCAGAACTACGAATTGCTCGGACATGGAACCGGCATCAGCTTTCCAGAACTCGACGTAGACCTGTACGTTCCCGCCCTGATCGAAGGCGTCTATGGAAACCGCCGCTGGATGGCGCAATTGGGCAAGAAGGGCGGCAGTGCCAAAACCGAGGCAAAACGCAAGGCGGCAAAGGCCAACGGCGCAAAAGGCGGAAGGCCGGTAAGAGCCGCCGCTGTGAGCGCTTGAGCAAGGACATAATCGGCCGAATACCTTCTTATTTCTTAACAAATTACCGAATTGAGCCGACAGTCTCTGTGAGCGGTTGGGGCGTCGGGAGAACGTGTTAACCGAGCGATTCGCTCATTATGTTACGCAATAGGCCGCACTCAGCGGCCTATTGCTTTTTCGGTTTGATTTTGTCGCCTTTCGGCATCACATAGAAGATATCCGGGTTGGAGCGATACTTGGAACATTCCAGTATCGCTTCATCCTGCACGAGATTTCCAAGTCTGCCAACCCGAGCCTCTGGATTTTTTATGAATGAGATGGCAATTGCTTTATAGGTCTCTATGGAACCTCTGCACAAGTCGATGCTTTGAAAGGGCACGACTTCAGTCGTGCCGCAAAAGCAGCAAAATGAACGCGGGCTTTAGCCCTTGAGGGAATGTTGGACTGCAACAAAGGCTTGTTCAGAGGTTCCCAATGTATTGGTTGATGTGTGGACCGGTAGGCGATCCGAATCTACGATTGGCTCCATCAGCGAAAAATCCGTGGTCTGACCACCGCGAATGTCGTAGAATCTCTTTATGTACAAGATTTTGGATGCTCGCAGTGTCGGCCTCAACATCAAGCAGTTTGTGATTGAGGCGCCGCGCATTGCGCGCAAGCACCAGCCGGGGCAGTTCATCATTCTCCGCATTCATGACAAAGGCGAGCGCATTCCGCTCACCATCAAGTCTTCCGACCCTCAGGCCGGCACAGTCACCATCGTGGTGCAGGCCATCGGCAAGACCACCTCCTTGTTGAACTGCCTGGAAACGGGCGACTCCATTCTGGACATCGTAGGCCCGCTCGGCAAGCCCTCGGAGATCGAAAACTACGGCACCGCGGTCATCTTGGCCGGCAGCGTCGGCACGGCTATGGCGCTGCCCACCGCCTATGCGCTCAAGAAGGCCGGCAATCACGTGGTTTTCATTGAAGGCTCGCGCAATAAAGAGATGGTCGTCTTTGAAGATGAAGTCCGCTCCTCCAGCAGCGAGACTTACGTGATGACCGACGACGGCAGCTACGGCGAGCAAGGCCTGGTGACAAAAAAGCTCGATGAGTTGATCGCCGCCGGCCGCAAGATCGACTTTGTCCTCGCCGTGGGCCCGGTGCCCATGATGAGGGCCGTGGCGCGCATCACCGCGCCGCTGGGCATCAAGACCATGGTCAGCCTCAACTCCATCATGGTGGACGGCACGGGAATGTGCGGCGGTTGCCGTGTGCTGATGGGCGACAAAAGTCAGTTTGCCTGCGTGGACGGACCGGAGTTCGACGCCTCCAAAGTTAACTTCGAGGTTCTCATGCAGCGCAACGCCATGTATCGCGAGAAGGAGTGCGCCTCGCTGAAACAATTTCAGGAGCGCTGGGAGGAGCAAGTGGCCGAGCTTCGCGAAGAATTGGCCGCGAAGGAGAGCCATCATGTCTGAGAAAAATTCTCTTCCCCTGAAAGAACGAATGAAGATTCTGCGCATTCACATGCCGGAGGCGGACCCCGCCGTGCGCAGCCGCAATTTTGAGGAAGTCAACCAGGGATTGCCCGAGGCCGACGCTCTGACTGAAGCCTCGCGCTGCATCGAGTGCGCCAAGCCGGGTTGCGTCGTCGATTGCCCGGTGGGCGTCAAGGTCAAGGAAGTGATTGCACTGATCTGCGCCGGTGATTTTCTGGCCGCTGCGGCCAAGCTGCGCGAGGACAACTCCCTGCCCGCCATCACAGGCCGCGTCTGCCCGCAGGAGAACCAGTGCGAGGGCGGATGCATCGTGGGCAAGAAGGGCCAGCCGGTGGCCATCGGCAACCTGGAGCGCTTTATCGCCGACTACGAGCGCCTGAGCGGCAAGCTGGGACTGCCCGCCAACGCGCCCGCAACCTGCAAGAGCGTGGCCATCGTGGGAAGCGGGCCGGCCGGTTTGAGCGCCGCCGGAGACCTCATCCAGAAGGGCCATCGCGTGCGCGTCTTCGAGGCCCTCCACGAACTGGGCGGCGTGCTGGTCTACGGCATTCCGGAGTTTCGCCTGCCCAAATCGATTGTGAGAGGCGAGGTGGACAACCTGCGCCGCATGGGCGTTGAATTCGAAACCAACGTGGTGGTCGGCAAGAGCGTCACCCTCGACGAACTGATGAACGAGGAACACTACGACGCGGTTTTTGTAGCCACCGGCGCGGGACTTCCTGTCTTCCTCGGCGTTCCCGGCGAGCACTTCAACGGCGTCTACTCGGCCAACGAATTTCTCACCCGCGTCAATCTGATGCGCGCCTACCAGATGGAGGAGTACGATGAGCCGGTCTACGATTGCCGTGATCGCGACGTGATCGTAGTAGGCGGAGGCAACACCGCCATGGACGCGGTGAGAACCTCGCGGCGTCTGGGCGCGCGTTCAGCCACGCTGGTCTATCGCCGTTCCGATGCCGAGATGCCTGCCCGCGCCGAAGAAGTGAAACACGCGCGCGAAGAGGGAATTGAATTCCGCATGTTGACCAACCCCGTCGAATTCATTGGCGACGAAAAGGGCTGGCTCACCGGCGCGCGCTGCGTACGCATGGAACTGGGCGAGCCCGACGCCAGCGGTCGCCGTCGCCCTGTCGAGGTCAAAGGCTCGGAATTTGTTCTGCCCGCCAACGTGGCCATCATCGGTGTCGGCACCACCGCCAATCCGCTCATCCAAAGCACCACGCCCGATCTCGCCACCAACAAGTGGAACTACATTGTGGCCGATGAAAATTCCATGCGCACCAGCAAGCGCGGCGTCTTTGCCGGAGGCGACATCGTCACCGGAGGCGCAACAGTCATCCTCGCCATGGGCGCGGGACGCAAGGCCGCCGCCTCGATTCATGAGTTCCTTACTGCAGGAGAGTGGTAGAAGACTGTTGTTAGCACTCGGCGTCGAGTGCGGCAGGCGTGGCCTGCGCGGTGGCCCTGTAGAATTTCTTGGAGCGGACTTGCGGCATCTAATGGCCAGCAAAGTCCACCGGAGGAAGCGTGAAGACCTGGCAAATAATGCTTATCTCGATCTTGATTACGCTGGCCATTGGAGGCGGCTATCTGTTTTCTGTGTGGCGGCATCGTCAGGATCCCGGAGTAATCGCGCAACAAATCGCCCACCAGAGGCCGGACCTGGACAAAGTGTCGGTAATCCGCTCCATCTTTCCCTCGCACTTTCAAGACACGCTGCAGCTGGAAGGCACAACGGTGTGGATGAAGAACGGCTACCTCATGCCCTACTACCCCTACACGAGCGGGCATGTGGACTTCGCCAAGCGAGTGGGAGTGATTCCCGCGGCACAGAAACTGGAAGTGAAAAAGATCGTCAAGCAGGCCGTTCCCGCCAACGAGGATGACGGCATGAGTCACGGCAGCCGGCAGGCCTTTGCCGTCTTCATGCTACCGGGCGACACGACGCTCTACGCCACGCCCATCGGCGCAATTGGGGGCAGCGAGGAAGCCTACTTCTGCGATATGCTCTTCTACTACGACGATCCACACACCATCTTCGACCATTGGCCCAAAGAGGTGTGGGCGGCCGTCGATGCACATCAGGTCAAGCCGGGGATGAGCGAATTGGAGACGCGCATGGCCATCGGCCGCAAGACGCACACCAGCGGCGGCACGGAGGGCGACCGCACGGTGACCTTCGACCAAGACGGCAAGCATTGGACGATTACTTATGTAAACAACCGGGCCACGGAGATCAAGAGCGAATAGAGATTGATTACTTTTATATCTCTCCGCTGCGGGTGGGGTTCCTATTCCCTATTCCCTATTCCATGTTCCCTGTCTCTTATTCCCTGCCCTTTTTGCGTATCTCGATATTCAGCCGCTTGATCTTCTGGTTCAGCGTGGAGAGCGGGATGTGGAACTGTTCGGCAGCTTCGGTCTGGTTCCAATTGCAGCGCTCCAGCTTTTCGACGATGATGCGCCGCTCAATGTCTTCCAGGATGTTGAACAGCGTCGCATCGGGGTTGTGTTCCATCAGCGTGTCCTGAAAGCTGCGGCCGGTGATGTGGCCGGGCAGCAGATCGGAGCCGATGACCGGACCAGAGGAGAGCACCACGCTGCGTTCTATTGAATTCTCGAGTTCGCGCACATTGCCCGGCCACTCGTAATCAACCAGGGTGCGCAGGGCGTCGGCGGAGAGCTTGCGCGGAGCCAGTCCGTTCTCGTTGGCGTAGAAGTCGAGGAAGTGCTGCGCCAGCAGGGGAATGTCTTCGCGGCGCGCGCGCAGCGGCGGCAGGTCAACGCTGATGACGTTAAGGCGATAGAAAAGGTCTTCGCGGAAGCGGCCCTCGCGCACTTCCTTGCGCAGATCGACGTTGGTGGCGGCGATGATGCGCACGTCCACCTGTATCTCCTGCACGCCGCCCAGATGCATGAAGCGCCGGTCCTGCAGCACGCGCAGAATCTTGGCCTGCGTATCCATGCCCATGGTGGCGATCTCGTCCATGAAGAGCGTGCCGCCGTTGGCTACTTCGAAAAGGCCTTTCTTGGAGGCAATGGCCGAGGTGAAGGCGCCCTTGACGTGGCCGAAGAGATTGGACTCCAGCAACTCGCTGGGCATGGCGCCGGTGTTGATGGGAACGAAGGGCTTGTCTTTGCGCGGCGAGTTGGCGTGGATGGCCTTGGCAATCATTTCCTTGCCCGTGCCGCTCTCGCCCTGAATCAGAATCGTAGACCGGCTGGGCGCCACCTGCGACACCAGGTCGAAGACCTTCAGCATGATCTCGCTCTTGCCCACGATGCTGCTGAAGTTGTAGCGCTGCTTGAGTGTGCGCTTGAGCTGCACGTTCTCTTCTTCGGCCTTGTGGCGGGCGACCGCGGAGCGAATGTCGGCCAGCAGCTTTTCATTGTCCCAGGGTTTCTGGACAAAGTTCTCCGCGCCCGCGCGGATGGCATCGACGACGTTGTCCACCGTGCCATAGGCGGTGATCATGATGATAGGCAGATCGGGATGGCGCTCTTTGATCTGAGGCAGCAGTTCCAGGCCGCTCTGGCCGGGCAGAGCCAGGTCCAGCAGCACCAGGTCAAAGCTTTCCTGATCCAGAATCCGCAGCCCCTCGACGCCGTCGGCGGCCATTTTTGTCGTGTACCCCTCCAGCTTGAGCAGCACTTCGAGCGACTCGCGGATGGCGGCCTCGTCATCGATGACCAGGATGCGGGCCAGACTGTCAACCACGCCGGAATCGCCGGCGGTGGCGGATGCGGACGTATTCAAAAGCGATTCGACCTCAGGCATGAACGCTATTCCTCAACAGGGGAAATTCAAGATGGAAGGTTGTGCCGGCGCCGATGGCGCTTTCGACATGAATCTTGCCGGCGTGCTCCTGGATGATGCCGTAGGAGACGGAAAGTCCCAGGCCGGTGCCGCGGCGGTCGCCGGCCCGGGGTACATTCTTGGTGGTGAAAAACGGATCGTAGATGCGTTTCAGGTGTTCGGGAGCAATGCCCGTGCCGGAGTCGTTCACCAGCGCGGCGACGCAGTTGTCGCGACGGTTGGCCAGTGTGGCTACGCGCAGGCGGCCGCCGCCGGGCATGGCTTCTTTGGCGTTCAACAGCAGGTTAAGAAAAACCTGCTGCAGCTTGCCGGGGTTGCCGTGGATGGAGGGCAGTTCCTCGGCCAACTCCAGATCGACAATAATCTGCGCGGTCTTGAACTGGTGCTCGAGCAGTGAGAGCGTGTCGCGGATGACCTGGTTCAGGTTGGTGTCGCGGAACTCGGTGGTCGAGGTGCGAGAGAAATTCAGCAGCCCGTTGGCAATCTCGGCGGCGCGGAAGCTCTGCTGCGTAATCTTGTCGAGCACCGGACCCAGGCGGGCGTCGCCCTTCAACTGCTTGGAGAGCATCTGCGCGTACGACGAGATGACCGCCAGCGGCGTGTTGATCTCGTGGGCCACCCCGGCAGCCAGCAATCCGATGGAGCTGAGCTTGTCAGCCTGCGCCAGCTGCGTTTCCAGCGAGACGCGCTCGGTGATGTCGTCGACCAAAATGATGCGGCCCACCGAAATAAAATCCCGCGACAACAGCGGCGCGATTGCGATGTTGGCGGCGCGCTGCTCGCCTGCGCGGGTGGTCAGCGGGAACTTATAAAGGTGATGAACGCCCTGCTCGTTGCGGAAGCCCTCCAGCGCCTCGATGAACTCCACAGGGAAGACAGCACTCAGTTCCTGGCCGATAGCCTCCGCGCGGCTAAGCGCGTACATGGCCTCCATCTGCGCATTCCAGCTTTCGATGCGGTCGTCCAGGTCCAGCGCCAGGATGCCCACATTGATCGATTCGACAATGTTTTCGTTGAATTCTTTGAGCCGCTCGAATTCGCCGATTTTTTCTTCCAGCCGCGCGTAGAGGCTGGCGTTCTGCAAAGCGATGCCGATGTAGCTGGCCAGCGATTCCAGCAGTTCCACATCCTCGCTGGAAAGAAAATCGCCGCCGATGGTCCGGCCCAGACCAATGACGGCGATAGTCCGGCTGGTTGCTCCGTCCTGGACTCGACAGGGCAGATAGTAGTTCAGGTCCAGCAGTGCGGCGGTGCGTTGCTGGCCGTCGGGCAAATGCATCGCCTGCTGCGCGTTCTCCAGGAAAATGTGCGAGTGGTCCGTTGCCTGGTCAAAGTTCAGGAAACCCAGGTCCATGCCGATCTGCGCGTTGAGCGCCTCGGAGGGTAGCCCGTGGGAGGCGGCCAGATAAAGGCGCCCTGGTTCCTCTGAGTTCTGGGCCAGGAATACAGCCACGCGCGCCACCAGCAAGGTGCTCGGCAACCGCTCGACGATTGACTCCAGCAGGGCATGGAGATCGGTCTCCGAACTAAGGCCGCGGCCGAACTCCACCAGCGCCTTGCGGTAGTCGTAGCGATGGCGGTCGAAGACCTTGTCGACCCAGCCCTGAATCCGGCGCTTGAGTGGTTCAAACAGGGCCAGCGCCAGCATAATGGCGATGCCCTCGCCCGTGTCACGGACAGACTCGGGCAGACGATAGTGGGCCAGCCCGGCTGCCGCCGCAATCACACCGAAGTAGGCTCCCAGAATCAGGCCGGTGGCCAGCGTATAAGCCACGCCGCGCTTGAAGATCAGATCCGTGTCCATCAGCCGGTAGCGCACGATCGCCCAACTGAAGGTCAGTGGTAAAAAAATGATGGACAGGCCCGCCAGATTGGTGAGCCAACTGTATGGCTGCCAGTCGCAGAGGAAAGGAATGGCGTAAAACAGCGTGAACGGAACCACCGCCAGCAGTGCGCCACGGGTGAGCCATTTCAATTGCTGGCGCAGCAGCGGCGTATTGGCTCGCCTGTAACTGAGCAGAAACAGAGTGGCTGCGAACACGTAGAAGACGGCATCGTAGGCGGTGCCGGTCTGGTCCAGCCGGTGCTTGAGCAGCGCTGTGGCCTGCCAGAAGTTGATCGCATAGATCCACAGGCCAAGCAATATCGCGCCGGGAACATAGATCAGCGGCAAGAGCCAGTGGCGGCTGAACTTCTTCAGCCGCTCTTCGGGAAAACTGAGGGCAAAGTGCAGAAATAGGGCCGGTTGCAGTGATTCTGCTATCACATTGAACCAGAAAACGCACTGGTCCAGCTTGTCCCAATGGCCCGTCGCGTCCAGCGCGCCGGTGTACTTGAGCGCGTATAGAGCGAACGATACCAGGCAAAAGAGATAGAAGTGTGTAGCGCGCGGAGCCGTCCAACGGCGAAAGAGCACATAAATGCCTATGGCAAGATAAACCAGGCCGATCAGTCGCAGCCCCAGCGCCAGATTCCGGTCCATCGGCTCCGGAATCACCTCGACAATCAACTCCGCTTGCCTGCCCGGCGAGATGCCGTCGCGGCTGATGCGATAGTAAATCTGGAAGTAGCTGCCGGTGCGATAGAGCGCGCGCTCCAGGTCCGCCGATCTTACAACCGGGGTGAACTTGACGTCGGCGGCCAAGATGAGCGGTTCATTGCTGGTGTGCTGGCGGGCCTCCTCAGGCAGTTCCTTCACGCCCGCCAGAGGCTCACGCGACCGGATAGCGTCTGGCAGACCAGAACCAACGGGGCCGACAGGCAGGATACTCACTCCCGTCAGCCGGTCGCCCGCACGGATGCCCGCCCGCAAACCCGGACTGTCCGGCAACACTCTGTCGGCCACCAGGCCTTTGCCATCGGCCGCCTCGCGCCACCAGACGCCGTCGTCCGGTTGCTGAGAGTGGCGCTCCTCGAGAAAGTTCAACACCGCCAGCAGCACCAGCCCGGCCGTGACCAGGCCCAGCAGCGTCAACTGCAAGCGGTTGAAGATACTTGTCTCCATCAGGAAAGCACCCTACATCTTTATGTCCTGTTGCACGTCGGTTGCCACGGGTGAAAATTACGCGAAAGACCCGAATAAGAAGGACAATCGATTGAGAATACGTGAGATAGGGACGTTTGGTTCCGGCAAATGTCAACCGAATCCTTATGCATTCTCCCCTCAGAATACAATAAATGGCAGGGCGCCTATGAAGAAAAGGATTGGCCTATTGAAACCTGTAACTTGGCTGGTTTCAGGCAACTTGCAGCGCTTAACCCCGCTGGCTCTTTACTTCCTGGAACCGCCCCCTCTCCTCGCTCTCTTTTCTGAACCGAAGATGAGAATAGCCGTTGCCGCTGTAAACTCACTGCCAGTGCCGGCGTCTACCTGAGTGATGGCAGCCTGCGCTACATTGGAACCGATGACCATGGCCATGGCAGATGAGATCGCCGCCGAGGAGTTTTCGGCTGTCGTCGCAAGGCACCGTCCGCAGATCTTCCGGTTTCTGCTTGCCTCCACGCGCGACGTGGACCTGGCGGAGACGCTGACGCAGGACTGTCTCCTGAAGGCGCATAAGAACTGGTCCAGTTTTCGCGGCGAGTCCAGCGCCATGACCTGGCTGATGCGGATTGCCATCAACCTGCAGAAGGACCACTGGCGCAACCGCCGCATGCAGTTCTGGAGGCACACGCAAAGCAACGCGGTGGAATTGGACGAAGCCAGCGAGTGGCTGCCCAGCGGCGAACGCTCCGTGGAGCAGCAGTTGCTGGCCAAGGAGCGGGTGCGGCAGGTGAGCAAGGCGGTGGAGAGGCTCAGCGAACGCCAGCGAACGGTTTTTCTGTTGCGCTACGTGGAAGAGGCTGAGTTGAGTGAGATTGCCAGGGCCACCGGCCTCAGCGAGGGCACGGTGAAGGCGCACCTTTCACGCGCAGTGGCCAGGGTGCGCGCGGAATTGGGAGGAAAACGGTGATTTTCAAGGACAAAGCCGGCGCGGTTGGCAACGTTGCCGAGGAGCCGGACGAGCTGGACAAACTGGATGAGGCGCTCACGAACTTCCGCTTGAGCATTCATGCCTGGAGCGAGGCTGCCTTCAGCCGTCAGCGGACTGCGGTTGCCCCCGTTGCGCCCAAGAAAGTTTGGCGGCTGGCGCTTGGCTGGGCGCTGGGCTGCGTTCTGGTGGCCGGCGGCGCTTCGGCTGGACTCTGGCAGCATCAGCAGCGGGAAATGAGGAATGCCGCCGCCCGCGTGGCCGAGCAGCAGCACCTGCAAGAGCAGTTGGTTGCTCAGCAGCGGAGTCAGCAGGCCCGGCAAGAGGATGATGATTTGCTGGCCAAGGTGGATAGCGACGTATCGCGTGAAATTCCGACAGCCATGGAGCCACTGGCTCAACTGATGGCTGAGGACGAAAACCCGTAGGTGTAATTTTGGGAACTTAGTGCGGAAACCAGACGAATGGAGAGGGAGAATACGATGAAGGCATTTGGAAGGGTACGGCTGGTAGCGGCGATTGCGGCAATTATGCTGGCTGGAACTGTGCTGGCGCAGGGGCCCGGCAGTGGTATCGGGCAGGGATTCGGGGGGCATCGTCCTCCCATGGAAAATGCCTTGGGGCCTCTGGGATCCCAGGGACGCTTCTGGAACAATCCCAAGGTCGTGGAGCGGCTCAAGCTCACCGATGTGCAGTGCAAGGAATTTGAAGAGATTTTTATGCAGCACCGGGAGAAGCTGATCGACCTGCGGGCCAACCTGGCGAAGACTGAACTGGCGCTTGAGCCGCTGGTGCGCGACGAGCAACCCAACGAAACGAAAATTCTGGCGCAGATTGACAAGGTGGCGCAGGCGCGTGCCGAGCTCGAAAAAGCGAATGCGGCCTATCTGCTGGCCATACGCGGTAAGTTGACCGCCGAGCAGTGGACGCAGGTGCAGGCCGAACGGGCCGAACGCGCCAACCGCGCGCGCGAGGGCAACAGCGGCGGACAGGGCGGGCAGAGACAGGGCAACTGGCGGCACGGCGGCGGCCAATTCAACCACCAGCCGCCTCCGCCTGCCTCCTCGCAACCGTCCGCCCCACAAGTTCCTCAATCCTAATTTGAATCATAGAAAGGAATTTTTCGAGCGCAAGTTTCAGGCAGAGAGCAAATGCGGTTGTAGTAAACACCGATGGCGGCAGGAGGCGATCCTCTTGCCGTCGTTTTTTGTATTCCGCGGCATAAATCGTTCAACAGATGCCGCGAAAGGGCTCTCCACAACGCTGAAACGCCCGGCTCCTGTCGCGAATCGGAACAGATTTATGGAGTGCTACGCTACAGCAATTGAATCGCTTTGGGACAGGCTTTGAACGAAAGCTGGACACTCTGAATCAGCCTGCGACAACTAGGGTCAAAAACAATTCTTATCTTTATGACTAAAGTTATTTCCAGTCGGTCCGATGAAGTGGGTGGATGCAGAAACGCTCAACCGGAAGTTGCGGAGGGCCAGGCGGAAGGGAAAGAAGCGCCGCCGACCAGAGCAGGATTCATGGCATCCATAAGGAGTACCTTCCATGGCCCTCGGAGTTTTGAACAATCTTTCAGCAATCTACGCAGAGAATAACCTGAACAACACCAACAGCAGCTTGCAGACGGTTCTGCAACAGTTGTCGTCAGGTTCGAGAATTAACTCCGGCGCGGACGACGCGGCGGGCCTTTCGCTGGTAAACGGCTTGGAGGCCAACCAGACAGCCCTAACCCAGTCGGGGACCAACGCCACGGAGGGCGTGGGCCTGCTCCAGGTTGCCGATGGCGCCCTCTCGCAGGTGACGAGTCTGCTGGACCGTGCCGTGACGCTGGCTACCGAAGCCTCAAACGGCACTCTCGACAGTTCTCAAGACGCTGCCGCCAACCAGGAATACCAGTCGATCTTGGCTGAGATCAATAACATCGGATCGACGACCACCTATAACCAGAATCAGGTCTTCAACGGCAATCAGGCGGGCGTGTCAATCTATACCGGCGACTCATCTTCTGCCGGTGCGTCCATCGACAGCTTGTATTTTGCCAAGCTGACGTCGTCCAGCGTGGGCGATGCGGGCGGCTCGGTGCAACAGAGCGACACGGGGCTCTTTGTCGATCTGTCAAAGGATGCGGCAGGCCCGGTGTTGAGCGCCGCTGCGACGCAGAGCAATACGCTGGCCGGCACGGGCATCGTATTTACGGTCAAGAACGCCGACGGCACCACCAGCACGCTGACCACGACGGCGACCACCGTGGGCGCCCTGATCTCGGAGATCAACGAGGACGGTATTCCAGGCATAACGGCCAACTTTACCACCGCTGCCGCCGTTGGCGACAACGGCGTGGCCGGCGGTGACACGGGCATTCTGCTCACCAACACCAATGCCAACGTCACCATCGCGGCTGCCAATGCGAACGTGACCGACAGCACTACGGCTGCGGTTACGTCCAATTACACATCCACCGCGGCAACCACGACAGTCAGCTACGTGACGGCCACAGGCGGCGACCAGACAGCAGATCTGTCGACAACCAATCTGTCCACTGCGGGCGACGCGCAAAATGCGGAGTCAGTACTCAATGCGGCCATTACATATGTGGCGGCACAAGACGGCTATATCGGCGCGCAGATCAACACGCTGAATTCGGTCAGCCAGGTGATGAGCACCCAGCAAGAGAACGTGGTTTCGGCGCAGAACGCCATCCAAGCCACTGACTATGCCTCCGCGACCTCCAACATGTCCAAGTACGAGATCCTCAGCCAAACAGGCATCGCCGCATTAGCGCAAGCTAACAGTGTGGAGCAGGAAGTGACCAAGCTCTTGCAGTAAAGGTTTAGTAAGAATTGCAGTATCTTCAAGACAACCCAGGGACGGGCGGCGGCAGGGGTATCACCCTTGCCGCCCATTTTTTTGAGGCAGGGAATATTCCCTAATCCCTAGTCCCTAGTCCCTAGTCCCTGAACCCTGCCCCCTGTAATGCGCTATTCTGTCGAGGAGAGCAGCTCTTCAATTTATTCCTCAGGCAAGCAAACGCCATGGCGATCGATGCAATCGAAAAAACCGCCAAGAACCTGGTCCTCACCGTGCAGGACTACGCTCTGTTTGCATTGCGCGCATTCACCAACCTCTATCGCCCGCCTATCTACTGGCCTGAATTCCTCATACAGGCCGACATCATCGGATTCGGCTCCTTATCCATCGTGATTCTCACCGGACTTTCCACCGGCGGTGTGCTGGCCCTGCAATCCTCGGCCACGCTGTCGGCCTTCGGCGCCACCACCGTCACCGGCGAGTTTGTCTCGCTCACCATGATCCGCGAACTGGGTCCCATCCTCACTGGCATCATGGTCAGCGGCCGCAACGCCAGCTCCATGGCCAGCGAACTCGGCTCCATGGTGGTTACCGAGCAGATCGACGCCATGCGCGCCCTGGGCGTGGATCCCTTCCGCAAGCTGGTCACCCCGCGCATCGCCGCCACCATCTGCATGCTCTTCTTCCTCACCATCGTCTCCGACGCCTGCGGCATCGCCGGCGGCGGACTGGTCACCATCTTTATGAACCACCAGAACGGCACCCAGTACCTGGACATGGCCTGGGAGCACCTGCGCTATCCCGACGTCATCCAGGGGCTGGTCAAGCCGCTCTTCTTCGGTTACATCCTCAGCTCCATCGGATGCTTCTACGGCATGAGAACCACCGGCGGCACTCAGGGCGTGGGCCGCTCCACTATTCAGGCCGTCGTCTGGGCCTCGGTGTTCATCATCTTCGTCGACTTCCTTCTCACCCAGGTGCTGCTCACCATCTTTCCACCCCTATGATCGACTCTCCCGCTTCTGTTCAGCTCGTTTCCAACCCGTACAGTCAGCAAGCGGCTATCGATGCCGGCCCAGTAGGTCCCTCACCGTGTGAATCTGTACCAGCTCCGTGCCCCATCCTTTCTGTCATCCTGAGCGGAGCGCAGCGGAGCCGAAGGACCTGCGGTTCGTAATTCTAGCGAAAGGGTGGGAAAGGACAAACTTTATGGAACAAAATCATGCGGTCAGAGACGTAGTGGTCTTTCGCAATGTCTCCATCGCCTTCGACGGCCCGCCCGTTCTGGAAGACATCAGCTTCTCCGTTGCCCCCGGTGAGACCCGCATCCTGCTCGGCCCCGCCGGTGTGGGAAAGAGCGTCCTGCTCAAGCTCGCCAACGGCCTCCTGCGCCCCGATGAGGGCAGCATTCTGCTCTTTGGCGAAGAGATCTCCCACATGCCCGAGGAGCAGCTTTTCCCCTTGCGCACCCGCACCGGCATGGTCTTTCAGGAGGGCGCGCTCTTCGACTCGCTCACCGTCCGCGACAACGTCGCCTACCAACTGATTCAGGAACGGGTCCCCGACAACGAAATCGACAGCCGCGTCCGCGATGCCCTGCGCTTTGTCGAGTTGGAGGAGACCTTCAGCCTCTTCCCGGCCAGCCTCTCCGGCGGAATGCGCCGCCGTGTGGCCATCGCCCGCGCCTTCATCCGCCAGCCGGAATTCTTGCTGTACGACTCGCCCACCGGCGGACTCGACCCGCTCACCTCCACCACCATCATCGAACTGATCGCCAAGGAGCGCGACGTCTACCACACGCCTTCGATCATGGTCACCCATCGCATACAGGACGCCTTCCTCCTGTGCAACAACCGTTTCGACCCCCAACAAGGCGGCATGGTTCCCCTCCCCAAAGGCGAAACCGACCCCAACACCACCTTCCTCATGCTCGAAGATGGCCGCCTCATCTTCGACGGTTCCCTCCACGAGCTGATCAGAAGCGAAAATCCCTTCGTCCGCGAGTTTCTGGAGTGAACATCGCGCTCATAGATTATGTTTATTTTGATTGTCATCCATCGTCAGCTTCTCCAGGCCACGTTTTTTCGCGCCTGCCCACGCCTCCTGCAGCCATTCCGGCGCATTCTGTACGCTGGCCAAATAATCCTGAACGCTGAGAATCACAACCACCGGCTCTCCGCGGCGATCCACGATGAACCGCTCATTGTTTTCGACCGCCCGGTCAATCACTTGCCCAAACTGAGTGCGCGCCATGTGCGCGTCTATTCTTCGGCTCATCTGCTCCTCCATCAATCAATGCATTGATTGTACACGCGTTTCTTAACTTCCGCACAGTGAAGCTCAATCTCCCCCGGCACCTATTCCCTATTCCCTAGTCCCTAGTCCCTAGTCCCTAGTCCCTGTTCCCTGCCCTTCCCCCCATCTGTTAAAATCGCATGTTTTGAGCAATTTCAACAGATTGGCAGGCAAATCATGGGCTTCAAATTTCAGGGCTTCGATCTTATCAACCTCGACTCCAGCTTCAGCGAGGACGAACTGCTCGTCCGCAAAACTGCGCGCGACTTTGTCGAGGACAACCTCATCCCCATCATCGAGGAGTGCTTCCGCACCGAGCGTTTTCCGCGCGAGTTGGTCCCCATCATGGGCGAACTTGGCTTTTACGGCGCAAACCTCGAGGGCTACGGCTGCGCAGGCATGAACAACGTCGAGTACGGCCTGGTGATGCAGGAGATGGAGCGCGGCGACTCCGGTGTGCGCAGCTTTGTCAGCGTGCAATCCGGCCTGGTCATGTACCCCATCTACACCTTCGGTTCCGAGGAGCAGAAAAACACTTGGCTCCCCAAGCTAGCCAGTGGCGAAAAGCTCGGCTGCTTCGGCCTTACGGAGCCTGGCGCAGGCTCCAATCCCGGAGCCATGACCACCACCGCCCGCAAGGTCGGCGACGAGTACATCCTCAACGGCGAAAAGCTCTGGATCACCTCCGGAACCATCTCCGACGTGGCCGTTGTCTTCGCTAAAAATGAAGACGAGGGTGGCAAGGTCCGCGGCTTCCTGGTCGAGACCAATCGCTCCGGCTTCACCTCTTACGATGTTCACGGCAAATGGAGCCTGCGCGCCTCCCACACCAGCGGCCTCTCGCTGCAAGACGTGCACGTGCCCCTCACGGCCATCATGCCCGGCGCGGAGGGAATCAAGAGCGCCTTCATGTGCCTCAACCAGGCTCGTTACGGCATCAGTTGGGGAGCCATCGGCGCGGCCATGTCCTGCTACGACTCCGCGCTGCAGTACGCCAAATTCCGCAAGCAGTTCCGCAACCAGCCCATCGCCAGCCATCAAATCGTTCAGGAAAAACTCGTCTGGATGGCCAACGAAATCTGCAAGGCGCAGATGCTTTCCCTTCAGGTCGGCCGCCTCAAAGACGCCGGCAACGCGGAGCATTACCACATCTCGATGGCCAAGCGAAACAACGTCTGGATGGCTCTCGAGTGCGCCCGCATCAGTCGCGACATCCTCGGCGCAAATGGAATTTGCGATGACTACCCCATCATGCGCCACATGATGAACCTGGAGTCGGTCATCACCTACGAAGGCACCCACGACATTCACACCCTCATCATCGGCCAGCACCTCACCGGCATTCCCGCCTACTGAGAATCTCGCCGCATTCATTGAGGACTACGTAAGTAATGCCTGAACAAACGCGCCGTAGGCGCAGAGTTGATTAGCCCCGCGCTTCAGCGTGGGGAAAGCGGATTCCACAGATTCATTCCGGAGTCCTGTAGGGACGGCGCATTCTGATCCAATTCGTTGTCCCGCAAATCTCCTAATGGACAACCCCATTCGGATGCGGCATAGTCGTATCCATGCTATATTTTCGATTGCGTAACTTCGCTTTGCCCGCCTGCGCCGTGGCCCTGTCTCTTGCCGCCCACGCCCAGCAGCCACCCGCCGCGCCCATCGTGCTCCACGCCGCCCGCCTTCTGCAAATCGACACCGGAACCCTGCTCCAGCCCGGCGAGATCCTCGTCGAGGGCGAGCGCATCCGTGCTGTCGGCTCTTCGGTCGAGCATCCGCAGGGAGTCCGCCTCATCGACCTCGGCGACGCCACGCTGCTCCCCGGCCTCATCGACTCTCATGTCCATCTCTTTCTGCATCCCGGCGCTGAAGACCTGCAAACCGTCGAGGAGTCGGTCCCCTCGCGCACCCTACTCGCCGCCCAGGCCGCCAAGGCCGACCTCATGGCCGGTTTCACCGCCGAGCGCGACATGGGCACCGAAGGCGCCGGCTCGGCCGACACCGCCATCCGCGACGCCATCAACGCGGGCATCATTCCCGGTCCCCGCCTGCGCATCAGCGGCAACGCCATCAGCATCCTCGGCGGCCACGAGGATGCCATCCACTACAACCCCGCCCTGCACGTGCTCTCCAACGCCGACTACGCCAACTCCAGCGACCAGTTAATCGAGGTCATCCGCCGGCAGCACAAAGAAGGCTCGGACTTTGTAAAAATTTATGAGACGGGGCACGACACGGTTGTGGACGGCAATCTGCGCTCGCCCTATCAGTACACCGAGGCGCAACTGGCTGCCGCTGTTGAAGAGGCGCGCCGTCTAGGCACGACGGTCGGCGTCCACGCACAAGGCGAGCCGGGAACGCTCTACGCAGCCCAGGCCGGCGTCGCCTCCATCGACCACGCCACACAGCTCAGCGAAAAAACCATGCGCCTCATGCGCGAAAAACACATCCCCGCCGTCCCCACCTTCGCCATCTTCGACTACTTCGCGCAGCACGCTGAATCGCCCGCCCAAGCCGCACGCGAAAAGGCCTTGCTCGATTACAAGATCAGGGAATTCAAGAAGCAAATCGCCGCCGGAATCCCCTTCGCCGTCGGCTCCGACGTGGGTCCCTTCCCCCACGGCACACAAGCGCGCGAACTGGAGTTGATGGTCCAATTCGGCATGAAGCCTTTGGCCGTTCTGCAAGCCGACATGATCAACAGCGCGAAGCTCCTCGGCTGGGAGCGCCAGATCGGCCAGCTCAAGCCTGGCTACTTCGCCGACATCGTCGCCGTCCCCGGCAATCCGCTCGAGGACATCACCGCTGTCGAGCGCGTTAGTTTTGTAATGAAAAACGGCGTGGTGGTGCGGCCGTAAGGCGGCATCACGCTTCAAGGCGTTTTGTATCAGTCGTCCACCGGCTCTGCTGATCCGCGGGAGGATGAAACTAGTATCACGTAACATATCTTATTTCGCATATTGACGCCTGGGGTTTCCTGGTTAATGATAGGGGAATGACACCCCGTTATAGAGTGACACTCAGCGAGGATGAACGCAGCAGATTGGAAGAGTT
>Ga0224558_1000771_pt1 | contig 36759 bp, 31 predicted proteins | sample 714S32024metaG_FD_180682 | JGI IMG/M metagenome (GOLD analysis project Ga0224558, IMG submission 180682) | Peat soil microbial communities from Stordalen Mire, Sweden - 717 S3 20-24 | ecosystem: Environmental > Terrestrial > Soil > Wetlands > Peat | place: Sweden: Norrbotten County, Stordalen... | reverse complement strand
GGCACGTCGTGCGCCAGAGGAAATCATGGTCGAGCTCCTCGGCGCTCGGCTGCTTGAAACTGAAGACCTCGCAGCCCTCTGGATTAACGCCGGACATGACGTGCCGGATGGCGCCGTCCTTGCCGGCGCCGTCCATCCCTTGAAAGATCAGCAGCAACGCATAGCGGTGGGATGCGTAGTGAAGCTGCTGTAGCGAGCTCAGCATCTCCATGTGTTGGTGCAGAAGTTCCTTGTACTGCTTTTTCGACTTGCAATAGGGGCCGACAACTGTCGGCCATTCTCTGAGGTCGACCTTCTTGTCTGGCGGCACACGAAAATCCTTTGAACTGATTTCGATCTTCGGTTTGTCAGCCATGCCAGCCTCGTTGTTCGTGTCTGTTTATTTGTTGAATTCATTTTTTCTGATGTTCCGGCTCCGCCTTCTCCCAGTCCTGAACGGTTTGAACGTCCTCGCGCCCTAGCTCCTCATAGAGTTCATGGACTCGTTTGATGAGCTGTGGCGAGACATCAGACTGCGTTTTGTCTTTAGCTTCCGGCTTCGTCTCATCAGCTTTGGCATCGGTCTTAGGTGTGTCGGCCTTGGCTTCGGGCTTCGGTTGGCCAGCTTTGGCATCGGTCTTAGGAGCATCAGCCTTGGCCTCCGGCTTCGGAGCATCAGCCTTGGCTTCGGGCTTCGGTTGGTCAGCTTTAGCTTCGGTCTTCGGCTCATCAGCCTTTGCCTCAGGCTTAGGTGCATCGGCCTTGGCTTCCGGCTTCGGCTGGTCAGCTTTAGCTTCGGTCTTCGGCTCATTAGCCTTGGCCTCCGGCTTCGGCTCATTAGCTTTGGCATCAGGCTTCGGTTCGTCGGTCTTGGCTTCCGGTTTCGGAGCATCGGCCTTGGCTTCCGGCTTCGGCTGGTCAGCTTTGACATCGGTCTTAGGTGCATCGGCCTTGGCCTCCGGCTTCGGCTCATCAGCTTTGGCAACGGTCTTAGGAGCATCAGCCTTGGCCTCCGGCTTCGGCTCGGCTTTGCTTTCATCATTCCGAATCTCCTGCTCCGCCTTCTCCCAGTCCTGAACTGCTGTACCGTCGCTGCCGGTTCGCTTCTCGTAGAGTTCGTAGGCTCGCTTTGCGATCTGCGGCGTCAAATCTGAGGGTGTCTTGGCTTCGGGCTTAGACTCTGCTTTGGCTTCCGGTTTCGGCTCGCCCTTGGCGTCAGGCTTCGCTTCGGTTTTAGCATCGGGCTTAGTCTCTGCCTTGACGGGATCAAAAATTTTATAAGCAAGCAGTTTCACGCGATCATTGACAAGGGCCCAGATCAGAGCGTAAGCCCAGACGAACCCTGCCCATTTCCACCCGAGCGGCGCCATAAATAGCCCATAGACCGCGATCAATGTTGCTATGATCTGTGTGCCCAGGACCGCAATCCATAGAATCCGCGCTGGGCGTATGGACCAGAATGGACCACGGGTACGCGTAAGGAATATGGTCAAGTGCCCAGCTACAGAAAGCTTCAGGTACATCAGTGTTTGGACGTGCAATCGATCCATGTGGAAGACGCGCTCGCCAAGATAGAACAGACCAAACGCAGCAACAACGCCAATGACGCCCAGAACCGTGGCGATGCTAAGCACCAGGCGCATGTTCCATGCTTCGGGCTTATCCCTGTAGTGAACGTTGTCATACGCGATCGAAAGTATGGCTCCGTCGTTGAGCAACGCGATCATGACGATCATCACCGCGGTGACCGGATAGAAGTTGAAGACCAGGATTGCCAGCGTCATGAAGAACAGCACCCGCAGCGTCTCCGCGATGCGATAAATGGCGTAGCTGTTCATGCGCTGGAAGATGCGGCGGCTTTCCTTGATCGCGTCGATGATTACCGACAAGCCAGACGCAAGAAGCACAATGGACGCTGCCGCTCGGGCTACATCTGTCGCGCCGGATACTGCGATGCCGCAGTCGGCCTTCTTTAGAGCGGGTGCGTCGTTCACTCCGTCGCCGGTCATGCCGACGATATGGCCGTGTTTCTGCAGTACTTCAATAATGTGAAACTTGTGTTCGGGGAAGACCTGCGCAAAGCCATCCGCGCCTTCAATGGCCTTGGCCTGCTCCGGGGTTGCGTCCTTCTTGAGGTCGCCCAGTGAGCTGGCATCCAGGATGTTCGAGCCCAGTCCCAGTTGTTTTGAGGTCTCGCGCGCGATGGCAATTTGATCGCCCGTAACCATCTTGATCTTCACGCCCATCTGGACGGCGCTTGCGATGGTTGCTTTGGCCTGTTCGCGCGGCGGATCGTACAGGGGTAACATGCCGACGAACTTCCATTTGCCTTGCTCATCTGCCCTGGCAACGCCCAGGGAACGGAAGCCTTTTCCGGCGAAATCCAGAATAGCCTTCTCGACGGCAGGCTTGACCTCGCCGACGTTGGTTGCCATCTGAAGAATCACCTGAGGGGCGCCCTTGGCTACAAAGAATTGCTTCCCGTCCGCTCCTTTGACAGTGGCTTCCGTACGCTTGTGCACCGGATCGAACGGCATGAAGTGCAACACCTGGCAGCTCTTCAGTTGCTTGTCATCCTTCACGCCGCCAATCACGGCAAGGTCGATGGTGTCCTTGTCTTCTGCGCGGGAGGCAAGCGCCGCCCAGAGAATCACTTTGTCGGGAGCAATCCCGTCCACTGTGAACGGATCTCCCAGTGTCAGTTTGTTCTGCGTGAGTGTGCCGGTCTTGTCCGAGCACAGCACATCCACGCCAGCCAGTTCCTCAATGGCCGACAGGCGGGTAACAATTGCTTCCTTCTTCGCCAGGAGTCGCGCGCCGACGGCCATTGTCACCGAGAGCACGGTGGGCATGGCGACGGGGATCGCGGCCACCAGAAGCACCAGGCAGAATTCCAGCGTGGTGAGGACTTTGTCGCCTCGGAAGAGGGCGAAAGCGAGAATCAACGCGACCAGCGCTACCGCGAGGATGATCAGGTAGTCGCCGATCTTCATCACTGCCTTTTGGAAGTGACTGACAGTATGCGCAGACTGCACCAGTTGCGCGGTTTTGCCAAAGTAGGTGTTTGTGCCGGTGGCATACACAATCGCATCGATTTCGCCTTGACGGATGATGGAGCCGGAATAGACCGCGCCGCCGGGCTTGGCAGTGACGGGCAAAGACTCGCCAGTCAGAGCGGACTGGTCCACCTCGATCGAATCGCCATCGAGCAGGCGCGCATCTGCGGGAACAATGTCTCCCAACCGCAGACGAATAACATCGCCAGGTACCAACTCACTGGCTTTGGGATCCTCCCACTTGCCATCTCGCTTGACTTTGGCCTTGATCGCTAAACGGGCTTTGAGGGCGGCAATGGCATTCCCCGCCTGATGCTCTTCCCAAAATCCAACCAGGGCGTTGGATAAAAGCAGCACAAGGATGACAAAGAAATCGAGCCAGTGTTGAACAATTCCCGATAAAATGACAGCGGCTTCGATCATCCACGGAATGGGGCCCCAGAAGTAGGTGAGGAACTTCAGGTATTCGTTGGTCTTTTTTTCCTCGATCTGGTTGGGCCCATACTGCGCTTGACGCTTTTGGGCCTCGGCTTGAGTGAGTCCGTCTGCCGATGACGCGAGCTTTTTCATAAGCTCAGGCATGGCGAGCGTCTTCAGGGAATCTTTATCATCCTTCGGAGCCGGCTTGGACTCCGGCTTCGACGCCGGCTTCGGCTCGGGCTTATCTGGATTCGATTTCACTTGTGATCGTTCTCCTATTCTTGCTTCGTTTACTGGATGTATTGCTGCAATGCAGGCAAAGCAACACCCAAACCGGCCATTCAGCCTGGTGTTCAGGTACCAGTCAGTGAAGTGCAAGACGCTAGATTATTGCCTCTCCAGGAGGGCCATCCGGTCGTGCGCAAATACCCAGCGATGAGCTATGGCAAGAGATGGCGGGGCCGCCGAGGAGTGTCGCTTGGGCGACTGGTTTCGCCGGATTTTGAAGACCCCGACGTCATTCTACTTTGAAAAGATCGTTCGAACCCTGGTCGTAACTTTGCTCTGTGTGCGAAGCCTTCTCCGCTGCCTTTTCGGCTACGCGTTCGATCCGCTTCTGTGCTGTTGCGTCCGAGACCGTCTCGTTTTCGAGCTTTGTCACTTCTGGATTCTCAAATTGTTTCGCCATTGCTGATATCTCCTGTTTTCACGATGAACCATGTTCTAATGAAGTTCCGGTCAGTTTTGCTCTCCCATTCGATATCGCAGGCTCATTCGAGACTTGTACTTCTCGGACCGGAAGGAGTCGGAACTTGGCCTTGGCTCGGGCTTTTCCGCATTCGCTTTTACGATGGATTTTCTCCAGTTCTTGCTTCATCCGCCAGGCACCTATCCCGGAAAGGCGTGGGAATTCTCTACACAGGCATTGAGGATGGCACATTGGAGCCATTTGGATTTCAAAAAAGTGGGCGCATCACCTGGCAAGTTGTCCACGCATTACAGTCCGGCTCCTGCAAGAAGTATCAACTCGCGCAGATGTGGATGCTGTATTGTTTTGCTCAATAATGGCCGAGCGGCCACTCACTTGGAGGGTTGTGCAGAGGACCGTTCGCGAAGCTGAGGTCTGTTGGAGCGAGTAAGCAGAGTTACGACTGCGCGAACAAGACTTCCCTCTTCGAAATGGCCCTAAATCCCGTCTCTGCTGTGATGCAGATTTATTCGGCAATCGGCCCAGGAAACGGACTTTACCCAGCGAGTAGGAATCAGCAAGGAGCGGCCATGGAGCCAGTCTCCGGCTTTGACGTCTAAGTAGCCGATATGCCAGGAAACCTCATCCATGATGATACCTTCCAGGCGTCCAATCTCACCGTCTGTTGCACAAACCTCGTAATCAAGTAAGTCCCAGGCGCTGCGGAGATGCGGATCCTCTATGGTGTGGACAGGATATTTTCTTCCGGTCGGAATTAAAGCCCCCCCTTCCAAGTGGGTGGACACCCAATAGGCCATCTTCCCCCAGTATTCCTCCATCGCGATCGCTTGCTGGCGAGAAACCGGCTTTTCGGTATCGACATCAGGACTATCGCGCACTTGCTCTCTCATCAAGCGGACATTGATCGTTCTCTTCTCCCGATCAGGCTGTTCGACTACCGAAATCGCGAGAACCACATCTCGCCGTTTGAACCAGGTTCCCACGTCAACCACCAAATAACGAATCGTCCATGAAAGGCCGTCGAAAAGAAAGTTGCGGACTGTTCCGATTTCGCCATCTGACGCAATCACGGACGAACCTGTCAAGGTTTTCAGGTCGTGCAGCATATTCCTCCTGTGGCGGAAAGCCAGGGATAACCACTTTCCTAATTCTGCTCAGCAGCATAGCACTTTGCGAGTGAGCCTTTCGTATGAACTGCTTATCTCAAGGAATGCGTAGCTGGAATTATTCGAAGTTGCGACCAAGACTCTTTCAACGCCCACTATGGCCTGAGGGTGCCATTTTGGTTGACCCAGCCGCCTCGAAAGAAACGGTGATGCACCATGCTTTGGGCAAGAAGAAAAACGGCGACGGCCAACCCAACAAGAAACAGGAACTGTGCAATTTGGAACCAAGGCGACTTTTCCCTCGCAGGGGCTGCCTTATCCGAATTCTTAGTCATCTGAACTCCTCTCCGCCAAGTCAGGCGACTGCCGTGGTACCGCCAACGTAGGGCCGGACTGCCGCGAATCATGCAAAAAAGCACCGGAACATTCTCACGGAATACTCAAGAATGTCCTAGTGGTCCATTTTGAATCCCGCACGAGGAATCATAGCAGTATTATCATTTTGTATTGATTGAATCCGCAACGGGTGTTCCATTTGGGACAGCGATGCATTTTTCGACAGCCTGCCAGGATCACAGTATCATGCATACGTTCTCTATAATGGATCAACTCGCGTGTTTTCAGCATCTTTCTCGCGATACATATGCGAGAGTGGACCTGGTAGATGGCGAGTTTGCCTTTGAACCGGCTGAGGCTTATGCGCCGCCAGGAGAGGAAGTCCCTTGTGGCTCAGGCTGCGCCGTGGAGGGCGTTTTGCCTTGCGGCGAAGAGGGACTGGAAGATCCAGATGGAGCGGCTGTGGTACCGGGCTGTGGAGTTTGCTTGGTGGCGGGAGGCGCAGTGGGTGACGCTTGAGGCGTTGTCTTGTCGGCTGCGGAGGCTGGCGGTGTGCTCCCGGATGTTGCGGGCTTTGGAAGAGGTGTAACAACCGCGCCTTGTCCTGCAGTTGTAGACCCGGCATTTGTGGCATGCGAGGGGGTGGATGGGCTGCCGGTGGATGGAGAACTTGGATTTTGCGCCGCCGTTATGGAGGGAGCCGCGGGAGTAGCTATGGGCGGAGGCTGTACTAACGCTGGAAAGGTTATCGAATTGACTACCGAAGGATCGTCGTGCAGCTTTACATAGAGTTGCCCATTGGTTGGATGCGGTACAGACAGAAAGTAGCCGGTAAAGCCCTCGGGAACCTGGATGGGGTGAGTAAATTGCGGATCGTTGGAGACCGAATCCACCAGAAATAGACTTGAACCAGTGAGCTTGCAAGGCTGGTCTGGCGAGTCCGGACATTTGAGATCGTGAAAAGTGGGGAGGCGGACAAGAATGGCAAGTGGTTGCCAGTCGCCCGCAACCCCTCCCTCGATGATGCGGAAGCGTAGCGGACCAGAGGCAGAAGATGCAAAAGCCTTATTCGTATCGAGCGTTGCCAGAGCGACCTGAGTATCCTCAAGGGTCAGTCCACTGGCGAGCGTGAGGGTCGTCAGGTACGCGCCATGAACTGTGGCCACTTCAATCTTTTCTTCGCCGGAAAACGCCGCCGGAAGCTGGGCGTGGACTGAGAAGGTCAACTGCGCATTTTGCGGAAGTTCGTCCGGGTCGGCAAGCTGAAGATTGTTGACGGCGCTCGTTGCCGAAGGTTGAATGCTCTTTGAGATCAGAGTAACCCTTGGACGCGGAGACGCTACTGTCGTTTCGAGACTGAGTGTACGGCCGTCTTTGAGAGCGACCTTGGCGGTAGAACTATCTCCTTCCTTGAACTCTCCGGCTTTGACATCAGCAGTAACCAGGGACAGTTCATCCGCGTCATCGCTCACTGCGGCCGGACCCGGCTTGAAGCTGACCCCGTTCAGCGTAAGTTCTTTTATGTCATGCAGGTGACTGCCCTTCAACACGCCAGAGAGATCGCCGGCGTGGAAAGTAAAGCTGTCCAAATGGCCGGCTTGAGCAAAGGCTTGCAACAAAACTGTGTCCGGCTCTTTGCTCCCGTATTCTTTCACCAGCAGCTTCAGTCCGCCGGGTTTGACTTTTTTGAGCGGCAAGATCACCGTTACCTGGTTCGGTCCGGTTGATTTCCAGTCTGCCTTTACAGTTTCTCCCGTGGGTTTCTGGAGGAGTATGCTGTCCACGCATGCGGCGTTCTCGGTTTCCAGAGATACGATTTCATCGTGTCCCGCGATCAAGAACTGCTGACCTTCATCGGCCATTTGCCAGTGCTGGGGATGGGTATTCTCCAGCCGAAACTCCGGACCGTTGTATGCTTCAAAACCCCAATAGCCGTGCAGAGAGCCTTCCAGCACGTCGCCGAAGTTGCTGGGGCTGAGCCTTGCCGTATTCGCGACAAAGCCACCCTTCTCCGCGTCGGCCTGCACAGGCAGATCGACAAACTTGCCGTTCTTCCCCTTCAAGCGAAGAACCATGTCGTGCGCGTAGCCTGTTGAAAACACCAGCGGTGCTCCCTCGGCGGGTAAAACCAGTTCCGTCTTTTCCGCGCAGTACACCTCTTTGGGATCGACGGGATGGAGAGGTGGCATCTGGGGTGCTTCGACCGCCGGCAGAGCGGCTACCAGAACCGACTTGGGATTGTGAAAAGAAGGAGGCGTATTCAGTTCGAGGGAGAAATGATCATCCTGCTCGGTGGCCAGCGCGGGAATGTACTGATACTGCGCCGTGTGGAGGGAGTCCAGGATGCGCACGATATCAACCGCCGAAGAAATATAAGGGCTGTAAAAGCCAAAGCCGGCCTGCGGTGTGCTGCTCAGCGCAAAGGCCAAATCACCCGTGGGACCGGTAGTGAGCGCCTGTACGATTGAGGTGCTGTGCCCGTCATTCAATACCAGCGAATCCCGGCCCTGCATCAGGCAGGGAGCCTGCAACGCGGGGATCTTCTGAAGACAATCGGGATCGAACTTGATCGAGAGGCTGCGTGCCAGCAGCGACGAGGCAGTTTTCAGATGATCGAAATCAGTCTGGCTGATTCTTTGGATGGCGGCAAGATAGATCTTCAGCCTGGAGCGGTCAAGCGTGGCCTGATTGAGATCCTGAGAGGCGCGCACAAAAGCGCCCGGCCGGCCGCGAACGGCGCCGACAAGCGTCTTGAAGGCACCACCGGTCTCCGGGGCCAGGAAGACGAGTACCTGTTGTGCGCCCTCGGGAACGGTGATCTTCAGCCCGCCGCTGTCCTTGGGATTCCAGGTCTCCGATGAGAAAAACCAGTTTTCCGGAGGCGGGTTGGTTGCGCCGCGCAGAAAAGCCGCCACAAGAAGGTAATGCGCCGACTGGCCGGGCGGAAGATCGGCTTTGATCGACACTTGATCGCCAACCGAGAGATTGGGAACTGCGGAGATGGGCAGGGCCTTGCCGGCATGGACCACCTTGACTTCCAGGTTGGGGCCCGCCAAATCGAATTGGGCCGAATCTGCGAACACCCGGCCGGGCACGACAAGAACAACCAGACAGATAAAACGCAACCATGTCTCCATATGAAGATTTTATAACCTCTGGTACAGGTATGACGCATGGATACCAGATTTGTAATGCAGCACTGGCCTCCATGCCTGGCGAGCAATGCCCGCCAGGCATGATGAGGAAGGTTGAATTGGTTATTGATCAGCCGGAGTAGGATGCACGTTAAGCCATGAGCCGGTGTAATGGGCTGAGCTCCGTCCATTTTGTCCCGCGTACCGGCAGACACTATACTTACACATGTAGAGCGCGTTGAGCCGCCAGTTGAGAGCGGCATTCCGCGACAAGGAGCATGACCTATGAGCACGCCCACCTCCCATCTGGACGCGGATACGGAATTTAACCACGGGAGTTTTGACGCCGCAGCATTTTCCGCAGCAACGCTCAAGAACTGGCAGTCGCTGGCTGCCGTGATTGACCACACCCTGCTGAAGCCCGACGCCACTCGCAAGCAGGTGGAGGTTCTTTGCGAAGAAGCGATACGCTACCGTTTTGCCTGCGCCATGGTGAACCCGGTGTGGGCTTCAACGGCGGTAGGCGCGCTGAACGGCTCCGGCGTTCCGGTGGGAGTGGTGATTGGCTTCCCGCTGGGCGCGTCGCTGGTGTCAACGCTGCACCAGGAGGCGGCGGCGCTGAGCAGGCTGGGAGTGCGCGAGCTGGACATGGTGATTCCCATTGGCCTGCTCAAGAGTGGCGACAACCAGGGCGTACAGAACGCCATTCTCACTGCGGTCAACGTGGCCCACCATCACGGCGCGCTGCTCAAGGTGATTCTGGAAACCTGTTTGTTGAGCGTGGAAGAAAAGTTGCGCGGATCGGAGCTGGCCATACATGCGGGAGCGGACTTTATCAAGACATCCACTGGATTTTCTTCAGGCGGCGCAACCCCGGCCGACGTGGCTCTGATGCGCGGCGTGGCGGGCAACCGCTGCGGCGTGAAAGCCTCGGGCGGCATTCGTACCCTAGCCGATGTGAAGGCGATGCTGGAGGCCGGCGCCACGCGCATCGGCGCCTCCGCCTCGGTGGCTATTGTGCGGGAGCTGGGAGCGAAGTGAAACGAGGGACTAGGGAATAGGGAATAAGGAATAGTATGACGTGAGCGAAGCCTGCGATGATTCAACCGCCGCGTTTGAAGAGTCTTCGTTTACATAACCCAAGCGGATTGTCTTACGCAGCACCTAGTCCCTAGTCCCTATTCCCTGCACTGTTATCATTTTCTTCGACACATATGACAGACGGACCTACATTTTCGCGCGAGGAGCCCGAGCTTGAGGGCGACTACCGCCCGGCTGATGCAGCAACCGCCGGGGCACAACCAGACATGGCGAATATCCGCGTGGAGCCGGCGGATATGGCATACCTGATGCAATTTGCCGAGGCGCTGAACACTACGCTGGACCTGGAGACGCTGCTGAAGCGCACCGCGGAGTTGGTACAGGCCATCATTCCCTACCGTATTTTCGCCATTCTATTGGTGAACGAACGGACACGGGAGATGCGGGTAAGATTCCAGATCGGCCACACCATGCAGGTGGAGCGACTGCACATCCCCATGGGCAGAGGAGTAGTGGGGCAGGTGGCGCTCACGCGCGAGCCAGTGCTACTGAATGACGTTACGGCGGCGGAGTACTACGTCGAGGTGAATCCCGAGGTGCGCTCCGAGCTGGCGGTGCCGCTGATTGCCAAGAATCGGCTGATCGGGGTGATGGACATCGAGAGCGAGCAGGCCGGCTTCTTCCGCCCCGAACACATGCGCCTGCTGACCCTGACGGCTTCGCGCATCGCACAGGCAATTGAAAACGCTCGTCTGTATGCGCGCGTCTCCCGCCAGGCACAGACGCTGACGGTACTGAACGAGATTGCCGCGGAGCTGACATCGATTCTGGAACTGGACCCGCTGCTGGAGCGGGTGGGGCAACTGCTGCGCCGGCTGATCGACTATCAGATGTTTTCCATTCTGCTACTGGACGAGAAGGGCGAAACGCTGATTACGCGCTACGCCTGGAGGTTTGGTTCCGCTCTGGCGCCGCAGCGCAGCATTTCCATCGCCAGCGGGCTGGTAGGCGTGGCGGTGCGCGAGTGGCGGATGGTGAACGTGCCCGACGTAAGCAAAGACGCGCGCTACATCGCAACGAATCCGGAGACTCGCTCGGAGCTGATCGTGCCTTTGTTTCACAAGGGGCGCATCATCGGCGTGCTGGACCTGGAACACACGCGGATGGGCTTTTTCAACGAAGAGCACGAACGTGTTTTGACGACGCTGGCCGCGCAGGTGGCCATTGCAATCGAGAATGCGAGGCTCTACCAGGCGGTGCGCACTCAGGAGGCGCAATTGGAGCGGGACATCGCCATGGCGCGCCAGGTGCAACTGCGGCTGCTGCCGGCGGCGCCACCGGAGATGGCGAATGCTGAGATGGCGGTGCGCTTTTTGCCCGCGCGGACCATCGGCGGCGACCTTTACGACTTTGTGGATTACGGCCCGGGACGCACGGCCATTGTGCTGGGCGATGTAAGCGGCAAGGCGGCGCCGGCGGCCTTATTTGCGGCGCTGGTGAGCGGCATCATGCGCTCAGCGGCACAGCAGCGGCCGGAGCCAGCCGCGATGCTGGCACAACTGAACGACGCGATGCAGGAACGCAAGCTGGAATCGCAGTACGTGACCATGCTGTTTGCATTGTGGAACGATGAGAGCCGCGTATTGCAGGTGGTCAACTCGGGCGCGGTGCAGCCGGTCTTCTGCCGATCGGGGCAGCCGGAAACGGTGCGCGCCGAGGGCTTCCCGCTGGGGATGTTTCCCGATGTGAGCTACGACGAGATGACCTTATCTACCGAGCCGGGTGACGCTGTCATTTTTGTGTCGGACGGAATTCTGGACGCGGAGAACGCTGAGGGCGAGATGTACGGCCAGGAGCGGCTGGCCGACCTGCTGTGCAGCCGCCGCGAGCATCGCGCGCTGGAGATCGCCGACGCCATCCTCTCTGACGTTGCCCGCTTCCAGGGCGAACAGGAGCGGTTCGATGATGAGACGATTATTGTTCTGAAAGTAAGATAAGACAGGGACTAAGGACTAGGGACTATTCCCTTCTTCACCATTGATTAGACTTGAAACGAGTACACACCACGGAGCTGCCTTGACTGAGGAACGCATCATCCACCCGGCAAAGAACGTCTGTGGCAGCTTGCGGTTGCCGGGTGACAAGTCCATCAGCCACCGCTACGGAATGCTGGCGGCGTTTGCTGAAGGCACTTCTCGGTTTACCAATTTTTCTACGGGGGCTGATTGTGCCTCGACGCTGAGTTGCATGGAGGCGCTGGGCGCGCAGGTGCGGCGACTGGAAGACGGCTCGGTGGAGGTGACGGGCGTGGGTGGACGCGTGACGCCTACGAATGCGCCGCTGGACTGCGGCAACTCCGGCTCGACGATGCGCATGATTTCCGGTTTGCTTGCTCCGCAGGAGGGACGGTTCACGCTGGTGGGCGATGAATCACTCTCGCGGCGGCCGATGGAGAGGATTCGCAAGCCTCTGGCAGCGATGGACGCGCGGCTCGTGCTCACCGAGGGCCATGCGCCGATGACGATTGAAGGCATCGCGCTGAAGGCCATCGATTACACTACGCCGATTCCGAGCGCGCAGGTGAAGAGCTGCATTCTGCTGGCAGGATTGCAGACTCCGGGCGTGACCACGGTGCGCGAGGCGGTTCGGACACGCGACCATAGCGAGTTGGCGCTCAGGGCCTTTGGCGCGAAGCTGACACGGACGCTGGATTCCATTTCGATTTGCGGACCGCAGAAGCTGCACGCGATTGAGGCTGCCGTTCCGGGCGATATTTCTTCGGCGGCGTTTTTTCTGTGCGCGGCGGCGTTGTTTCCCGGCTCCAATTTGGTATTAGACGCGCTGGGAATGAACCCGACGCGTGCCGCGCTGCTGGACGTGCTGACGGCGTTGGGGGCACGCGTTTCTGTTTTGAATTTGGAGGAGAAGAACGCCGAACTGGTGGGAACCGTGCATGTGACTGCGCCGGTCGAAGGGCTGGGAACGGCAGAGATTTCCGGCGCCTTGGCCGCGCAACTGATTGATGAGCTACCCGTGCTGGCGGCGATTGGGGCATTCACCAGCAGCGGCATCCGGATTCGCGACGCAAAAGAGCTGCGCGTGAAGGAGTCCGACCGCATCGCGCTGATCGTGACGAATCTGCGCGCGATGGGCGCTGAGGTTGCGGAGTTCGAAGACGGCCTGGATGTGCCCGGCGGCCAGAAGCTGCATGGGGCGACGATCGACTCCGGCGGCGACCATCGCATCGCCATGGCCTTCAGCGTGGCCGCTTTGCGCGCTGAGGGGGAGACAGTGATTCAAGGGGCCGAGGCGGTGGCCATCAGCTTTCCGGAATTTTTTAATTTGCTGGATCTGGTGGCGGAGCGATAGAAAGAACCTGTGGAAAACACTAGGGGATTGTAGTGTCCCACCCTTGCAATATTTCTATTGAATAGAGTTGACAACCTCATATCATCAAATTAGACTGTTTTCGTCGGATTTGAACGAGATTCCGTCCCCGAAGTTGAACGAGATTCCTGTCCTCAGAATTGATAGAGATTCCTGTCCCAGGAATTGAACGAGATTTCTGTCCCCGAGTCCAACGAAAGAGTCGAAGTGTCCTGTGAACCAAGGTACTTCATTCACACTCAACAGATAGGAGAACATGGTTATGCTGAAAACGCCTAAGTATGCGGTTACACTCTTTGCATTTGCGGTTGTATTTCTGCTTGCGGCTCCCGCCGTCTCATTAGCAGAAAGCGGCCAGGGAAAGCAGATAGAACCTACCAAGATGGGAGACAAGAAAACTCCCAAGAAGACGGAAACCCACGGCCACGGCACCGTGTCAACCAAAAACTCAAATGTTGGTCATCTGAAGGGGCCGGAAATCCGTGAGAGCGGTAAGGGCAGGCTCGAGGGTGGAGAAAAGCAAGGCAACAAGTCCACCCCCAAGAAGACTCCGACGCACGATGCTAAACCCAGCTAACTGTGCTGCGGTCGGATGGATTCTGCTCTGAAATTGAAAGGGTTTCACTCACGCGAATTTCGAATACCGAAAGGAGATTTCATTGATGAAACACATTTCTATCTGGATCGCCCTGGTCTTGATGATGACGGCGACGGCTGCATCTGCTACATCCAAGACCTACAATTTCAATGGCTGGTTTGCTAACGAGCCCAGCGTGGCGCAAGGCGAATGGGACTTGGCTTCCGGCCAGGCCGCCAAGGTCTGCCCGTCCTATGGAAGCTGGACCGATAGCTTTCAGTCTTTCACTTACACACATACGAACTTCGGCTTCTGGCAGGACTATTCGGCCAGTAACGTGAATTTCTCGGTGACCTGCACCTGGGAGTCGGTCACGCACACCTTCTCGGGCGCCTGGTTCGCTAACGAAGGCAGCGTCCAGAACGGCGAAAACGACATTCAGAAAGACCTGTGGCAGAGTGTGTGTGGCGGCGGCAACCATCAGCTCACGAATATGCACTTCAATTCCTTCACTTATACGCATACGGACTTCGGCTTCTGGCAGGACTATTCAGCGTCTGGCATAAGCGGCTCCTTCACATGCGATGAATGAATTAATCCAGGCAGCATGGCGACAGCTACCATGCTGCCTGGATTTTTTAGCAATGATTCCATTCGTACCACGATCTCTGATTGGCGGACGTTAAACACGTTCGCCAATCCCCGGACTTTTCACTTCTGCGGTTTCATCAGCAAGCAAAGATCTCTTGCCGGGGACCCCGAGTCTCTGCGGCCCCGGTACGCTTCGGACCGCACAGGATGACATTTTATAAAGCGAGTAAATGAAGATAAAAAGGCCCGGCAATTGGCCGGGCCTATTCGTTGCTGAACTTTCAAAGAGACTATTGTTTGACCGGCGAGTTGGCCGGCGGGTTGGTTGCAGGTTCAGTAGTGTCCTTGGCAGGCGAGACTCCAGGAACTACGGGCACCGTCTTGACTACGCCCGCGGCTGCCTCATTCAGATTGATGCCGTAGTGCTGCAAGGTGGAGGCCAGCATCTGATAGAGGCCGGCGCGGTCCTTGGCGTAGGCTGCGTGGGCAGCGATCAGGTTGTCCTCCGCCGTAGCCAGGCTGCGCTCCTGAAGCAGGACATTGGCGGTAGTGGAAGAGCCGTAGCGCAGCTTGGTATGCTCGGCATCGACGTTCTGTTTGTTGTAATCCCTGGCGGCGATGGCAGCCTGCACCTGCGCACGGTCGTTGATGAGCGCGTACTGCGCGTTGACCACCTGCATGCGAATCTGGGTGTAGAGCTGCTCCAGCCTCAACTCGGCCTGGCGGTACTCCATCAAGGAACGCGCCTGCACGGACTGCGCATATTTATTGCCCAGAGGAATGGAGATGCTGAAGCCTACCCCCTTATCGGGAGCCGAGTCGTTGAAAGAATTGTTGAGCGCCGTCCCATAGGTGGTGGGAGCAACGTACGTATAAACTCCTGGTTTGGTTGTTAGCAAGCTTGAATTGCTAGTTGGGCATTGGCCAGCTGCATAAAAACTGCAATCGAGGCTGGGATTGATGGAGCCGGCGATTCCCTGCCCTGCCATGTACCCGAAGACGTCGAATATGGGCAGCAGACCTCTGCGCGCGCCCTTCAGGGTGATCTCATCGTTGCGGAGCGCCAGCACGGCCTCTTCCAGCTCCGGCCTCCGCTGAAAAGCCTCCTGTACCAGTTCCTCGACCGGCTGCTTCTCCTCGGGTATCTCTTCGATGGTGACGCGGTCAGTGGGAATCACCGGGGCAACGGACAGCGCCGCATCGTTGAGATTGCGGGCCACAGCCTGCTTGATGACCTGCTGCTGGTAATTCAGGTTGCTCTGCGCGCTGATGAGGGCCTGCTTGTCGCCGTTTACAATCGAATCGTCCTGCACCACCGTCAGCGGGGCCACCGAACCAACCTCCAACTGCTTGCGGTCGTCGCTGGCCAGCTTGGAGCTCTGCGCCAGGGCGCGCTGCTTGGCCTGCACATCCTCATAGGCCTGCACCAGTCCCCAGTAGATGGTCTCCACCTGGTTGACGGTGTAGAGAATCTGCTGGCGGAAGGAGGCATCCGTGATGCGGCGATTGTTCTGCGCCTGATAGATGAAGCGCTTGTTGACCCAGATGCCAGCGCCGTTCAACAGGTGCTGAGTCAACGTGGCCTTGAAGTTGGAGCTTAACTGCGGGCTGTAGAGCGTGACGCCATTGGATGTGGTCGCGTAGGAATTGTTGAAGCCAAACTGAAGCTGTGTGCCGGTTACAAAGCCCTCGTTGTAGACGGCGTTATAGGTATTGGTGGTACTCGTGCCGCCGGAGATGAAGTTGGTGGATGGACTGTGGGCGCGATCGAACTGGATGGTGCCCGCCACGGATGGCTCCAGCGACTCCGGCGTGGGACCAGCGCCAGCAGTGGTCAGCGTTAAACCGGCAGTGCCGGAACCTGCGCCGCCTGAGCCAACTGTGGTTCCGCCCGGGCCACCGCCTGTGGTCAAAATCGTGGGAGAACCGCCCAGCGTGCCGGTAATCAGCCCGGAGGGAGCGCCCAGGGGCTGTGCTCCGGTGCGCGTCCGCAGAAGATCGGTATCGGCGATGTCCAGGTCGTAACGGGCAATGGCGATGTCGAAGTTGTTTTCAAGAGCCAGTGCGAGGGCGTCGGAAAGGCTGAGGTAGATTTTGCCATCCTTCACCAGGTCAGTAAGCCGCACAGAGTTTGAAAAGCTGGCTTTGCCGATGCTGGTGGGCCGGTACATGTTGATTGGATTGCCCAGAAACCTGCCCGCTGGCTTGGAAAAATTCCGCAAGGAGGGACGCAGATTCACCGGTTCCGTCAGCACCACCGAGGGAGCCGAGGGCAGATCGGAGGCTGCCTTGTCTGGAGCGTTTGCTCCCGCTCCCGGCACTTGCTGGGCGTATCCGGAAGAGATTGCCGCCCCCCACGCCAGCAAGACCGCCGCTACCGCGCACAACTGTTTGCCTGCCTGCCCGCGTCCTGCCTGTTCACGACGGCTGACCAAGGCCTTCTCCTGCTGCTCAAACATACATAGACCGAACAAATGCATGGTTCCTCTCAACGACATGGTTCCTCTTTGGAAATTGCCGAGACATGTAGGGCGTTCTTCTTAAAGACGCCCGTAGCGCCTCTCCGGACGCAGGATTGTGGTTCCCATAACAATTCTAACGTGCAGCCCGGCAGAGGTCCTTCCGCCTACCGGGTCAATACGCACACGGGGGCCAATTCGTTCCGCAGGCACCTGAGGTGCAGCAGACGCTCGCTATTCGCTCGCACTGTCATTTACGCTACTATCGAGACCCCATCCGTGACTGAAGACCTCAAACCCGCGCCGACACTCCAGACCTGGAAACTGACACTGGCTTACGATGGGACAGAGTTCAGCGGTTGGCAGGTACAGCCGGGTGAACGAACCATTCAGGGCGAACTACAAGCGGCGCTGGGGCGGATTTGCAGGGAATCTCCCCTTCCCCAGGGCTCGGGACGCACCGACGCCGGCGTTCATGCGCTGGGCCAGGTGGCCAGTTTCGCGCTGGCGGCGCCGATTCCCGCGGAAAACCTGCAACGAGCGTTGAACCGGACGCTGCCTCCGGCGATTCGGATTTTGGAAACAAGGATTGTGCCCGGCACGTTTCATGCGCGGCACTCGGCCGTGGCCAAGACTTACGAATACAGGGTCTTCCAAGGCGCGATTTGCCCGCCTTTTTTGGCTCCATACGTCTACGCCTGCTCCTGGCCGATGGACGTGGAAGCGCTGCAACGGTCTGTCCGGCTCTTTGAGGGAACACACGATTTTTTAAGCTTTGCGGCCACTGATCCCGACCAGGCCAGCCGCGACCTGGATGAGGACACAGAGCCGGACGAGCGGCCCCTGCCGAGGCCGGGCTTTCAGGCTGAGCCGCCGACGCCGGCAACGGTTAGGACGGTTTTTTCTTCAGCCTGGGAGATGCGCCCAACTCCGGAGGGTGAATTGCTGGTCTATCGTGTGCGGGGCAACGGCTTTTTGCACCACATGGTGCGTAATTTGGTGGGAACCATGCTGGACGTGGGACGGGGACGGCTCCGCGTCGATGAGATTCCCGGGATTCTGGCCGCCCACAGCCGCGCTGCCGCCGGGCCGACCGCTCCGGCGAAGGGGCTGTTTCTTTGTTCGGTTGAGTATGGGGAGGGGGAATGATGTCACTGAAGCCTAATAGAATCAATGCTATGGATGATACACAGGCGGTGCTCAGGGTTCTGGCGTACGCAGACAAGGAGATTGATGCCGGAGAGACTGTCCCCATCGAAGAGGTCATGAAAGAGTTTAGCGTGGAAGCACATAAAAGTCTGAAAGCAACCCTTGATTGAATCCCGCGAAAAATCTATTCTGAGTTTCGCACCTCGCTTCCCTGCTACCCTGAAGCCAACGCATGGCGCCTTTTTCTAACAACACGGCGTTTTCACGGGTGACGGCCCTGGCTGAGCGAAGGCCGGTTCACGCTGCCTTTGCGTGGCTCCATGGCAATCCCAAAACCATCATGGACTGGCAGGCGGAGATGGTGGCGATTCCAGCGCCGCCCTTTGGCGAGCAGGCGCGGGTGGAGTGGCTCACCAAGCGTTTTGCCGAGATGGACCTGAGTGGAGTAAAAACCGACGAAGTGGGCAACGTCCTCGGCTGGCTGCCGGCCGCCAAACTGCCCCCGGAGAGCAGCGGGCCTGTGGTGGTACTTTCAGCACATCTGGACACTGTTTTTCCGGCCGAGACACCGCTGAAACCTGTGATGGATGGAGACCGGATCACGGCTCCCGGAGCCTGCGACAACGGCGCAGGAGTGGCGGGAATGCTGGCAATTGCGCAGGCGCTGGTCAAGGCAAAAGTGGAGTTATCCGCGCCGATGATTTTCTTGGGCAATGTGGGCGAAGAGGGTGAAGGCGATCTGCGCGGAGTGCGACACCTCTACCGGCAGCAGGCGCTCGCCGGACGCATTGCCGCGCACATTGTGCTGGACGGAGCGGGCGCGGACTCGGCTGTGACGCAGGCGCTGGGCAGCCGCCGCTACCGGATCACCGTGACCGGGCCGGGCGGGCACAGCTTTACCGATGCGGGAACGCCCAATCCGATTGCCGCGCTGGCTTCGGCGCTGGCGGCGCTGACAGAGACACCGTTGCCGGATGAGCCGCGGACTACGCTGAATCTGGGGACGATCAGCGGAGGCACCAGCGTGAACTCCATTCCAGAGAGTGCGCAGGCTACGATCGATTTTCGCTCCACCAGCTCGGACGAACTGTTGCGGCTGGAGGTGGCGCTGCATCGCGCCGTGGAAGATGCCGTGGAGCGCTGCAACACGCAGGCAAAAGCGGCTGGCGGGCAGGGGCGAGGCTTGTTGGATTTTGTCATTGAAATGATTGGCGACCGGCCTGCCGCGCAACTTCCCGATGACTCGCCGCTGATGGAAGCTCTCAAAGCTGTGGACCGCCATTTGGGCTTGAAAACCGAAATGCGGCTGGGTTCGACCGACGCCAATATTCCGCTCTCGCTAGGGGTTCCGGCGCTGTCAGTGGGCGCGGGCGGCGAAGGCGGCGGCGCGCACACGCTGGCGGAGTGGTACTCGGCGCGGGAACGCGAAACGGGCCTGAAGCGGGTACTGCTGCTGACGCTGGCGATGGTGGAGTGGGCCGCGGAGCAGTAGGCCATAATGCTTGACTTGCAGGAAATAATCATGTCGAGGATTTCGATGACTATCATATAAAATTTGTTGTAGAGAGGCTCATATGGACATTCCTGGTATCGATGGTCTCATTCAGGATATTGAAGCTCCATTTGTAATTTTGGCCATATGTTTACTATTGATGTACTTCAATAGCAGAATGGCACGCCCCAGCAAATTTTATTTACTCAATTTTCGGCTGGTTCTATCTTTTTTTCTGTTGGGATTTATTGCAATGTTGTGTGCTCTGATGTATCAAGATCGTGCTGTATTGATAGCTCTTTGGGAAAAGAATCCGGTTGTTTACTCTCTTATTTACCTGATGAGCTGCATTTTTGTAATTGCGGTTGTAGCAGCCTTAGCTTTCTGGAAACTTCGACCGGAATTATGGAAACTGAAAAACGACGAATCGGATCATTGAATCCGCCAGCATACCTCAGCAACCGCGGCTGCAATAATCCAAAAAGATGAAACTGCGCGCCTACCTGCTGATGCTGTTTGTGGTTGCCGTGTGGGGATCGACTTTTGTGCTGGTCAAGGGCGCGCTTACCGATGCCACACCTGCAGCCTTCAACCTGGTGCGGATGACGCTGGCCTTCGTCGTGCTGGGCGTTGCCTATCACCGCTACTGGCGCACGATTCAGCGCTGGCAGTTGGGAGCCGGAGCGCTGGTGGGAGCGTGCCTAGCCATAGGCTATCAGTTTCAAACCACGGGACTGGCACGCACCACGCCCTCGAAGTCGGCGTTCATCACCGGGCTGATGGTGGTGATGGTGCCGTTGCTCTCGATGATTCCCTGCCTTCGTCTGCCGGGAGCCAGGCCGCCGCGCTGGAATGTTTTTATGGGAGCGGCACTGGCGTTTACCGGGATTGTGCTGCTCACCGTTCCGGCTGCTATTGCAGTTTCTGATTCGAATTCAATCTTTGGCGAGGCAGCGCGCTTGCTGCCTGATCTGAGTTCGATCAACCTGGGCGACGTGCTCACTTTGGGCTGCGCTCTGGGCTTCGCCTTCCACTGCATAGCGCTGAGCCACGTTTCGCCACGCATCGCCTTCCAACCGCTGGCGCTGCTGCAGGTGGGCTTCTGCGCGGTCTTCATGGCGCTGAGTATGCCGCTGATCGAGCATCCGCATATCACGTGGACGCCGCGGCTGGCGGTGGCGCTGGGCGTAGCCGCCGTGCTGGCCACAGCCGCAGCTTTTTCCATCCAGAGCTGGGCGCAGTCGGTGCTGCCCCCCACGCACATTGCGCTTTTATTGACGCTGGAGCCGGTCTTTGCCTGGATTACTTCGTTTCTGGTGATGGGAGAAAGGCTCGGCATGCGTCCCGCCTGCGGCGCACTGCTGATTTTGGCGGGGATTGCGCTGACGGAGCTGATGCCGCTGCCGCACGTGCCTACCGCGCATGAAGCATGAGTGAGGCAGGAAATAAGGATTTGGGAATAGGGAATAGAAAACAACTGTGATTGAGCAGTAGTTACCCTCTGCCGCGGAACTGGATGATGCGACGACGGTCGCGCTTAGAGGGACGGCGCTCCGGCAATGGCGCGAACTGCTGCATGGCCTTGCGCTCGGCGGCTGCCTTGGCTCGCGCTTCCTTGCTGGCCTCACTCTCGCGATAAAGCGTCTGCGCCACTGCGGCCGGACCGCGCATCTGGCTCAGTGCGAGAACTTCTATTTGAAAATCGCCGCCCTCGTTCTTCACTTCGAGGTGGTCTCCGACGTGGACTTCGCGCGAGGGCTTGGCTTCGTGGCTATTGGAGAGGATGCGGCCCATGTCGCAGGCCTTGGAGGCTAGCGCCCGTGTTTTGAAGAAGCGCGCCGCCCAGAGCCACTTGTCGATTCGGATGGAGTCCATGAGGTTATTGTCATACACGACTGCCCAGACGCTCCAGTATGCTGATTAACGAGAGCCAACCATGCCGGGCTTGTGGGCCAGAATATGAATGACGCCGGAGAGGATCAAGTGGGGACACTCGATCTTCTCCAGCGTCGTTTAGCTTTGCTGCCGGTCTGCTGGCCGGCACGCGTATATCTTTCCTACCGGCAATGAATGGTGAATGGAATCTTCTGCTGGACTGGATTTGGTGATTCAATGATGATGTTCACCCAGCCAGTGAAATTGGCGAATTGATGTGTATTCGCGCCTAGCTGCCAATCATAGTAGACCGGCACGGATTGGTTAGCCTTGGGCAGATCGACTCTCTCTGTCTTGGTCGTTTGGCCGCCGTCGCTGCGGTCAAAGCGGTAGCTTACAACGGCTTGTCTGGTGCCGATCAATCCCCAGCCAAATTTTAGGTCGACGGGGCATGAACCCGTGTATTGAAAGCCCTGGGCAACCTGGCCATTAGCACGCAATGAATATCCGCCCACGCGAACGCTCTGCGCCATCAGGCTGACAGATCCCAGACAGAGAAGAATCCCAACAATACTTGCAATTTTGCTGATTTTCATTTGTCCTCCTTTGGACCGGTGCAACCGTTATGTTTTTCCGGCACGAGCAAATATACCTCACTAGCCCTATCGCTGCAATTATTTTATTGCGGTTCCATTCAAGTACACTGGTCCCATGCCGTAGAGGGAGCCAACCATGCCGAGCTTGTGGGCCAGGACGCGGACGACGCTGGAGATGATCAAGTGGGAGCACTCCATCTTTGCGCTGCCGTTTGCGCTGACGGCGGTGCTTCTGGCGGCTGGCGGGCGGCCTGAGTGGCGGACGCTGGGGTGGATTCTGGTGGCGATGGTGGCGGCGCGCTCCTCGGCGATGGCGTTTAATCGCTGGGCCGATGCGGAACTGGACGCGGCCAATCCGCGAACGAAGTCGCGCGCGATTCCTGCTGGATTGTTGACGCGGGAGTTTGTGCTGGGATTTACGTTGCTGGTGGCTGCGGTGTTTGTGTTGGCGGCGGCGGAGTTGAATCGGCTGACGCTGGAGTTGTCGCCGCTGGTGCTCATGGTGCTGTGGGGCTACAGCTATTTGAAGCGCGTGACGCGGTGGTCGCACCTGGGCCTGGGCCTGGCTCTGGGATTGGCGCCGACGGCGGCGTGGATTGCGGTGAGGGGCTCGCTGGATTTGCGCATCCTGGTGCTGACCGCGGCGGTGACGCTGTGGGCGGGCGGCTTTGACGTGCTGTACGCCTGCCAGGATTTCGAGCATGACCGCACAGCGGGGCTGCACAGCCTGCCGCAGGCGATGGGGATTCCGGCGGCTTTCTGGACGGCGCGGGCGATGCATTTGGCGATGCTGGGGCTGCTGGTCTGGCTTGGGGAGCTGTTTCATTTTCATAGAATCGGCTGGATGGGGATTGCGGCTGTAGGGCTGCTGCTGGCTTATGAACACTCGCTGGTTTCGCCGCGCGATTTGCGCCGGCTGAATGCCGCTTTTTTCACGATGAACGGCGTGATTGCGATGGTTTTTCTGGGATTTGTGGCGGGGGATTTGTGGCTGCGTAGATGACGGATAATTGAGGAATGGAGAATGAGATGAAGATTGCGATCCAGGGCGAGCCTGGCTCCTTCAGCCACGAAGCAGCGATGAAACTTGTGCCCGATGGGGAAATCGTTCCCTGTTCGCTTTCAGCCGATGTCTTTGCAACATTGGAAAGCGGAGAGGCGGAGGCGGCGGTCATCCCTATCGAGAACAGCCTGGCGGGCTCGGTGGCAGAGCACTTCGACCTGCTGCTGACCCACGATGTGCGGGTGGTGCGGGAGACGCGGTTACGCATCCGGCACAATCTTATCGGCCTTTCCGGCGTAGCCATCGAGGAGATCGAACGGGTTTTTTCGCACCCGGTAGCGCTGGCGCAGTGCAGAAAGTTTCTGGCCGCGCATCCACTTATGGAGGCTGTCGCGTTTTATGACACAGCGGGCAGCGTGAAGCATTTGGTGAAGTCGCGCGACCGGCACGCGGCGGGCATCGCCAGCGAAGCTGCGGCTGAGTATTATGGCGCTCAGATTTTGGAGACCGGGATTCAGGATAATCCGGAAAACTTTACCCGCTTTTTTCTGGTTCGGCGCGCGGCGGAGGCTGTGACGGATCCGCAGGCCAACAAAATCAGCCTGGCGTTTTCCGTGGAGAACCGGCCCGGATCGCTGGTGGCAGCGCTGGCCGAGCTGGCAAAGATGGGCACCAATATGACCAAGATCGAGTCGCGACCGGTGCACGGCAAACCGTGGGAGTACATCTTCTTTGTGGATTGCCAGATTCACTCAGCCGAGGAGGGCGAGCTCGCGGTGGAGGCGCTCAAACCGCATTGCGCGATGGTAAAGGAGTTGGGGCGCTACCGGGAAGCAGGAAGCTGAAAATGCGAACGGCCGGGAGCGCAGCCATGACCGTAACTGCGCCCCGGCCGTTCGTGGAGGACACACACACTGTCTCTGTGATTGCCTATTTCTACTGTTGCACAAAGCGCGATAATTATATGCAAAAGCGCGGAAGATAATTTCGAGTAGATTTTCCTAATCAGACTTACGCCACAAAATACTTTGCCTGGGGATGGTGGACGATGATGGCGTTGGTGCTTTGCTCCGGCTCCAGGTGGAACTGCTCGGTGAGGCGTACGCCGATGTTTTCTTCAGGCTTTAGCATGCGGAAGATCTTTGCCTGGTCCTCCAGATTGGGGCAGGCCGGATAACCGAAGGAGTAACGCGAGCCGCGATATTTCTGGTGGAACATATCCGTGATGCGCGTGGAGTCTTCGCCTGCGATGCCCAAAAACTCACGCGCCTGTTTGTGGACTAACTCGGCCAAGGCTTCGGCTGTCTCCACTGAGAGGCCGTGCAGATAGAGATACTTTGTAAAGTCGCCGGCATCAAATAGTTTTGCGGTCTGGCGGCTGGCCTCGTCGCCAATGGTGACGATAGAGAAACCGACTACATCGCGTTGGGTCGAAGTTATCGGTTCGAAGAAGTCTGCAATCGAGAGCCTTCGGCCCTGCACCTGGCGCGGAAAGCTAATGCGCTCTAACTCGCTGGCCGGATTGTCTGGATCAAAGACGACTAACTCGTTGCCGTCGCCGGCGCAGGGATAGAAGCCAATGATGGACTTAGGCTCGAACCAGCCGGCTGTTATAACTTCTTTCTGAAGGTCGAGTAAGATCGGGCGGTACTTATCTTCGACTAAGCTCAGGTAATCTGCCTGTGCGGCGGTCTTGAGTTGCCACTGATTTTTGAAGAGTGCAATCTCGTTGAGATAGGGGAAGATGTCGTCGAGCTTATAACTCTTAAAGACGCGCGCGCCCCAGAAAGCGGGCTGGGGAATCTCCGCGAGCCGCTCGACGACCGGCGAACGGCCCTCTGGAGTTAGTTCGACGAGGGTTAGTTCCGGAGCAGTGGCGTTGCCCTTGGCGAAGACCTTCACCGTCTTGCCTTCCGCTTCCCTGCCCTCGCGCACCGCGGCGTCGGGAGAGGTCAGGTCGGCCATGGCGTGTAACCCAGCGAATGCGTCGTCAGCATAAAAGACGGGGCCGGCGTACTCCTTGCGTAGGTCTTCTTCAACGTACTTGCGGGTGAGCGCCGCGCCGCCGCATATGACGGGGATGGTGAGGCCCAGCCGCTCCAAATCCTGCAGGACATACTTCATTTCCAGCGTGGATTTGACCAGCAGGCCGCTGAGGCCGATGGCGTCTGTGCCGATTTCGCGCGCAGCGGTGATGATGGCGTCGGAGGGCTGCTTGATGCCCAGATTGACGACGCGATAGCCATTGTTGGTGAGGATTATGTCCACGAGATTCTTGCCAATGTCGTGCACGTCGCCCTTGACGGTAGCGAGCACCATGGTCCCTTTGCCGCCGCCATCTGATTTTTCCATCTTCGGTTCGAGGTATGCAACGGCGGCCTTCATTACCGAGGCGGAATCGAGCACAGAAGGCAGTTGCATCTTGCGCGCGCCGAAGAGATCGCCGACGGTCTTCATGCCGTCGAGCAGGACCGTATTAATCAAGTCGAGCGGAGAGTGAGTTAGAAGCGCCGCTTCTAAAGCTGCTTCTAGAGTTAGTTTGTGCTCGTGCAAGCCGATGGTGCGCTCGCCGCGAATAATCATCTGTTTTAGCTTCTCGTCCGTGGTGAGAGTTTCGACAGCTAACTCCTCTTCGACAACTGAAGCTTTGCCGAGGCCGGCGAAGTAAGCCATGTAAGTCTGAAGCGGGTCGCCATCAGTGCGGTCCTGGAAGATGAGTTTGCGGGCTAACTCAACTTCTTTCTCTGGAATCTTGTAGAGCGGATAAATTTTGGAGTAGTTGACGATGGCCGCGTCGAGACCGCGATCCACGGCCTCCTTGAGAAAGACCGAGTTGAGCACGCGGCGCGAATAAGCGTTCAGTCCGAAAGATATATTGGAGACGCCGAGCACCGTGCGGGAGCTCGGCAGCTCGAGCTTGATACGGCGCACGGCTTCGAGCGTTTCGATGGCAGCGGAACGATAGTCTTCCTGGCCGGTGGAAATAGGTAGAGTGAGCGCGTCGAAAATCAGATCTTCAGGCCGCAGGCCGTATTTGTCTATGGCCAGATCGTGAATGCGATGGGCGATGGCCACTTTGCGGTCGGCGGTGAGCGCCATGCCCTGCTCGTCGATGGTTAGAGCGATGACCGCTGCGCCGTAACGGCGAGCCATGGGCAGCACCAGGCTGGTGCGCTTTTCGCCGTCTTCCAGATTGATGGAGTTGATGATGGGTTTGCCGGGGATGCGCTTGAGCGCCTCCTCGATGACGGCAGCCTCGGTGGAGTCCACCAGAATGGGCGCGGGAACGCGGGTGGCAATTTTTTCGAGGATGGAATTCATGTACTCTTGCTCGTCCTCGCCAACGATGGCGCAGCAAAGGTCGAGCATCTGCGAGCCTTCGCCGGAGAGCCGCTTGGCCAGGGCAAGAATGCCGTCGTAGTCGCCGGAGCGCACCATGTTGCGAAAGGTTTCGAGGCGGGTGGTGGTGTTCATCTCCTCGGCGATGATGATGGGCTGGGCGTCGGCTTCCAGCGGCACGGCAGTGAAGGCGCTGGCCGCGACCGATTGCTGCACGACGGAGCGTACGGCGGGGGTTATGCCGCTGACAGCTTCAACAACGGCATGCAGATGTTCGGGCGTGGTGCCGCAGCAGCCGCCGACGATCTGTACGCCGTACTCGGTGACGAAGCGTTGAAGCCAGGAGGCGAGCTCTGCCGGGGTGAGCTTGTAGACCGCGTGACCGCCCTCGTTGTGCGGCAGTCCGGCGTTGGGCAGAACGCTTATAGGCAAGGTGGAATTCTGGCAGAGGAAGCGGACAGCGTCGTTCATCTCCGCCGGGCCGGTGGCGCAGTTGAGGCCGATGACATCGGGTTGAAAGACTTCAAGAACCGCGAGGGCCGCGCCGATCTCCGAACCAAGCAACATGGTTCCGCTGGCTTCGAGTGTGATCTGGACCTGAAGGACGACATTGCGGCCGGTGCCGGGAATCTTGCCTTCGCGGGCGTCGCGCATGGCGTCTTGACATGCGGCGAGAGCGATCTTGGCTTGCAGCAGGTCCTGACAGGTTTCGATGAGCAGCACGTCCACGCCGCCCTCGATGAGGGCCTCAGCCTGCTCGCGATAAGCGGCGGCCATGTCGTCATAGTCGATGTGACCCAGAGATGGCAGCTTGGTGGTAGGACCGATGGAGCCGGCGACGAAGCGAGGCTTCTCCGGGGTCGAGTACTTGTCGGCCACCTCGCGGGCCAGTCGTGCAGCGGCTAGATTCAGCTCGCGAGTACGGGCTTCAAGGCCATACTCGGCGAGAACGATGGATGTGGAACCGAAACTGTCAGTCTCGATGACATCACAGCCGGCCTCAAGAAACGATGCGTGGAGGTCGCGGATCACGTCGGGCCTCGAGAGCACCAGCAGCTCGTTGCACCCCTCCTTGCCCCAGAAATCTTCCGGAGTAAGATTGTGCTTTTGCAGATTGGTGCCCATCGCGCCGTCGTAAACCAGCACGCGACTATTCAGCTCTGAAAGAAAATCCGCCAAAGTTGCTCCTGATGTTACAGGCCGCCAGAAAAAACTGGGAAAGCAGCCTATCTTCTAGCATATATGGTTCGCATTTCCTGTTCCTGCTTCTCTCAGGGATTTCTTCTTACAGGCGCCAAAAAATGAGGTCCGGATCGCCTGGCGACCCGGACCTCTAAGGCCCAACAATGTATCAACTACTGTTACACGCCCTTGGGCGCAGTTCCCGATTCAGAATCGGTTGCATCCTTCGATGAACCGCCTGTACAGCACTTCTTCCCGTCGCCCTTGCGGCAACACTTCATGGCGCCACAGTCTTTGCGGCACATTTTTGCGTCTTTATCGTTACAGCACTTCTTGTCGCAACCGCCCTTGCAGCATGATTTCCCATCGCAGGCGCCATGCGTGGCCATCGGGCAACTTGCGCCCATCTGGATCTTCGGAGCCTGGGCAATGCTCAGTGCAGCGAAAATGAGAAGCAACGATAGAAAACTGATTATTCTCTTCATGGAATTCTCCTTGTGGTAATGAAAGCGGATCACATATAGAGCCTCAGGTACAAAAATCCTGGGACTGCTTCATTTGCATGAACGCAAGGAGAGGTTTAGATCCGGAAGACCTGGAAGAGGATGTATCTGGCGGGAGCGGCTGTAACAGCGTTACCGGGCGGCGCAGACACAAAAGCCGCACCTGTCGTCGCGACCACTTGTGGCGCTACTGCAACGAACTCCGCTTTGCCGGCCTTTGGTTTGACCCCTGCGGCTAACAAGACAACGCCCTGCGGCAAAGCGTCGCTGCAGCAACTCTGGTCGCAGCCCGATGCGGCGACCTGATGCTGCATGGGACAATCCATGCCCATCCGGCTCATGGCCTTGTGGCAGCAAGGAGCGCAGTGCATGCTGGCGGGAGTCCCCATCTCGCACGACATACCGGCGAGGGCCGGTTGTGTCGCGAGTAGCACAGCTATTATAACGGCGACGAATTGGAGGAACCTCTTCATCCGATTCGATTGAATCATAGCAGAACTACGCCCTGTATGTGAGGCACATCACATTACTCGGGTGCGCGGGAAGGCGGAGCTTATATGAAATATGGAATATATAAGCCTTACGAGCGTATTCAACTTTAATGGACGTATTACGCAGAGGAATGCTATGGCCAGGAGGACTAGCGCGGCAACTTATGTTGCGCTGGGGATGTGCTGGACGATTTCGTTTTCTCGCGTTCCGTGGCCGGCGTTGAAATTCAAGGCCGGCCTGCTCGACGCCATCCGCTTCTATCTACTGACTGAGGTCTGGATCTTCGCCATAAGTGGGATAGGGCGTCGGCTCGGTGCTGGTTGGCATGGCGGCGAGGGTGATGAGATCGGCCTGCACCTCGGCCCACTGCGAAGGATTCTTTTTGGTCGTGATGGGCGAGGCTGGATTAGCGTAGTAGGCCTGGATGTCATCCTTGATGCCCGGAGGAATGGGCTGCGCAGGCTGGTGCGTAAGGCGATGGAGGAGATCGGCATAGGCGGAGTCGGTGAGCGGATACCCACCGGGCTGCACCACGCGTCCGGTGTCGAGATCGCGATTGGGTAGTGGATGGCGCGGGTCCCGCGAAGGGTGTGGGTTGGACTGGCCAGCGGTGGAAGGCGTGAACCGTGCGAGCCTCTGGCGAAGAGCGGTCGTGGAAAGCATGACGCTGTGAAGGTACTCCGCTTCAGTGGCCTGGGTGGGGCCCTTGACTGCAACCAGTTTCAAGGGGCCGACTTTGGGCACCACGAAGATGAGGCCCGCCAAAGCATAGGTTCCTATTCCCCGCTTTCGGCGATAGGCTTGCCAGTTGTTTTCATCGGCGACCGCGGTCACTTCCTTATCCAACTCAACTCTGTCCGGGGTATTCAGCTCCGCAGGTTCGTGGCGGCGATGCAGCAGTGTGACCGCGTAGGCGATGCGGGGGATGAAGGCACGGACGGAGAAGCGGTATTCGCGAACGTTTAAGCGGCGGCCGCGCGTGCCGGAGAAGTCTGCGGTCAGGCCGTAGGTCTGGTAATACGCGAGGGCAAGCTGTTGCAGGGGTACCTGGAGTCCGACATGGCGGAGGTAGCTGTCGGGAGCAAAACGGTGATGCGCGATCTCGTCGATGTCGAAGGCGAACTCCGTCTGAACATGCTGGCGCTCTCCCTCGGCGTAGTTCACCTCTGGGCCGTATTTCGCGCGGAGCCTGGGAAACTCAATGGGCACGGCAAGGTTGATAGCCGTGGAGTGGCCGATCGTGTCGCCGATGTAGTGGGAGAGCGCGCCAACGGCGAAGGCGAGCTCATTGGCGTTAGTCGCATTGCGGAAGAGACTGACAACGAAGTCTCCGGTGCGAACATAGTGGGTCAGGTTGGAGAAGGAACGGTCGCCAAAGGGGTAATAGCCGATGTCCTGTATGACGCATCCACCGTATGCGTAGGCTCGGGCATGATCGAGATCGGCAGGAGTCAGGTTCGGATAGCGGCTGAGGAGCAGGGGGACGATGGAATCCTTCCAGGTGAGGTCGATGAGCTGCTCGTGGGTCAGAAGGGAGTAAGCGTCCGCGCGCCGTTGCCATGAAAGAAGCAACAGCAAAATGAGCACCATTGTCGTTCGCAGGCGGGCTAAGCTCATTGTTCCACCCTTTCAGCTGAACTGGAGCCTTCTCTTTTAGCTTTGCGCCTCAAGATCAAGCCGCCTACATCGCCGCCGCCAATGTCTTGACCGGAACCAGCATGTCTTCCTTGCGCATGACCAGATTGGTGGCGTTCAGCGTGGCCAGCTCAAAGCCGTGACCGTGTGTGATGGCGTCGGTGGGGCAGGCTTCAACGCAGTAGCCGCAGAAGATGCAGCGGTTATAGTCGATGTTGTAGACCTTGGCGTAGCGCTCGGAGGAGGAGATGCGGACGGCCTTTGTGTTCTCGGCGGCCTCAATATAGATGCAGTTGGAAGGGCACGCAGCAGCGCAGAGGAAGCAGGCTACGCATTTTTCCAGGCCGTTTTCGTCGCGCTGCAGAATGTGGGCTCCGCGATAGCGCTGCTCGAGGACCGCACCCTTCAGAGGGCCCTTGCCGTCGGGGTAATTTTCCACCTGCACGGGCTGGAAGATTTCCCCGAAGGTGATGCTCATTCCCTTGACGATGCCCCGGATGTTGCCCACGATCGACATGAGGCTAGTATACGACGAAGATGCTCAGCGCCGGGGGCCCGGCGGCGCGGACTGGCCGTGATTGTTGGCGGGCGGAGTGGTGACGGGTTTGCGCTCCGGGTGCGTCTTTTGCGTTTGTTGGCAGAGCGGGGAATTCTGCCCGCGCGCGAGACCGGGAATATCGCTTAAAGCACTGCAAATGCGCTGCTTAATGAGTAGAGCCGGGGTGCGCGTGAAGCTCTGCGTGCGCTCCTTGCCGGTCGCGGGGTCGAGGTCGTAGCAGGCGACGATTTCTTCCGGCTTCTCTGCGCCGTGGTCGATGTGATTCCAGGTGCATAATTGCGAGACGCCGTTGGGCTGGGTGAGCAGGGCGTAGAGCTGGGTGAGGGCAACGCCCTGGGGCATGCTCGCACTCGAGACGAGAATGGCCTGGGGACCGCGCATCCAGCGGGTGGCCCAGACGTGCTTCTCCATGTCGTAGTGGAAGGCCGTGAAGTAGGTCGACGATTGGCAGTCGGTGCAATCGTCGTAGAGGGCGGCCAGCTCGCGCGGACGGCCGTCGTCAAAGAGCATCCAGTCCAAAAATCTCAGATTAACTCCCTTCAGCAGAGGCACATAGCTGTGGGTTGTGAGGGAGAGACTCCAGACGGTGAAGGTGTCCGCGGCGGGCAGGGACTGCGGGTTGGAGCGTGTGGTGGTGACGACCAGAGCCGCGTCGTACTCCACGCCGATTTCGCGAATGGCCGTCCACTTTTCGACGGTGAGGGAGCGCGTGACCCATGTGACCACGTCCTGATCGGCGGCGGAGTGGAAGTCTATCCATCTAAAGGCGTCGGGGGCTTGCTGGGCGGAGAGGGGGACGGAGAGAAGGGCCGCGATGAGGCAGGACTGGAGCGAAAAAGAGACGAACCGCATGGTTTAGATATAGCAGAGTGGCGTTTGTCGTGAACTACTTTGGTCCGGACTCTATCCTAACCGCTCAGGTTTATGGTACACTGCTCTCATGCCAACCGTCTTGAGATTGGGGAGCCTGCGAGTCGTCATCTACCCCAACGACCACTTGCCGGCGCATGTTCACGTCATCGGCCAGGGGCATAGAGCCATCTTCAATCTGAATTGTCCGGATGGCCCACTGAGTTTGCGGCAGTCTGGTTTCCCGGAATACCAGACACAGCGCATTCACGCGGAACTAGGGAATCACTTGGCCAAACTTTGCAAGGCATGGGAGGAAATACATGGACGAGCATGAAGAATACCTGGAAGCCTACCGGAGAGAGCAAGAGGAGCTGGCTACAGTTCCCCACGCCCTCAGCGCTCGCTATGATCGCCGCATCGGGCGTGTTGTAGTGCGCCTGAGCAGTGGGTTGGAGATTTCCTTTTCGCCGCGTGATGCGCAAGGGCTGGAGACGGCCACAGGGGAACAGTTGCGAGAGATCGAGATTGATCCGCCGGGCTTCGGCCTTCACTTCCCCGCGCTGGACGCTGACTTGTACATCCCGGCGCTGCTGGAAGGGTTCTTCGGATCGAAACGATGGATGGCCGCGCGCCTGGGAGAGCTGGGCGGTAAAGCTAAGAGTGCCGCAAAGGCGAAGGCGTCAAGAGCGAACGGCCGTATGGGTGGCAGGCCGAAGAAAGTCGCTACCGCAGCCTGAGGATATAGTCAGGGGGTAGAGATCAGAAAAACGCTGGTTGAGGTTCGTGGTATCCCACATCTGGCGCGATGAGACTGCGCCAGATGTGGGATACCAATCATTTTGGGATGGTCAGACCTGCGCCACCCAACATTATTTGTCAGACATATGCCACCTGCCGTTGGTACAATTCCTTTCATGGAAGTTTGGGAACATTTACCATATCTCCTTTGCAGGAATTGCAATCAACCCATACCGCTCCCGCCAGCCAAACATCCCGATATGTCTCAAGGTCTAGGATCCTAGCCCAAAGATAAGTTGCCGCGTAATTTTATATGTCATCGATGCACTCACGCATTCGAATATTCGGCTCACGAACTCCATCCTCCACCAGTTCCGAAAGTGGCAGGCGAGAAACGAAATATACCCCATAACGTCTTGTGTATCGAAATGCCATGCGATACAGGAAATTGTTCGTCTCAACTACGACTCCGTATACTTGTAGCAGCCGATTCAGGATTGATTCCAGATCCCACGGAAGTTGGCGCACTAGCCATAGCGCACTCAATTCGGTGTGACAAAATGCATTTACAAAAAGACGGGACCAGAAACGGAACGGGAATATCCGCCGATCTTGATTCTGATTGGAAGTTTTGGAATGATTCTCTTCCCCTGACTACTGAATGAAATATCTAGTTACCAAAAATCGAAATATGATCCATCCGCCTAATAAATCATTCTCTAGGACGGCGCACACAAAGAGCGCGCCCGTTGAAGCTTTCGTCGAGTTTGTTGAAATTCGTTCCACCCCAGCCGAAGAAAAAGGCAAGTGCCTTCTCGGAAGTATTTGCCGGAGAACTACCCCAATACCACCCGTCTAGTCGCAGATTACCCTTCACGTGCATACCTCTAATATGTGGGTTTTTGTTTGGATCATAGATACCCTTCAATATGTTTGGATCATAGATACCCTGCAACTCGTCGATCGATGCCAAACGCCAGTCGGAGTGATTGGCCAGTTGCAAATTCTTGCAATAATCGGAAGCCTGTTGCCAGGTTACATCGTAGCCGTTATCCTTCTTAGCCCACATCAAACCCGTTTCCGGATCAACCCAATAACCCTTCACGAGCTCATCTTTATCCTTCCTATCTCGCTCCTCGGCATTTCTAGCAATTTCATCTTCCTTCCCTACCAACTCCTCTTTCTGTAAGCGTGTTGACCGAATCGGCGCGAGCTTCACCTGTATAACTGTCTGCTCAATTCTATTCAGTTTTAAGTCTGTCTCGTACCTGTCCAATCCATCATCTGTTGAGGCAACCACTAGATGCTGGCCGAGTTCGACCTTTGCTTTGGACGAACCCCCTGCATCGATGCGGCCTTTCGCCTCCCCGTCCAACTTCCAATCGCAGGCAAGGTCGCAGGTCACCAGCAGCATCGCCACCGGTTTAGCTACGGGCTTCGGTTTCGGCAGCAAAATCGGCCCCTCTTCCTGTTGCGACAGAGCAGTCAATACCGCTGCTCCTATCATTAACGCCAGCAACCAGCCGGTTCTTTTCCCCTTACGAATCTTGCTGGAACGCACGCCGCGGATGGGACAGATGGTGAAGCTGTCGGGATAACCGGTTGAGCATTGCGGGCAGGTTTTCATTGGTTCGCCCTTCGATTATGGAAGATTTTGCGGCGAAACCATTGTTCCACTCTGCGAGGGGGAGCGCAATGGGGGAAATTGATTTTCCCACCCTAGCCTTGAAATTGTATGAAGCAGGTCTTTCGACTGCGCTCAGGATAACAAGCGAGGGTGCGGCATCCATTCATATTGGAATGGTCAGACGTGGGTAACCCGGCATGAATCTATACACAAAAGACTGGTTGCAAATGTATTGAGATAATCAAAAAACAAACACTATCAAATTGCAGCGAGCAGCCTCTCTGCATTTGCCAACTTCTCATTTACCTGCAAGGCCCGATTCCTCGCTGATGTCTGGAGCTTTCCAATGGCCGAATAAATCAGAAATTTCGGATGATGCGCAGGTTCATTCTCAGTGTCATCCTTTGTAATTGTCTCTTCCAAAACTGTTTCCTGCTTCTCGTCGAGCATCCGAAACTTGCGCACATCCCCTTTGGCCTGCACAACAAACGCCAACTTGCCTCCAGGCAACAGTGTCTTAAACTGGCCATCCTCGAATCCGGTAGACCAAGAGAGTTTTCCCTGTTCAGTTTTGTCAATCAACTGATTCAATAAACCTAGTGACTGTTCATTCATTGGAGACCCCTCTCTCTACACTGGATCGTAGTTTGCCGCACTGACCGGCCAATACGTCCATTATCGCACCAGTGATTTCCAGAAGTCGAACTCTTTCCGATTTACTCAAATCTTCCGATTCCCGATTGAGTCCATCCGTCACCAGCGTCAAGTCCAATTGCTTCTCTTTCAGCAGGTTAAGCTGGTCGCCCAGAAAGGACTCGTGAAGACGAATGGCCAAAGCCAATTCGGAACGCAAATCCGTAGTGCGCAATCGAGCTTCGGACATCATACCGCCTTCGACATAACCGTGAAGCTCCTTGGCCATGCGCGACAGAGAACCAAAATCAACCTCCGCATTGTGTCGTATAACGCTCTGCTCGGCTCGCCGCGCGGCCTTCTTCGCACCGGTTGCCTGCCAGATGGCCCAGAGCGTCAGCACCAACCCCGACAGTCCAATCGTGAAATTCGTCCAGTCGAACCAATCGCGCGGAATTGGATTATCGAGCAGAATCATTCCGAATACTCTTCCTTCCGCATCATAACGCACAACCTGAAGGCCGGCTATAGTTCCAGCTTGGGCCAGAGAGCGTCGATGCGCGCCTTTGTGGCGCGGTCCATTTCTATCATGGCGGGCCATGGGCGGGTGAAGCCTTCGGCTTGCCATTTGCGCGTGGCGTCGATGCCCATTTTGGAGCCGTAGTTGGGCAGGCGGGAGGCGTGGTCGAGCGAGTCGATGGGGCCGAGGGTGAATTGGATGTCGCGCTCGGGATCGATGTTGTTGGCTACGCGCAGGACGACCTCGGGGATGTTTTGCACGTCGCAGTCCTCGTCGACAACAATGATGATTTTGGTGAACATGGCCTGGCCGAGGGACCAGATGGCGTTCATCACCTTGCGCGCCTGGCCGGGATAACTTTTGCGGATGGAGACCAGCATGAGGTTGTGGAAGACGGCTTCGACGGGGAGATGGATGTCGACGATTTCAGGAATCTGCATGCGCATGGCGGGGAGGAAGATGCGCTCGACGGCCTTGCCCATCCATGCGTCTTCCATGGGTGGAGCGCCGACGATGGTGGCGGCGTAGATGGGGTTGCGGCGATGGGTGATGCAGGTGAGATGGAAGACGGGATATTGGTCGGCGAGGGTGTAGAAGCCGGTGTGGTCTCCGAAGGGGCCTTCGTCGCGTAGCTCGCCCAGCTCGACGTAGCCTTCGAGGACGATTTCAGCGTGGGCGGGGACCTGGAGATCGACGGTTTCGCATTGCACGATTTCGACGGGAGAGCCGCGTAGGAAGCCGGCGATGAGATACTCCTCGACTTCAGGCGGGGCGGGGACGATGGCGGCAAAGGTGGTGGCTGGATCGGTGCCGATGGCTACGGCGACTTCGAGACGCGAGCCGCGGAGATTGCCGAGAGCGATTTGGGGGAGGCCGCCCTGGGGTGAGTCGGGGAAGGCGCAGGCGCCGCCGGCCGATTCGGCCATGGCGGCGACGCGGGCGGTGAGCGGGTTGGCGTTGGATGCGGCGGCGGCGGCCTGGCGGATGGCTTCGCGGTAGTGCTCGGCGGCGACCTTTTGGCGTTGCCAATGCATTCCGGTGGATTGGCCGTCGTAGACTTGCATCCTATACATGCCAATATTGCGCTTGCCGGTGCGCGGGTCGCGGGTGACGACACAGGGGAGGGTGATGAAGCGGCCGCCGTCGTGGGGCCAGCACTTGAGGATGGGAAAGTAGTTGAGGTCGAAGTTGTCGCGCCGGATGACTTGCTTGCAAGGGGCGTTCTTGGCGGTGACGGTTTTGGGGAAGGCGCTGGTGAGCTCGCCGAGTTGCGGGAGCATTTTGAGCTTGTCGAGGAAGCCTTCGGGGGCTTTTATGTTGAGCAGGCCGGTGATGCGGTTGGCGATTTCGTCGAGAGATTTGACGCCGAGAGCCATGGCCATGCGCCGCTCACTGCCGAATTGGTTGATGAAGACCTGGTGGCCGGGATGGCCCTTGACGTTTTCGAAGAGGAGCGCGGGGCCGCCGGCCTTGGAGACGCGGTCAGTGATCTCGGTGATTTCGAGCTCAGGGGAGACTTGTTCGCGGATGCGCTTCAGTTCGCCGTGCTGTTCGAGGGTTTTGATCCAGTCGCGCAGATCGTCATAGGCCATGGGGTGCTCCTCGTGCGGTGATACACCTTCATAGTACGGCAGGTAGGCAGAAACCCGGGCCTTCTATGAGACGGCTGGTGCTGTCAAGGTTTTTGTCTTTGCATTTGTTTTTTCCTTAGTGGCGCTTTTGTTTTTGCTTTTGCTTCTGCCTTTTCTCGTGAGTTGCATTCATCTCGG
>Ga0224558_1000770_pt1 | contig 36770 bp, 32 predicted proteins | sample 714S32024metaG_FD_180682 | JGI IMG/M metagenome (GOLD analysis project Ga0224558, IMG submission 180682) | Peat soil microbial communities from Stordalen Mire, Sweden - 717 S3 20-24 | ecosystem: Environmental > Terrestrial > Soil > Wetlands > Peat | place: Sweden: Norrbotten County, Stordalen... | reverse complement strand
AGACGCAATAAACAACAGAAATGTTGGGGGCGATTGCATGTTCCGGCACCACGCTTACGAGCGGCGTTAATCCCGTTGCAAAAAGTACGTGGCATTAGCCAAGATTGGCCGCCCCACATCGCGGCGTCGCTACCTGGATTGGACCTGTGGGTGGCATGTACACACCCGCTCGCGCAGAGCGCGCCCCGCGCCGAATCCGCTAAGCTAAACAACAGGCCTCCAGCCTAAAACAAACATGCCCCTCGACAGCTATACCATCACCCAAGGCCGTGACCGCGCGCCCGCGCGCGCCATGCTGAAAGGCATCGGGTTCACCGATGCCGACCTCGCCAAGCCCATCATCGGCGTCGCCAACACCTGGATCGAAACCATGCCGTGCAACTACAACTTGCGCGACCTGGCCGTCAAGGTAAAGGAAGGCATCCGCGCCGCCGGCGGCACCCCCATGGAGTTCAACACCATCGCCATCAGCGACGGCGTCACCATGGGCACCGAAGGCATGAAGGCTTCACTGGTCAGCCGCGAAGTCATCGCCGATTCCATCGAGCTGGTGGCGCGCGGCCACATGTTCGACGGCATCGTGGCGCTGGTGGCTTGCGACAAGACCATCCCCGGCGCGGCCATGGCGTTGCTGCGGCTCGACGTCCCCAGCGTCATCTTGTACGGCGGATCGATTCTGCCCGGACGCCACAACGGCCGCGACATCACCATTCAGGATGTCTTCGAAGCCGTGGGCGCCAACGCCGCCGGCCGCATGACCGACCAGGAATTGCTGGAGATCGAGAACCACGCCTGCCCCGGCGCGGGCGCGTGCGGCGGCCAGTTCACCGCCAATACCATGGCCACCGTGATGGAACTGATCGGCCTCTCCCCCATGGGCACCGCTGCGGTCCCCCAAGTGGACGCGCGCAAGAACGATGTGAGTTTCCGCTGCGGCGAGATCGTCATGGACGCTGTGCGCCACAACCGCCGGCCGCGCCAGATTGCCACGCGCGCGGCTTTCGTCACCGCCATCGCAGGCGTGGCGGCCACCGGCGGATCCACGAATGCCGTGCTGCACCTGTTGGCCATGGCGCGCGAAGCGGGCGTCCCGCTGGCCATCGACGATTTCCAGGAGATCTGCCGCCGCACTCCCGTGCTGGTGGATCTGAAACCCGGCGGACGCTTCGTCGCCGTCGACGTGGACAAAGCCGGCGGCTGGGGCGTGATCGCGCAACGCCTGGTCGAGGGCGGCTACGTGGATGGCTCGGCGCTCACCTGTACCGGCCGCACCTTCGCCGCGGAAGCCGCCGATGCGCGCGAGACACCTGGACAGGAAGTCGTGCGCCCGTTGACCAAGTTCCTCAAGCCGCGCGGAGGCATGGCCATTCTGCGCGGATCGCTCGCGCCGGATGGCTGCGTCATCAAGCTCGCCGGCCACGACCGCATGCAGCATCGCGGACCCGCGCGCGTCTTCGATCGTGAAGAAGATGCCATGAGCGCTGTCACTGCCGGCCGCATCAAGCCTGGCGACGTGGTGATCATCCGCTATGAAGGGCCGCGCGGCGGTCCAGGCATGAGAGAGATGTTGGGCGTCACCGGCGCCATCGTTGGCGAAGGCTTGTCCGAGAGTGTTGCGCTGGTTACGGACGGCCGCTTCAGCGGCGCGACGCACGGCTTCATGGTGGCCCACGTGGTGCCCGAAGCATTCAATGGCGGACCCATTGCCGCGGTTCGCGAAGGCGATTCCATTGCCATCGATGCGGATGCCGGAACCATCAACCTGGAAGTGGCGCCGGAAGTCATCCGCGAAAGGCTGGCCGCCTGGACGCCGCCCGCGCCGCGCTATACTTCGGGCGTGTTCGCGAAGTACGTCGCGCTGGTGGCGTCGGCATCCGAAGGCGCAGTCACCGTCGCACCCACGCCACGCTAAACAGCCAAACCACAGCGGCTGCATAACCGCCCAGCACGTCGCTCGGATAGTGAACACCCAGATAGATGCGGGAGAAGCCAATCGCGGCGATCAGCAGCGCCGCCACAATATAATACAGCCAGCGCCGCGCGCGGCTTCCGGTGCGCGCCGCGGCGAAGACCGCCAATCCGCCGAAGAACGCGCACGACACCAGCGCATGGCCGCTCGGAAAGCTGTAGCCCATGGGTTCGGTTAGCGCAAAGAACGTGGCCGGCCGCGGCCGGTGAAACATCAGCTTCAGTAACTGGTCGAGAACTTCGGCGCCGGCCACGGTGATCGCGAACAGAAACACCGTGCGCCGCCAGCCTTTCCACACAAACCAGACCACGGCCGGCACGCCCACGACGATCAGAAACCAGGGCTCGCCGATTTCGCTGACGCTGCGCATCGCCGCGGTTAACGCCGGGTTGGCGTACGCGTGCACGAGCATGCGAATGCGGTTGTCGAACTGCTGCGTGCGCCCGTGGATCACTTCTTCCGAAAGCCACGCGAAAAGCGCCAGTGCGGCGGCGGCCAGGAGCAGCCCGAGGATCACGGTCCGGCTCTGTGGCGGCTTTTCAGCCGGCATCATTTGCCGAGCAGTTCGTAGAGCGGCAGTTCCGTCGCCGGATCCGCTGTTCGCAGGATGCCATCTTTGGCTTCGCGGGCCGCCTCCGTGGTGTGGACGTAGCCGCGCCCCGTGCGCGGATTCACGACCCACACGTAGGGAATGCCGAAAGCCAAATAGTCGTCGATCTTCTCTTGTACCGCGCCGGCCCGATCATCGGGCGATAGGACCTCTACGACCAGGTGCGGAGGGGCAGTGACGATCTTGCCCGCCGGCCGCGGGCCTGCCACGAGCGTGACATCGGGAACCCGAAACCGGCTGGATTTCACTTGTACCCTCACCGCCACCGCAGCCCAGAATTGAGGGTAGTGGCTCAGAAGATAGAACACGATGCGCGTCTGCAAGCTGGCGTGATCGATTTCGCCCACATTTCGCTCCACGATCTCGCCGTCAACGTATTCGCGGTCGCCATCGGGATAGCTCGTGCGCAGGTATTCTTCAACCGATACGAGCGTGGTGGCCATGGCCCTATTGTCGCATGATGTAAACTGGTGAGTCATCCGTTACCGAGCCGCGACCGTGAGGGAGCGGTTCTTTGGTCCCATAGGAGTTGAAAATGCGCAAACGTTCCGTGATCCTCTCGTTGTTCGTCGCGCTGGCCGGCCTGGCTTTCTTCGTCGCGCGCACCGACGCCACCCCCGAAACCATCGCGCAAATCGCGCCCGGCGTATGGTTCCGCGAAGGCGACCTGAAGAACCTGGGCCACTGCAACAACATCGTCATCGAGATGAAAGACTACCTCATCGTGGTGGACGCCAACTTCCCGAGCGGTGCGCGCGCCACCATGGCGGACGTCAAGCGGGTCTCGTCCAAGCCGGTGAAGTACGTCTTCGACACTCACCATCACGGCGACCATTCCTACGGCAACGCCGTGTGGACGGACGCGGGCGCCACCACGCTGGCCTATCGCGGCGTCGCCGAAGAGATGAAACGGTACGAGCCGGCCCGTTGGCAGCAGACCGCCAAACAGCGCAAGGACGTAGCCGCCATGAACCGCCCCAGCGTCGAGCCGCCCAAGCAGACCTTCGACGACAACCTGTTCGTCCTGGACGATGGCGCGCGCAAGGTGGAGTTCCATTTCTTCGGCTGGGCGCACACCCGCGGCGATGGCTTCGTCTACCTGCCAAAGGAACAGATCCTCTGCACCGGCGACGCGGTGGTCAACGGTCCATACAACTACACGGCCGACGGCAACATCGGCAACTGGCCGGAAGTCGTGCGCGCGGCTGAAAAGCTGAAGGTGAAGACGGTGCTGCCGGGCCACGGCGTACCGGGCGGCCCCGAAGTCATGGCGGGGCAGGCGCAGTTCATGGTGGAGTTGCGCAAGGCGGTGAAGTCCGCCGTGGACCAGGGAAAGAAGCCCGCGGAACTGGCCAAGCTGCAACTGCCGGACAGCGTGAAGAACTGGGTTGGCGACGGCCTGGCAGCGCAAGCCAAGGACGCCTACGAGGAGATCACGCAAGGCAAGCCGCACGGCGAGATTCTAGGGGGCAAGTAGGGTAGTTGGTCAATTTGCGTAGCGTCGCCTTGGAGGGCGGCCAATCGTGGCCGCAGCCGCCTTTTTAGGCGGCCAGAGCCGGCTGAAAGCCGGCTGCGGGCAGAATTGCCCGCCAATTGCAAACTGACCCAATCGTCCGCACAATCGTGGAGCAAATCGTGAATGACCTGGGCCGGCTGCAGTTAGAGTCATTACCCATTGAGGCCGTCGGCCGTCGGGTTTGCGAGAGACCTTCCGTCTCGCTTTAAGGCTTCACAGAGAGGAATTCAACCAGGCGCGTCCGGAACTAGCTCCGTTTGCTCAGAAGGCCGATTGCTGAAAGCCGACCGCCGATCGTCGACCGCCCGTAAGATTGACACGCGCCGGGCCCGGAAATATACTCGACCTACAATGAACAGACGAACCTTCTGTGCGCTTCCCCTCGCGGCGTTGCCCGCGTGGCCGCAAGCCGACCCGGGCGCGCCCGCCGCCGCGATCGAACGCTGGAAAGACCTGCGCTTCGGAATGTTCGTCCACTGGGGTCCGGTGAGCATCGTCGGCACCGAGATCAGTTGGTCCCGGGCCGGGGAACGGCGCGGGCGGCACGACGCCCACACCGGCAACATCCCGGTGGAGATCTACGATAACCTCTACCGCATCTTCAACCCGGTCAAGTTCAACCCCGACCAGTGGGTGCAACTTGCCAAGGACGCCGGCATGAAGTATCTCGTGTTCACCACCAAGCACCACGACGGCTTCTGCGAGTTCGATTCGCAGCTCACCGATTATAAGATCACCAGCCCGCGCTCGCCGTATGGCAAAGACATCGTGCGCCAAATTGCGGACGCCTGCCATCGCGGCGGAATGGAGTGGGGCGTCTACTACTCGCAACCCGACTGGCACCATCCCGACTATCGCAACGGCGCGGCGCACGCGAAGTACATCGAATACCTGCACGGGCAGGTGCACGAATTGCTGACCAACTACGGCAAGACCAACATGTGGTTCTTCGACGGCCTGGACGGCGTGGCGGCGGATTGGGACGCGCCGCGGCTGATCCGCATGATGCGCAAGTTGCAACCCGACCTGATCATCGACGATCGCGCCGGAATCCCGGCCGATTACGATACCCCCGAGCAGGAGATCGGCACGTTCCAGAACAAGCGGCCATGGGAGACCTGCGCCACTGTCGGGCAGCAGTGGGCGTACAATCCGGACGAAGTCCTGCGGCCTATCGAGGAGTGCCTGCGCGGGCTGGTGTGCTGCGCCATCGGCGACGGCAACCTGCTGTTTAACGTGGGGCCGCGGCCGGATGGGCTGATCGAGGAATCCCACGCGGCGCGGTTACGGGAGATGGGCGAGTTCCTGAAGAAGTACGGCGAGAGCATCTACGGCACGCGCGGCGGTCCCTTCGTCGCGCCCGACGAGAAGAAGCGGCCGGCCGATGAGCTGCATTTCAGGCTGGCGGAAGGGAAGTGGTGGGGCGGCAGCACGCACAAGGGAGATGTCATCTACCTGCACATCCTGCGTTGGCCAGCCGATACGGTCGAGTTGCCGGCGATTGCCCGGCGCATCGTGCGACACAGTGTGCTGACGGGCGGCAGGGCAGAGGTGAAGCAGTCCGCGGCAGGCATCCAGGTGCATGTGCCGGCGGCCCATCGGCACGCTGTGGATACCATCGTCAAGCTGGAACTGAGTGGGGCAGTCCCTCGGCCTGCGGCGGCCTCGTAGGCCGCCCTCCGCCGACAGGGCGCAGCATAGCCGGTGCCGCGGTGCGCGATGACGGATTCATAACACTCTGTTGTTTGACGCCGCCCGGCGCTCTGGAGTAGGGTAAGGACAGAGACCGTTTTTGAACCGGAAGGGATCTCCCATGACCATCACGCTCGATGTCCGACCCGAGGTGCAGGCTGAACTCGCGCGCCAGGCCGCCCTGCAGGGCCGCGCGATCGAGTCCGTCGCCACCGCTTTGCTTGAAGGCGCCGTGCATCCAGTGTCCGCCGGGCCACCGGCGACCGCCACTCCGCTGGAACACCGTACCGGGCAAGCGCTGATCGACGCCTTCGCGGACATCCGTGGCTTGCTTACCGACGAAGAGATTGATCGGATGTTCAGGCGCAATCACTCGACCGCCCGGCCCGTGGACCTGTCGTGAACGGAGGTTTTCTTCTGGACACCAACATCCCTTCGGAGTTGATGCGTCCCCGCCCGGAACCCAAAGTGCAAGACTGGGTGGCCGATCGGGATATCGGCAGGTTGTTTGTGAGCGTGGTGAGCATCGGCGAACTGGAAACGGGATTTGCAACCATGCGGGACGCCGCGCGGCGGGCGCGCCTGGAAGCATCGCTTGACCGCTACCTGGCACTTCTGTTTGTGGGACGTGTTCTGCCGGTAACGCAGGCGATTGCCGTCCGATGGGGCAGACTCGACGGCATGCGCCAGATGGCCGGACGGCCACTGAGTGCGCCGGACGGCATGATCGCAGCCACGGCTCTGGAGCATGGCCTCACGCTCGTCACGCGCAACGGGAAGGATTTCGCCGGTCTCGGAGTCGATCTGTTAAACCCGTGGCCGGAACCATGACGACCGACCGATCCTCGCCCTTATTTCCTGGAGCGACGCGGGCGTTCTTCTGATGCCACCTGACACCCGATGACGGCGCTCCGGGCCGCTCCGAGGCCATCAAAGCCGTCGGGCGTTTCATGGCCGATAACATATCCACTTGACCGTGGTTATCGCCCCACCCGATGGCTCACCAGGGTCCAGCCGGCTGGCAAGGTGAATTCAGTGCCGGTCCAGTTGTGATGATAGACGTTGTTGTTGAGGGTGCCGAACTCGCGGACCTTTGCCGGAGATTGAGCACTCGCGGGGATGGCCGCCGCCCACTATAGCGTGATCTTGCCCAACACCACTGGGCGGCGGGCGCCCGTAGCCGAGGGCAGGTTGGATGGTTTGCGGCGCCACGTTTGGTACGCCAAGATGGCAAAGGCTATGGCTTCCTTGGCATCCACGTCAATGCCGTAGTCCGCCGAGGTGGCCAGCGCAACTCCGGGCAGGAAGGCCGCCAGGTGCGCGAGGATTTGCGGATTGTGCGCGCCGCCTCCCGAGACGATCAGATCAGTGGGCGCGTAGGACGCTACGGACGTTGTGACAGCCAGGGCGATGGTAGCGGCGGTGAGCACCGTAGCGGTGGCGATCAGGTCGGGGAGCGGCAGGCCGGTCTCAATCAGGTGCGTCACGAATTCCGCGCCGTATTGTTCGCGGCCGGCGCTCTTGGGCGGCTTGCGGCGGTAGTAGGGATCGGCCAGCAATTGGTCGAGCAGCGGCCGATTCAGATTGCCGCGCGCGGCGATGCGGCCGTTGCGGTCGAAGTTCTGCCGGCGGCGGGTGTACTCGCGCGCGAGCGCGTCGATCGCCATGTTGCCGGGGCCTGTATCGAACGCGATGCCCGTGGGAATCACCGTGATGTTGGCGATCCCGCCGATGTTGAGGGCGATGCGGGTGCGGTGCGGATGCCGGAACAACAGGCAGTCGACGAAGGGGACGAGCGGCGCGCCCTGGCCTCCGGCGGCGATATCGCGCGTGCGGAAATCGGAGACTACCGGCACTCCGGTGCGCTCCGCGACGACCGAGGCCTCGCCGATCTGCAATGTGTTGGCGCCGCCTTGGTGATAGATGGTCTGGCCGTGACAGCCGATCAACTCGACCGGTCCGTAGCGCCGGCAGGCCCGCTGGACGGCGCTTGCGTAGAGTTCGCCCAAGTGGAAATTGAGACGCGAGATTTCGCGCGTAGTGGTGGTGGTGTTCGAGACGGCCAGAATGGCGCGCCGCACTTCTTCGGAATAGGGCGTCGATTGGAAGCCGATGGTTTCGACGCGGTGGCCGTTAATCTCGACGATGGCTACGTCGATGCCATCGAGCGACGTCCCGCTCATAACCCCGGCTACACGCACGCGCGCCTCAATTCGTCCTGCAATTCAGCGAGCAAGCGCAAGGCTTCGACCGGCCGCAGCTCATCGATGTTCAGATTGCGGATGCGCTCGGCGATGCCATAGTTCAGGGGCTCGAAGAGTTGGATCTGCACCGGCTGCGCGGGATGCGCGGGCGCCGGCGATAGCTCTTCGGTGACCACGTGCTCGGTGCGTTCGTGCAGCCGCAGCACTTCTTTGGCGCGTTCGATGACGCGCAGCGGCAATCCGGCCAGGCGCGCGACTTCGATGCCGTAGCTGCGGTCGGCCTTGCCGGGCTCGACCTTGCGCAGGAAGATGATGCGGTCGCCCGCCTCCTTCACAGAGACGCTCAGGTTGCGGATGCCATCAAGCTGCTCGGCCAGTTCGGTGAGTTCGTGATAGTGGGTGGCGAACAGGGTCTTGGCGCGCGTGCGGGCGTGGATGTGTTCGACCACGGCCCAGGCCAGCGCCAGGCCATCGTAGGTGGCGGTGCCGCGGCCGATCTCGTCGAGCACGATGAAGCTGCGCGGTGTGGCGGTGTTCAGGATGACGGCGGTCTCGGTCATTTCGACCATGAAGGTGGAGCGGCCGCGCGCCAGGTTGTCGGAGGCGCCGATGCGCGTGAAGATGCGATCAATCAGGGGCAGGCTGGCGGAATCGGCTGGAACGAACGAACCCATCTGCGCCAGGATGGCGATCAGCGCGGCCTGCCGCAGATAGGTGGACTTGCCGCCCATGTTGGGTCCGGTGATGATGGCGATCAGGTCTGTGTCGGCATTGAGGTAGAGGTCGTTGGGGATGAATCGGCCGGCATCCTGTTGTTCCAGGCGCTCGATCACGGGATGGCGGCCCGCCAGAACGCGCATGTCGCCGTTATCGGAAAATGTGGGCCGCGCGTAGCGGTTCTCCGCGGCCACTTGCGCCAGGGCGGCGGTCACGTCGATTTCGGCCACCGCAGCGGCGGTCGAGCGAATGCGCTGCGCGTGCGCGGCGGCGAATTTGCGCACCTCGGCGAACAGTTCTTTTTCCAGCGTGAGGATCTTGTCTTCGGCGTCGAGGACCTTGCGCTCGTAGTCCTTCAGCTCGGGCGTGGTGAAGCGCTCGGCGTTGACCAGAGTTTGCTTGCGCTCGTAGTCGGCGGGGGCCAGGTGCTGGTTGGCCTTGGAGATTTCGATGTAGTAGCCGAAGACGTTGTTGAAGCGGACCTTCAGCGATTGGATGCCGGTGCGGGCGCGCTCGCGGGCCTCGATCTGGGCGATGACCTGGCGGCCATTGCGGCTAAGGTCGCGCAGTTCATCGAGATTGGCGTTGCAGCCGGCGCGGATCGTCCCGCCATCGGCCAGGTTGATGGGCGGCTCGTCGGCGATGGATTGAAGGATGCGGTCGCGGGCTTCGGCCACTTCGTCCAGACGATCATGCAGGTCGCACAGGCGGGCGGCGCGCTGCGTTTCGAAAGTGGCTTTGAGGGTGGGGATCTTTTCGAGCGAACGGCCCAGCGCCAGCACGTCGCGCGGATTGGCGACCCCCATGGTGATCTTGGCCAGCAGCCGTTCGATATCCAGAATGCCGCTCAGTTGCTTGCGCAGATCGGCGCGCAGGATGGTTTGCTGGAGCAACTCGCCGACGGCATCCAGCCGGCCGTCGATTTCCGCGCGGTCGAGCGAGGGGCCGAGCAGCCGCTGGCGCAAGAGACGCCCGCCCATGCCCGTCTGAGTCTGGTCGAGGACGTGGAGCAACGTGGCGTCGGTGCGCTCGCCGGCGAACAGCGGCTCGACCAGTTCGAGGTTGCGTACGGTGACCGCGTCGAGCATCATGCTTGCGGCGCGGTCGTAGTAGGTGGGACGGTCGAGGTGTTCGAGGGCGGCGCGCTGGGTTTCGCGCAGGTAATGCAGGATGGCCCCCGCGGCGCACACGGCTGCCTGGCGGTTGGCCAGGCCGCAGCCATCGAGCGAGAGCAGGCGGAAGTGATCGCGCAGGGTGCGGTCGGCGTAATCGAAGCTGAAGATCCAGTCTTCGAGGTCGGTGCGGAGATAGCGCGGGCCTTGATCTTCGGGAGCGAGCAGCGGCAGATCGGCGGGGTAGAGCACCTCGCGCGCGCCAAGCTGTTCGATGGCCGAGTTGACTTCGGAGGCGTCCATTTCGGTGACGCGGAACTCGCCGGTGGAGACATCCACATGCGCCACGCCGGCGCGATGGCCGATGCGGGAGACGGCGGCCAGGTAGTTGTTCTCGTGCGAGCGCAGGGCGAGCGAATCGGTGGCGGTGCCGGGCGTGACCACGCGCGTGATTTCCCGCTTGACCAGCTTCTTGGCTAGCGCGGGATCTTCCATCTGGTCGCAGATGGCTACGCGGTGGCCCTTCTGAATGAGGCGCGCGATGTAGCCTTCGGCGGCGTGATAGGGGACCCCGCACATGGGGATGGGCGCGCCTTTTTCCTTGTTGCGGGAGGTGAGGGTGATCTCCAACTCGCGCGCGGCGAGGATGGCGTCTTCGAAGAAAAGCTCGTAGAAATCGCCGAGGCGGAAGAAGAGGAGGGCGTGGGGCACCTGCTGTTTGATGGCGTTGTACTGCCGCATCAGCGGGGTGGATGGGTCGGGATCAGCCATCAGCTTTCAGCTATCAGCTTTCAGCTTTCAGCTATCAGCTCGAACCTGTCTGGTTTGGCTGATTGCTGAGCGCTGATGGCTGAAAGCTTCCTATGCGTAGATGCCTCGCAGCTTGATGGCTTCGGCCACGCGGTCGAGGGCCAGCATGTAGGCCGCGGTGCGGTTGTTGACGCCGTGTTTGAGGGCGAATTCCACGACCGCGCCGAAGCTATCCACCATGATTTCCTGCAGCCTCTCATTCACCAGTTTTTCGTTCCAGAAGAAGCCCTGGCGGTCCTGCACCCATTCGAAATAAGAGACGGTGACGCCGCCCGCATTGGCCAGAATGTCGGGGATGACGAAGATCTTCTTGTCGGCCAGGATCTGGTCGGCTACCGAGGTGGTGGGACCGTTGGCGCCCTCGCACAGGATCTTGCAGCGGAGCCTGTCGGCATTTTGCGAAGTGATCACGTTCTCTGTGGCGGCGGGCAGCAGGATGTCGCACTCGAGGAACAGGGCCTCGGCGGGGTCTATGTTTTCGCCGCCGGGGAAGTCGCGGATGGACCCGGTATCCTGGCGATGGTCGAACAGCGCGCGGGTATCCAGGCCATTGGGGTTGTAGACCGCGCCATCGTATTCGATGATGCAGATGATTTTGAAACCTTCGCGAGACATCAGCTTGGCCGCCATGCCGCCGACGTTGCCGAATCCCTGAATCACGACGGTGGTGGCGGTGCGCGGCTTCTTGAAACGCTTGAGGGCTTCGAGCGATACGATGAGGCAGCCGCGGCCGGTGGCTTCCGGGCGCCCGCGCGAGCCGCCCAACGCCATAGGCTTTCCGGTGACCACGGCGGTGACCGTGTGGCGTGCGTGCATCGAATAAGTATCCATGATCCACGCCATGACTTTGTCGTTGGTGTTGACGTCCGGCGCGGGCACGTCGCGCTCGGGGCCGAGGAATTCCATGATCTCGGAGGTGTAGCGGCGCGTGAGTTTTTCCAGCTCGCTGAGGGAGAGCAGGTTGGGATCGCAGATGACGCCGCCTTTGGCGCCGCCAAACGGGATGTTGACGACGGCGCACTTCCACGTCATCCAGGAGGCCAGTGCGCGCACTTCGTCCAGCGTGACATCGGGACCGAAGCGGATGCCGCCTTTGCCGGGGCCGCGCGCGATGGAGTGCTGGACGCGGTAGCCGGTGAAGACTTCCAGACGGCCATCGTCGAGCTGGACGGGGATGTGGACGGTGATTTCCTTGGCCGAGGTGCGCAGGACTTTGCGCAGACCGTCGTCCAGATTGAGGCGGGTAGCAGCCTCGTCAAAGCGGGCTTCAGCGGCCAGCCAGGGGTTTTTCTCTTGCTCGAGCGACAACGTGGTGCTTGCCAAAAGGGAGACCTCCGGTTTCATTATGCCATTTGTGGAGCGGGCGAGCGGTGGCTGGGGTTAGTGGCTGGTGGTTGTGTCACAACCGCGGGGCCGGAGTTCACACCGAGCTCACCCGGACTGGCTGGAGTGGACCACCGACGGAGGCTTGCCGTTCGGGATCGCGATGGTAACCCTGTTCGTCCGGTGTTTGCGCCCCCGCGTTTGGTTCGCTTTGGTGTCGGGGTGATCGCGGTCTTCCTGCACGCGATGGTAGATTATCCGTTTTCCCGTCCCGCTCTGGCTGCCTGGGCTGTGGTGATGATCGCGCTGCTTGCCACGCGCACGAACCCGGCCGCGGGCCGAATTCGAAGGACCGAATCTTGTAAGCGATCTTCTGCCGCGCTTAATAAGTGCTGGCCGCGGGTTTGCTGCTGAACGTCCCCGCAATCCCCAAACCCACCAGCGTGCCCGCAACCGCAACCCCGCCGACGATGACGTAAGCCAAAGTGTGCCCGCCCCCCGCGCCCGCTACCGCCGCGCCGCCCGGAATATTGCACTTGGCGCCGACTGAATTGATGGTCATCACCTGAACTACCTGCGAAGCGCCTGTGGGCGGCATAGCGCCCGGAATCATCGATCCCGTGATCTCGACTTGATGACCGTTGTTCTTGGCCACCTCGGGTCCTTGCAGTTCGACGGTAACCCCGCTGGTGTTGTCAGTCAGCAGGTAATGGCCGTTCTTCATGCCCAGGCATCCGCTCATCTTGGTGGCTGTTGCCGCGCCACCCGCTTGCGTGGAGAAAGCCAGTGCCAGACCCGGACGGACCGTCGCGACCAACACTCCCGCGCCATTCCGGACGTCCACTAAGCCTTGCACCGCGCCGATGGAGACGTGGCTACTATCCTGGCTCACGATTTGTGCGATGGTGTGCGTGTCTGCCGGCGATATCCGCAGGGTGGCCGCCTCCACGCGATCTTTGTAGATCTGTGCGCGCGAGTTTGGCGCGAGCACTATCGCAGCCCCGCCGGACAATTGGATCTTCGATTGGGTCGCGGCCGTTTGCACGGTGCTGCCCTCGAAAAGGGTGGCATTCCCGGAAACCGTAGCGCCATCCACCTGGAAGTCGCCGCTCGATCGGATCACTCCGATGGATGGTGGTGCTGCCATCAGAAAAAGCAAGCAGCCGCTGGTCATGAGCGAAAGGAAGGATCGCATTGGGGTATTCATATTCGTCGCCTCGCAAAAGTCTCGTCTGTCATCATGCTACACCTATGCTGGTAGAAAAGCAATCTGATCCTTTGCCCGGCGGTGACTGACAAATAGTAGACAGCGTGGAAGTTACGCAAAACAGGACTCTATCGAGCAAGTTGTCCGAATGACGCGTCGCGCGCCTTGGCGCGCCCGTTCCATCCGGATAGTCAGCCGGACCCCAAACTGAAAGCCGCAGCAACGGCAGTTCGGTTGCACCGTGGGGCGGCCAATCATGGCCGCAGGCGCCTTTCAGGCGGCTCCTGCTTTCACTTACTACAACGTTGGGTCGCCAAACGGCGTTGACCTCGGATACTGCCGTCGTGGGGCAGACCATCGCACTTTGTGGTCTGCCGCCTTCGAAGAGCGCTTGGCAGGCGACATAAAACGATCGTTTAAGTTCGCTGTCTTCTCTGGTAGCGGCCCCCCAAAAATCGCCCGCCCGCGCGATAATTTGCAGAAAAGCTCTCCCTTTCGCATGATTCCATCACTGAAACTCCCAGATAGACGAGGCCGTTGGAACTCCCAATTTGCGCTTACCCCGGGGGAAGCGGACATTTGGATGGGAACCTCAGTTGTCGCCGGAAGTGTCGGATTCTCCGGCAGCGACTGAACCACCAACGGCACGCGGCGGGGTGCGCCAACTTGCTCAGAATTAGGCTGACAGTGCTGGAATTGCCGGTAGCTTGGGCCCGTGAAAACTCGGCACAATTGCGCTGCCGCGCGGACAACGGGGATTCAGAGTGGAAACTCCCTTTCGCCCGTGCGATCCGGCTTCCGCCCACCCAAAGTACGCGGAGAGGCGCATCAATGTGGCTTCGAAAACGTTGAAACTCCTGCAATTGCGATGGCCCCCAGGAACCGGGTATTGGGAGGTGAAGCTCCGGTTGGCCGCTACGGACCGATCCCTTCGCGCCTGGCCTGACCGCCAAAAGCGCACGGCGAGGCACTTCGTGGAGGTCTTACTCGTCCTATCGGGCATCTGGCTTGTCGGAAACAGCGCCGGTACCGGTAAATGTGACCATCGTCACGCATTTGAAACACGTTAAGAAATATACGCCGAAAAGCCGGCTTACTAAGTACCAATATATTCAACTATATGGCAATTGCAAAAAAAATTAAGGTTCTTCTCTTGACATCCGTATACATCCCGCTTACACTAGCAACAAGTCTCAACTCGGGGTATCCCCCGAGTTTTGATTAGGCGGTTGCCTTAGCGCACGAGAGGTCGACTCGTTGGCTACGGCGGATGAACGGTCTATTCATCTTGCGAGCCGCCTTCGGTTAGAACGAATCTCTCAGGACGGCGAGAATGGCGGCAGCCTGCCCAATTTCCCTTGTTTCACCCTACGCAGCGCAAACAGCAGCTCTCACGGCTGCTTCCGGAAATGCCTGGTTGGCCCTGGTCGTGCGTTCGCGTCACGAGAAATCGGTCAAGACCATCCTCGACTCCAAAGGCTACCGCACCGCACTCCCCCTGGTGCGCTGCATCCATAAAAGGAGCACCGGATCCGCCTGGGACAGCCAAAAGCCCCTCATAGCCGGCTATGTCTTTGCCGCGCTTGACCCGGACAATCCCTTTCGCATGGTCACCACCCCCGGAGTGGTGCACATCGTCAGTTTCGGCAGCGAACCAGCCGCCATACCCGAGGCCGAGATTGATGCCCTCGTGCGAATTGCGGCTTCCGGACTCCCCGTAGCCAATTGCGGCTATACCAGGATTGGCGAAACCGTGGAACTGGTCGATGGTCCGCTCCAGGGCCTCCAGGGTATCGTCCTCCGCCAAGCCAAAACCACGCGCCTGGTAGTTGGCGTCGAGTTGCTCCAGCGTTCGGTGATGGTCGAGATCGACGCCGCCTGGGCTTTGCCCACAGATCGGTGGCACAGGCTTTAGCCTGTGTCTGGAGATTGGCCATTTACAGTGGGGCAGGCTCTCAGCCTGCGCGGGGCTCTCAGCCCCGCTTTAGCGAGCAAAGCTAGCGCTAGCGCTGGCGCAGGCTTTAGCCGCCTTTAGCCTGTGTGTACCCAGAGAGTACCATCCCCATGACAACCGATCCCCGTAGTCGCGTAGTCTTCTTCCGCGTCACCGAAGACGAATACCGCAAGCTCAAAGAAGTCTCCTCGCGTAACGGAGCCCGCAGCCTTTCCGACTTCATGCGCTCCGAACTCCTGGCCTACATTCACTCTGGCACCATTACCGAGCATCTCCACAGCCGGTTCGAGTCGCTGGAGCACCGCATCGACGAGCTGCAGTCCACCACCATCTCGCTCCTGAAAGGGAATGGCAATGGCGGGTTTCAAGAGCACCGTTAAGTCCTTGGCTGCTGTGTCCACGCGCCCCGCCTTTACTAATTGATTGAGCACGGCCCAATCCCATGTTCCGTAACCGAAGAGACCGCCTGGTGATATTCCGCCTCAGCCAGGACGAATACGACAAGCTGAAAGCCGCTTCGGAGCGAAATGGCGCACGCAATCTCTCCGACTTCACCCGCGGCGAAATTCTGAATTCTCTCAACTCGCGCGCTGACGGAAACCATGTCGAGCTGACCCTCGGCTCGATCCAACAAAACGTGGCCGACCTCAAAGCCGCCATGCTCAGCCTCCAAACTGCCTTGGAAGGAGTAAATCATGTCAAAAGCACCGCCTGATCGTAACCTCTCGTTGCTGCTCCCGATCCTCGTCTGCCTCTCCGTCGCCTCCGCGCAGACGCCCCCGCAGCCGCAACACCCCACCCCCATGACGCCCGAAATCCAATGGGCCAACCTCCCCGCCCAGCCCATCGGCGCCAACGACCTCATCGCCATCTCCGTATACGACGCCCCCGAACTCACCCGCACCGTGCGCGTCAGCGCCGACGGCTTCATCCGCCTTCCCATGCTCAAGCAGCGCGTCAAAGTGCAAGGCCTGATGCCCGGCCAAGTCGAATCCGCCATCGCCAAATCCTTGCAGGACGAGCAGATTATCGTGGACCCCTTCGTCACCGTCAACGTCGCCGAATACAACAGCCGCCCCATCTCCGTGGCCGGCGCAGTCAAGCAGCCCCTCACCTTCCAGGCCACCTTCCCCGTCACCTTGCTCGAAGCCATCACCCGAGCCGGCGGCCTCGCCCCGGAAGCCGGCGCTGAAATCCTGGTCACCCGCACCCAGCCCGGCCCGGACGGCGCTACCTCCTCCCTCGTCCAGCGCATCTTGGTCAAAGGCCTCATCGATGCCGCCGACCCCGCCCTCAACATCGTCTTGACCGGCGGCGAGGAAGTCCGCGTACCGGAAAGCGGCAAGGTTTATGTCATCGGCAACGTCAAAACGCCCGGCGCATTTCCCGTGGGCGATGGCACCGAGTCCACCGTCCTCAAGATGCTGGCCATGTCCCAAGGCCTCACTAGCTATGCCGCCAAAGAAGCCTATATCTACCGCCGCGAAGGCAACGGCAACAAGAACGAGATCGCCATCCCCCTTCAGCAAATCATGGAGCGTAAAGCCCCCGACACGCCCCTGCTCGCCAACGACATTCTGTACGTGCCCGAGAACAAGCGCAGCCGCATGACCTGGGGCGCCCTGGAGAAAGCTCTGCTTGTGGGCGGCATGATGGGTGCGGCCGCCATTTACGCTTTCCACTAACCATATCGCGTCAACTAGAGGCCAACCATATGCCTGAACCAAGAGCCCTCCCACCCCCCAATCAATCCGTCCAACCCGCGTGGTACGGTTACGATACCGAGCCTCCCGATCAGTCCGCCGTCCCCCTCTCCCACTATCTCTGGATCCTCCGGCGCCACAAATGGAAGATCCTCGGCTTCGTCCTCGGATGCGTCGTGGCCACCGTAATTATCTCGAAGCGCCTCACGCCCGTCTATGAATCCACCGTGACCGTGGATGTCGATCGCCAGACGCCTTCCGCCGTTATCGGTCAGGACGCCACGCGCATGCCCGCCAACGATACCGACCAGTTCCTGGCCACCCAGGTAAAGCTGATTCAGTCGGATTCCGTCCTCCGCCCAATCGCCGACCAGTACCATCTCCTCGATGTCGAAAGGCAGTTTGCGGAGAAGCCCACCGCGGCCCAAGAGGATGCTCCCATCCTCCTGAAGAAGCTCAAGGTCACCCGGCCCCCGAATACCTACCTGCTACTGATCAGTTACCGCGCCACCGACCCGCGCTTGGCCGCCGAAGTGGCCAACGGCGTCGCCCGCTCCTATGTCGATCTCACGTACAATATCCGGTTCCGTTCCTCTTCCTCGCTGGCCTCCTTCATGGAGACGCAGCTCGAAGAGTTGAAGGCCAAGATGGAGCGCTCCTCCGAAGCTCTCTCCCGGTTCGAGCGCGAACTCAACGTCATCAACCCCGAGGAAAAGACCAGCATTCTTTCGTCCCGCCTCCTCCAGCTCAACACTGAGTACACCAACGCCCAGACCGACCGCGTCCGCAAGGAATCCGCCTGGAAGTCCGTTCAGAGCGGTTCCCTCGAATCCGCCCAGGTTTCCACGCAAGGCGAGAATCTGAAGACGCTCTCCGGCAAACTGGACGAAGCCCGCCAGAAGTTCGAGGACGTCAAGACCCATTACGGCGCAAACCACCCCGAGTACCGCAAGGCCGCCGTGCAAGTGGAGGAGATAGAGCGCCAGTTGCAGCAGAGCCGCCAAAACGCCGCCCTGCGCGTGGAAGTCGAATACCGCGAATCCGCCAACCGCGAGGCCATGCTCAAGAATGCCGTCGCCGAGACCAAAGCCGAGTTCGACAGCCTGAACGCGCACAGTTTCGACTACCAGTCCCTCAAGCGCGAAGCCGATGCCGATAAGACCCTCTACGAAGAACTGATTCGCAAAATCAAGGAAGCCGGCATCAACGCCGGATTCGAGAACAGCGCCATCCGCATTGCCGATCCCGCCCGCGCCGCCGTCAAGCCGGTCTTCCCCAATATGATTCTCAACATCGCGCTGGCGTTCCTGTTCTCCGCTCTGCTGGCCGTCGGTGCAGCCGTCATGAGCGACGTCCTCGACAAGTCCATCCGCGATCCCGAGCAGATCGCCAGCCTCTTCAAGGCCGAAGTGATGGGCAGCCTGCCGCAAGTGAAGTCCTGGCGCCGCCGCCTGACCCAGGCCGGCACGAACGAAGCCGGTACCACGGCGCTCGTTCGCGCGGACGGCTCTGAACCGGCAGATCGAAAGCACAATGTGACCGGCTACGAGGAGGCGATCCGCACCCTCCGCAACTCCATCCTGCTGGGTAATTTTGATCGCCCCCTCAAGTCGCTCATGATCACCAGCGCCACGCCGGCTGAGGGTAAGACCACCACAGCCGTCCACTTGGCCATCGCCCATGCCCAGCAGAAGCACAAGACCTTGCTGATCGACTGCGACATGCGCCGCCCCGGGGTCCACGGCAAGCTGGGAATCAATCCGGAATCCGGTCTGGCAGCCGTCCTCCAGAACGGCTTGAAATGGCGCGAAAAGCTGGTCAAGCTCGTGGAGCTCCCCGACTTGGATATCCTGCCCAGCGGTTTCTCCAGCCGTCGCGCCGCCGATCTCATCGGCGCCAGCCTTCCCCGTATCCTGGCAGAAGCAAGCGCGGACTACGACTTGATCGTCATCGACTCCCCGCCCATGCTGGGCTTCCCGGAACCCTTGCAGATGGCCGCCGCCGTAGACGGCGTTGTCCTCGTCGCCCTTGCTGGCCAAACTAACCGCAACGCCGTTGGCTCCGCGCTCACGACCCTGCAGCGTGTGCGCGCTAACGTTGTGGGGCTGGTGCTGAACGAAGTGACCAAGGACATGAGTGACAGTTATCACTACTATTACGGCTACTACGGCAAGTATCACAGATACTACAACGGAGCTGAGGACGCCTGAAAAACCCTTCGCTTGCTCGTCCCTCTGCGCTGGGTTCCCGGGGAGGGTCCGCCAAACGGAATTGGGGGAACGTGAGTGAGATACTGTCAATGTTGCCTGATAGTGGCTGCGTTACAGTCTGCCAATCGGCAATTGAAGGGACCCGCCCAACAGCCTTCTTAGGTTTGTGCTTTCTGAGTAAATCAAAATAACATGACACCTAAAGTCGCAGTCATCGGATGCGGATATTGGGGCAAGAACCTCGTCCGCAATTTTCATCAATTGGGCGCGCTCCACCTCGTATGCGATACGACCGAGGAAGGCCGCAGCGCGGCAGCCGCGACGGCACCGGGCTGTGAAGTCGTCTCCGACCCGGAAGCGGCCCTGTCTTCGTCCGTCCCCGCAGTCGTCATCGCCACCCCGGCGGAGACGCACTTCTCGCTGACGAGACGCGCTCTCCAGGCGGGGAAGGACGTCTTCGTCGAGAAGCCCCTCGCGCTGACTTATGATGAAGGCCGACAACTCGTCGATCTCGCACGTGTACGCGGCCGTATCCTCATGGTCGGCCATGTGCTTGAGTACCACCCAGGCATACTCAGGCTGCGGGAGTTGGTCGCATCCGGCGAACTCGGGAAGGTTCGCTACATCTACTCCAACCGGCTCAGCCTCGGCAAGATTCGTCGCGAGGAGAACATCCTCTGGAGCTTCGCCCCCCACGACATCGCAATCATTCTTCGCCTTCTGGGCGAAACGCCCTTCGAGGTGGTTGCCTGCGGAGGAACCTATGTCAGCCCGAATATTGCTGACGTCACGGTCACAAATCTGCTCTTTGACAATGGCGTGCGCGCCCACATTTTCGTTTCGTGGCTGCACCCATTCAAGGAGCAAAGACTGGTAGTCATCGGCGCCAAAAAGATGGCCAGTTTCGACGACGTGGGTAAAAAGCTCGTCGTCTACGACCAGCATGTCGATTGGAACAACGGCGTACCGGTGCCCATTAAGAACGGTGGCACGGAGATTCCATTTCCGCCAGAGGAGCCCCTTCGCAACGAGTGTCTGGCCTTCCTGAGTTCCGTGGAAACGCGGCAGCAGCCTCTGACTGACGGCGAGTCTGCTGTGGCCGTGCTTAAGGTTCTTCAGGCCGCGCAGCGCTCGCTGACAACGAACGGACAGAACGTAGCTCTTCGCATGGAGGCTTACGCGTGAGCGAGGCGCCCAGTGTCTATGTCCATTCGACCGCGATCGTCCACGAGTCGGCGACCCTCGGTGCCGGGACCAAAGTCTGGCACTTTTCTCACATTATGAAGGGCGCCCGCATCGGCGAGCGTTGCATCTTTGGCCAGAACTGCCATGTTGCAAACGATGTCATCATCGGGAACAATGTCAAAATTCAGAACAACGTCTCTATCTACACCGGCACAATCATCGAAGACGACGTGTTCCTAGGACCCTCGTGTGTTCTGACCAATGTCACCAACCCGCGTTCTCAGGTGAACCGGCACGCGCTCTACGAGAAAACGCTGATCCGCCGTGGCGCAACAGTGGGTGCGAACGCCACCATCGTCTGCGGCATCGAACTTGGATGCTACTGCTTCATCGGCGCTGGCGCGGTTGTGGCGAAGGACGTTCCCAATTACGCGCTTATGGTGGGCAATCCGGCGCGGAGGGTAGGCTGGATGAGCCGGCACGGGCACCGCCTTGCCAAGCCAGACGGGGACGGCGTCATGGCCTGCCCGGAAAGCGGGCACCGGTACCAGGAAACCAAGCCTGGGATCCTGCGCTGCCTGGACCTCGATGAAGAGACCCCACTGTCCGAGGATCTCAGCATCGGAACTCGGACTTACGACGAATTCAAGGCTGAATTGCTGTCGGCGCCCAGGCATTAAGCACGATATGGAGTACCCTTTCACCTTCGCGACGTACAGGTATCTGCTCGGTTCCCTTCGGGAGGCTGGCTACTCTTCGGCGCCCTTCTCGGAGGCTATGCCCATGCTCCAGGCCGGCAAACGACTCGTGCTGCTCCGGCACGACGTGGACTTCGATGTGCAGGCCGCCGTCAACCTCGCCGAGATCGACGCTGAGGAACGCTACCCGAGCACGTTCTTTTTCCTTCTCCGCTCGCCGCACTACAACCTCTTCTCCCCAGAAGCGTCGGACGCGGTCCATCGAATAGTCGCTCAAGGGCACCGAGTCGGACTGCATTTCGACTGCGCCAATTATTCGCCGGATTCCCGCGTTTCGGATCTTGCCGTCGCCTGCCGCCGCGAGGTCGGTATCTTACAGGGCTGGTTTAAGATTAGCATCGACGCGGTGAGCTATCATCGGCCCAGTACGCAGGTCCTCTCAGGGGATCCCGAGCTGTCCCACCCGTACCCGCACACTTACCTGCCTCTGTACACGAAGGACATGCACTACTGTTCCGACTCACGCGGGCAGTGGCGGTTCGGCTTTCCATTGGATACCCAAGCCTTCCGGGAGAAGAAACCGTTGCATCTTCTGGTCCACCCGATCTGGTGGACAGAGACAGACCAGCCCCCTGTCGACAAGCTCCGGGCCTTCTTGGAGTTGCAGGCACGACAACTGGATCGCTCCGTGGCAGCCAATTGCGTGGTGTTCAAGTGACCTGCGCGCCGGCGGCGGTCGTGAATTTACGTGCGTCGGATATCGCCCGGTACCTGGGTCTCCCTCTTCAGGGGCAGGACATCCCGGTCCTCGGGCCCTCATCCGTGCCCAGCGCAACCGCGGGCAGCATCGTTTTCGTGAAGCGGTTCTCTGAAGCCACCGCTTCGCATCTGAACGACATCCGTGAGGTAGTGGTGATCGCGACCACCGAATTCGAGGGTGTCCTTCGCACCCCATTCCTCGCCACAGCGCGCCCGCGCTATGAGTTCGCCCGCGTGCTGCGCCGCTTCTTCCGCCCACCGGCGCCATCAGGCGTCGCAGCGACGGCTGTGATCGATCCGGACGTCGTCATTCCCACAGACGTCGCTATCGGGCATTTCTGCCGGATTGGCACCGGAGCGGTCATTGGACGGGGCACGATCCTCGACGATCACGTCTGTGTCAGCGGCAACACCAGGATCGGAGAGTGTTGCCATGTCGGTGCGCACAGCGTTCTCGGTCACTCCGGTTTCGGTTTTGAGTTCGAGCCGGATGGGGTGCCAATACGGATTCCGCACCTCGGGGGCGTCGTCCTGGGTTCTCATGTCGAACTCGGGGCCCACAACACGGTCGCGCGTGGCACGCTCGACGACACGGTTCTCGAAGACAGCGTGAAAACCGACGATCACGTTCACATCGCCCACAACGTACGGATCGGGCGACGCACCATCATCACCGCAGCCGTGGAAATCAGCGGCAGCGTGACAGTTGGATCCGACGTGTGGCTGGGCCCGAACGCATCGATAAACAACGGAGTACGAATCGCCGAACGGGCGTTGGTGTCAATCGGCGCCGTGGTCACCCGCGATGTTGAAGCTGCGGTCGTTGTGGCCGGGAATCCAGCTCGGGTCGTCGGTCCGCGTACTTGAGTATGGAAATGGAAATGCGAACAGACCGTCCCTCAGCGATGCGCACATTCCGGCGTGCGGCGGTAACTGGCGTTGGCGCATACGTCCCAGAACGCTGCGTCCGCAACGAAGACCTGATACAATTCCCCGCCGCCACGATCCCGCTCATAAGACAAAAAACAGGAGTGGAAGCGCGGCATTACGCCGCTGACGGGGAGTCTACCTCTGACCTCGGGGCTGCGGCAGCGCTACGGTGCCTAAATAACGCAGGTGTCCGCGCTGCGGACGTGGATGCGATCATCCTCTCGACTTCTTCGCCGGATCGCATCCAGCCTCCAACAGCGGCGCGGGTCCAGGTACTCATCGGTGCCACCCGCGCCGCGGCGTTTGACCTCAACGCCGTCTGTGCCGGATCCGTGTTTGCACTTCAGATGGCCGATGCGTTGATCCGGTCCGAGAGGTATGAGACCGTGCTTGTAGTCGCCGCCGAAGTCTACTCGCGCTTTCTGAATCCCCGCGATTTCGCGACCATGCCGTACTTCGGTGATGGTGCCGGCGCTCTACTGTTAGAATCCAGCACCGACCCAGAACGCGGTGTCTGTCGAACCTTACTTCGCACTGATGGATCCGGCTGGGATACCATTGCGATCCGCGCGGGCGGTGCCATGCTCCCGCACTCAGCAGTAACCAATCCCGCCGACAACTTCTTCTCGATGCGGGGCCGCGAGGTCTACGACTTTGCGGTCAGTAAGGGCTCGGAGATCGTTTCGGAACTGCTTGCCGAAACTGGCATCGCAATCGATCAAGTCGCTGCTGTCGTGGCGCATCAGGCCAACCGCAATGTGCTGGAGGTCATCGCAGCCCGGACCGGCATCCCGTTTGCGCGCTTCCCCATCACCCTGAACCGTTACGGAAACACTGCCTCGGCGTCGGTCCTCATTGGACTGGAGCATGCCTGCAGCTCCGGCTCTGTCAAAGTGGGGGACTACGTAGTGCTCGTTGCCTTCGGCGGTGGTCTGAGCTGGGGCGCAAGCCTAATCTGCTTGTAAGGAGCGATATGATCACCGTACTTAGCCTTCTCGCAACTGTAATTGATGGAGTCGACCCCAGATCTATTCGGAACGAAACAATCTTGAAGTCGATTCCGGGTTGGGATTCAATGAGCGCCGTCACGTTTCTTATTACGATTGAAAGCGACTTCTCGGTGGACCTCTCTGACGTCGACCTTTCTCAAGTGGCCACCTTTGGTCATCTCTGTGACGTGCTGCAGGCCAGGGGGATTCCTACTGCTGCACTGTCGACCGAGATTGAACCCTAGTCTGAAGCCTATCTCCTTAGAAGCGCCTTTTCGCAGAATCAAACAAATGAAAGTTCCCCTCCTTGATCTCAAGTCCCAGTTCGCTACTATCCGCGACGAGGTTTTGGCCGCCGTAACGGATGTGCTCGATTCGCAGGTCTGCATCGGTGGCCCCAAGGTAGCAGAGTTGGAGCAGAAAATCGCAGCCCTGTCCGGCTGCCGGTTCGCCGTCGGCGCTTCCAGCGGCACAGATGCCCTGCTCAACGTGCTGATGAGCCTCGACATCGGCCCCGGGGACGAAGTCATCACCACGCCCTTCACTTTCTTCGCCACGGCGGGCAGCATTTCCCGTACCGGCGCCACCCCGGTATTCGTTGACATCGAGCCGAAAACTTACAACATCGACCCCGCTCTGATCGAACCGGCGGTCACCCCGAAAACCAAAGCCATCCTGCCCGTCCACCTCTTCGGCCAGGTGGCGGATATGGACCCGATCATGGATGTCGCCGCCAGGCATGGGTTGGCGGTGATCGAGGACGCGGCCCAGTCCATTTCGGCGACCTACAAGGGCCGGCAGGCAGGGAGCATCGGCACGGCCGGCTGTTTCAGCTTCTTCCCCAGCAAGAACCTCGGTGGCGCTGGCGACGGCGGGATGATTGTTACCGACGATGAGAAACTCTATGAGCGACTCGTCATAATGCGTAACCATGGTTCTAAACCGAAGTATTACCACAAGTACGTCGGGGGGAATTTTCGTCTGGATCCCATCCAGGCAGCCGTCCTCCTCGCCAAGGCGCAACACTTGAACGGTTGGTCCGAAGGCCGGCGGCGCAATGCGTCCTACTACACCGGCCGCTTCAAGGGCACACAAATCACCCCACCCTACGTCCGGCCCGACTGCGTCAGCATCTACAACCAGTACGTCATTCGCGTCGAGCGCCGTGACGATCTTATAGCCTACTTGAAGTCCAACAGCATAGCCACGGAAGTCTACTATCCCCGGCCCCTGCACGTGCAAGAGTGTTTCGCGAGCCTGGGCTATCGCCAAGGCCAGCTTCCAGCCTCTGAGGAAGCTGCCGCATCCGTTCTTGCATTACCCGTGTATCCGGAGCTGACTCCTGAAATGCTCAACTTTGTTGCGGACACGGCGCTGCAATTCTCCACCGGGTTGCAGAGCGCGGTAGTCGTTCCTTCCTGAATACGAAAATTGGCCCCCCCGCCCTCAGTTCGTCAAAGCCGCACTCGTCACTGCGGCCTGACCGCGCTTGGGCACTAAAAAGCCGTACCGGACCTTTGCGATCTCCGCAAAATGCCGAAAGCACAACTCAGTCACCGAGGGGAGGTGACAGCAAAGATGGACACGGTGGCATGCCTGCATATCGCGTTCGTTACCTCGATCCACAAGGACTTCGACGCGCGCGTCTGGAGATACGCAGTCATGATGGCGCGGCGAGGGCACACCGTTCACCTGGTGTGTCCTTGGCAGGTGAGTGAAGGGGAGACCCGAGATGGCGTGACACTGCATCCCTTCCCGCGAGCCCGGAGGCGGCTAGCTCGCCCGGTGTCGATTCCATGGCACTTGGCTCGCAAGCTCTGGCCGCTCGTGCGCGCTGTTGATGTGGTGCATTTCCACGACATCGATACCTTGCCATACATGGCAGCGCTCGCGCTTTTCAAACCTGTTGTCTACGACGTCCACGAGAATTACCCCGAGGAAATGCTGGTGCGGCAGTGGATTCCGCGTCCCTTTCGCCTTTTGTTGTATCACGGTGTCCGTTGGATACAGGCGGGACTCTCGCTCTTGATCCGCAACGTGGTCCTTGTAGTGCCGGAGCAGCAGAAAGATTTTCCGATGCGTGCACTCCGGACAGTGATTATCCGCAACTACGCGACCCTGGATTTGCTGGAACGCGTCTCTCCAGATTACCGCTCGCGCCGCGCCACGGTGGTTTTCATCGGTTTGAACTACGAAGAGAATGGGACCTTCCTGTTTCTGGAGATTGCAACGCACATGCTGCATCGCCGTCCCGATGTCCGGTTTGTGATGGCCGACTGCTGGGCCGACGATTCGACCCGGGAGCGCTCACTAGCCCTCATTCAAGCGTGCCATCTGACGAACGTGACCATCGTGCCCAATGTTCTACCGCAGGATGTGATTGGCCACCTAAACCAAGCCACCATCGGAATCTCACCGGCCCTGCGCCGTCCCAAGTGCATCCGGGGATTGCCCACCAAACTGTTCGAGTACATGGCAGCCGGTCTGCCGATCGTGGCAAGTGACCTTCCGCACTCGATTCGCCTCGCCGAACAAACGGGCGCGGTGCTGCTATGCTGCCCAGAGAAACCGGAAACGTTCGTTGCTGCCATCGAGCACCTGCTGGATGATCGTGAATATGGGCGCCAGCTCGGGCAGAATGGACAAAACGCTTTCAAGGAACGCTTCTGCTGGGAAAGTCAAGCGGACGTGCTGGAGCACTTCTACTCGGATATCCTGGGCCGTGACGTTACCAGATCTACCGCCGCCGCCGGAATCGCCGTCACCCAATGACCGCTTCACCTGTCAACGTCTTCTTGCGGCTGCGCGAGAGGTACCCGAGACTCGAAACGCTGATACCGAAGACTGCCTTCGCTCAGCGTCTGTCCGTGCTGGCCCTTAGTACCTTCGCCGCACAGGCGCTCAATCTTCTGATGGCGCCCTTGCTTACCCGAATCTACGACGCAAGCGCCTTCGGCCACCTCCAGGTGTACGCCTCGGTCATGACGATTGTCAGCGTGATCATCGCGCTGCGTTACGAATACGCTGTACTGCTACCACAAGACGACAACGTCGCGGCAAACGTCGCAGCCGCCGCTCTAGCGGCCGTCGTGGGCATGACGGCGTTCGTCACACTCGGAGTATACATCGCCACCCACTTTCTATCGCAGACCCGGGTGGTCAGCACACTGGGCTCATACCTTTGGCTAATCCCGGTCGGGGCTTTGGGCATGGGCGTTTACCAGTTGCTCGTCTCCTGGGGACTACGTCACCACGCGTACAGGGATATCGCAGTCAGCAAGTTCAGCCAGGTCGTGACACAGGTGGTCGTTCAAATCGGCGCCGGTCTGGCCAGCCACGGTTCCTTTGCAGGCCTGATCGTCGGCGACACCTGTGGCCGAGTTAGCGGCAGTTGGCGCATCGCCAAGTTCTCTCTGCGGCGTGACGGGGCGCTGTTCCGGAGTGTCAGTGCGGCAACTGCATGGGAAGCTGCCAAGCGCTATCGCAATTTTCCACTACTGCTCACCGGTGCCGGCGTGATCAATTCCGCCGGTCTCCAAATCGTCGTGGTGCTGCTGAGCGCCTACTACGGTGTCAAGATGATCGGCCTCTACGCCGTGGCAGATCGCACTTTGCAGGTTCCGGTTTTCCTGGTTGGTCAGGCGGTTTCGCAGGTGTACATGGTGCAGGCTGCCATATTGCGGGAAGAAAGTCCCACACAACTCCGCCGGCTGTTCTCCAAAATTGTCACGCGTAGCTTCCTCTGTAGCTTCGTACCCGTAGCGATCTTCTGTGCCCTTGCTCCCCCGGCGTTTGCGCTGGTCTTCGGCGAGCGATGGCGCCCTGCCGGCCATTACGCTCGCATTCTGGCGCCGCTTTGCTGCTTCTCTTTGATTCACCAGTCTATTGGCATGACCTTAAATGTGCTCGAACGGCAAACTTGGCAGGCCGCCTGGGACGTGACCCGTCTCATCGTAATCGTATCCACCCTCGTCGCCGGCGCCGCCGCGGGCCTGACCTTTACAGACGAGCTGACTGCATTCGTCGGAGTCAGTTGCCTGGCTTACCTGCTGCACATTGCCCTCTGCTACTCCGCGATCAACCAAGCAATAGCGCACAACAGAGCCGTAGCCCGCGTAGCCTGAACATCGCATGCTGGCCAGCAAATGTCTGGCTACGGCTCTGTCGGGCACTCACACGTCGCAAAATCCAGCCCCGTCCGAGTTCAATGATTCAATCGGTCACTTGCCGACACCACCACTGAGTACGACGTCGTACTATGCTCCACTCAACACCTCATGTTCCCAGACGGCTCGCTGCGAGGGCTCCCGTCCAAGCCGCCTTCTCTCAGCGCCTTATCTATGTCTCCGTCGTTACCCTCTATGTCGGGGCAGTCGCATGGATATTTTCGTCCTTAATCACGCGCTACTACGGCTATTATGGACTTGGCGCAACCTCGCCCGAATTGCCCGTCGTAGGTATACTGGCTGGTCTTGCAATCTTTCCAAGCCTCTGGCTTCCGATAGCACTAACTCGCCCATCGGACCTTATCATCGGGGTGACGTACGTCGTTATATACATTCCCGCACTTCTAGTCCTTCCGTTCACGTCGAATCCCCTGTTAGAAAGTAGTGACTGCCTTGAAGTCGGCGGCCTGCTTCTGGTGGGGATGTACCTCTTGCACATTGTGAGATTCCTGCCTTCGCCCATGGTGGACAGCCAAAAGAACTTCTTCGGCGATCAGCGCCAGCACCAGCATGTCGTTGTATACGTACTCACTGCAATCTGCGTGCTGGTATTTGCAGTGACGCGGGGTTCCAGCAGCGGTATTGCCATCGGCTACGATGAAATCTACACTAGGAGGGCGGAGTTCATGGCCGCGAGGGAATCCTCCACAAGTGCGGTCATCGCGTCCTATGCCGCTGGATGGCTGTTTGGCACGCTGGTCCCCATTATCTTCTCTTATCTGTTCTTCAAGAGGCGCCGGCTCTTGGCCGTTGCCCTCAGCTTTTGCGTCTCGATACTGATATACATCACGACTTCATACAAAGCGGTAATGCTGGAACCCCTCTTTTTGAGTGCTGCGGCTATTGCGGTAGCATCATTCAGAAAGACGTTCCAAACGGCAATATGCGCGGGCCTCCTGGTTGCATTGTTACCTGCGTGTTATTTGGCGACGCAGACGGAGAAGCTGTCGGGACCGGAACTTGAGTATGTAGGACTGGTGCCATTTCGCACTTTGGCCGTCCCGGCGCTGGCACTCACCCAATACCGAGATTTCTTTTCTGCAAATCCAAAGACGTACTTATCGCACGTGAGAGGCTTTAGTCTGATAATTACGTATCCATACATGAAGCCGTTGCCGGCTGTAATCGGAAACAGATACTACGGACCTACAATGGAGGGGGCAAACGCAGGGGTGTGGGCAACCGACGGATTCGCCGCTTTTGGATCGATCGGCATTCCGATTTCATCCGTGCTGTTGGGCGTAGTATTAATGTTGTACGATTCCCTTGCGAAGAAAGAAGATCTTCGAGTTAGCACCGTTGCGCTGACCTTCATCGCTTTGTCATTGTCTTCCGTGTCCCTTTTTACGACACTACTTACACAGGGATGGATAATTCCGTTCGCGGCGATGCTATTCCTAGGGCCTGGGCTGCTGTCTATCAACAGATACAGTGTCCCGCGGGAGCGCCAATCAAGGGCTGTACCTTTAGTTATGCGAAGATGGGGCTGGGCTGTACCTGATGAGCGCCTGTAGTTTGTCGCCGCGCAACGGTGACTGGATGGTGCTTGTGTACTGCTGGCAATCGGAATGAATGGAATGAATAGCAAAGTCATGATAGTCATGATGAACGCCCGATTGAGAAAGGAGCAGGGATAGATGTGCGGCATCGCGGGCTTGGTTAGGAAGGACCGTGGACGTGTTTGCAGTGAAGTCCTGGCTACGATGACTCGCCTCGCACAGCATCGTGGCCCTGACGGGGAGGGCCACTATGTATGTGAAAATGTGGGGCTTGGCCACACGCGCCTGGCGATTATCGACCTGTCAACAGCAGCGGATCAGCCGATGCACTCAAGGGGCCGTCGCTTGACGATCGTCTTCAACGGCGAGATCTACAATTACCTCGAACTTCGAAAGGAACTGAAACAACTCGGCCACCAATTCGCTACCCGGTCGGATACGGAGGTAATTCTGGAGGCTTATGCGGAATGGGGGAGCGAGTGCGTGCAGCGGTTCAACGGAATGTGGGCATTCGCGCTTCACGACCACGACCGAAACCGGCTCTTCTGTTCGCGCGACCGTTTCGGCGTGAAGCCATTCTACTATGTCGATACGGCGGCCGTATTTGCCTTCGGTTCAGAAATCAAGCAACTCCTCTCGTTTGTGACGAGACGTGAAGCGAATAGCGAGATTGTATTGACGTTTCTCGCTACCGGTCTCACCGACTACTCCGAAAAGACCTTTTTCGAGGGCGTGACCAAGTTGCTTCCGGGCCATAACCTCGTAGTGGAACTCGGTACCGGCGCCGTTGATTGCAGGCGATACTACGAACCGCTGCCGCTCGACTTGAGCGGCGCCACGGAGCAACAGTTGCAGGAACGGTTCCTAGAGGTCCTCACCGATAGCGTAGAACTACGCCTGCGGTCGGACGTGCCGGTCGGTACCTGTCTCAGCGGAGGTTTGGATAGTTCGGCCATCGCGAGTTTGGCGGCATCCATGTATCTCAAAGGCAGCAAGCGGTCTTTCTGTGCCGTTACTGGTGTTAGCATCGATCCGGAGATTGACGAGTCCGCCTATGCTCGGCAGGTCGTGGAGCACAGTGGTCTACGGTGGGTGACCACGCGGCCCACCGCGGCGGAGTTCATCGCGGCCATGGCTGACGTCACGTACCATCAGGACGAGCCGATTCCGGGGCCTTCGCCACTCATGCAGTATTTTGTCATGCGCGCGGCGCGGGAGAGCGGGATTCCCGTCATGCTGGATGGCCAGGGCGCCGATGAATTGCTCCTCGGCTATGGGATGTACGTCGGAGTGAATACCCGGTCGATTTTTCGGGAGCAGGGTGTGCTTGCGGCAGTGCGCGCTTTTCACCGCATCGTGGCCCAGGACCCGCGAATGACGTTCGCATCCGCCCTCAAGTTCCTCGTAGGCTCCGCGACGCCCAGGCTATGGTATCTCCGGGGCATGCGTCGATTGCCTTGTGTGACGTTTCCGCGAAGTGCGACTCCGCAGGTGCTGCAGGACTACGCTTCATCCGCGCGGAATCTCCGTACGTTTCAATGCCACGAAATTGCGAAGTTCACCCTGCCGGCCCTGCTACGTTATGAGGACAGAAACTCGATGGCGTTCGGCATCGAAACGCGCCTGCCATTCCTCGACTATCGGATGGTGGAGTTGTGCCTCTCGTTACCGTTTCAGTTAAAGGTCCATGCCGGTTGGACCAAGTGGATCCTTCGCCGCGCGATGGTGGGGATAGTACCGGGCTCTATCATCGGGCGCAAAGACAAGATCGGATTCGAAGCGCCCCAGACGATGTGGCTGCAAGATCAAGACGAAGCCGTGCGCCGGACCATCATCAGTTCCGATTTAATTCAATCCGTTTCCGACAAAGGCCGCCTGAAGGCCGCCTACCCAAGGATGCCGCTCGCCGAGCGATGGAAGCTGTTCTCGCTGGCCATGTGGAGCCGCCAATTTGAAATAGGCATGCCTGGACGGCCCTTTGCGGTGCCTGACCTGGGGGAAGAACCGGTGAAAACTTCGTTGAACAGTTCGCGGAGTGCTGAATGCGCTCCGCACCATAGTGCTCTTTAAGGTCCGCTACCGTTGGGTAGTGTACGGGAAGAATGTTCACGTCCAATGGACGACGATATTTCGCCGTCAGTACCGGGTGGTGCGGCTTGGTGATCACGTCGGCATCGGCCATTATTGCGACGTCTCTAGTGACTTGATTGTTGGAAACCACGTCCTGGTAGCCGGTTCGGTGGCATTTCTGGCGCGCGATGCACACCTGCCATATATCCTCGGTACAACCACGTTCGATTCGCCTCGCGGCGACGAATATCGCATCGTTGTGGAGGACGATGTTTGGATCGGCCACGGCGCCATCATCCTTTCGGGCGTTACCATTGGCCGCGGGTCGATCGTCGCTGCCGGGGCCATCGTCACCAAAGACGTGCCTCCGTATAGCATTGTTGCTTCACCACCGTCGGTAGTGTTGAAGTCCCGTTTCTCGCCGGAGCAGATCCTTTTTCATGAGGCGGAACTTCGCCGCCAGGGTGTAATCGGCGGCGGCGCGAAATCCGAAGCAAGACTGGAAGTCCGGCCCCAGGGCTGAAGGTAGACTGCCTGCAAGTAGGGGCGAGCTTCCCGGAACTTTCGAAGACCAGCCAGGAGACCCGGTATGCTCTTCATTGGTGCCCTTCTGTTTTGCCTCCTTTGCTCTCTATCCGCCGCCGGGTGGGCGGAGACCTCACTATACGTGGCTGGGAAAGGTAGCGACTCCGCCGCGGGCACCATAGCCGCCCCGTTCGCCACGCTGGCGCACGCCAGAGACGAAATTCGTGTGCGCAAAGGCAAAGGCCAGCTAAGCGGGCCCGTAACGGTATTCGTTCGAAACGGCGTTTACGAACTTACGGAGACGCTGAAGTTCGACCAACGCGACTCGTCAACGGCCACCGCGCCCGTCGTCTACCGCGCGTATCCTCGTGAAAAGCCGGTGCTCACGGTCGGAGGCGCGATCAGCGGCTTTGTACCGCATAAGGGCAAGATTCTCAAGGCCGATGTCGCGGCGCAGGGTTTCCGAGGCATCTACTTTCGTCAGTTGTTCTTTGAAGGTAGGCGGCAGCATCTGGCGCGCTATCCCAACTTCGACCAAAGCAACCCAATCGCCGGCGGTTGGGCCTACGCTGGCGGTAAGCCCGTGCCGATGGGGCAGAACATCGAGGGGGAGAACAACCACAGTTTTCAATATGCGGCGGAGGACGCCCGTCAGTGGGCTAACCCGGAACGTGGAGAAGTCTTCGTTTTCCCCCGCTACAACTGGATCAACAGTATCGTGCGTATCAAGTCGCTCGACCCGGCCACGCACACCGTTACGCTGGCCGCCGACTGTTCGTACGCAGTCCGGCCCGGAGACCGCTATTACGTACAGAACCTCCTGGAAGAGTTGGACGCACCAGGCGAGTGGTACCTCGACCAGCAGACAAGTACGCTCTACTTTTGGCCGCCGGCGGACGCGAGAGAAGTGACGGTCTACGCGCCGCGTCTGCGGACCATCCTCGAACTGGGCAACGGAACGAGTTACATTACCTTCCGTGGGTTCACCTTCCAGTACTTCGAAGGTACTGCGATCGCGCTGCGCGGCGCATCGCACTGCCTGCTAGCCGCCAATACGATCCGCAACGGCGGCGATTACAGTGGCTCGGCTGTTGAAGTAGAGGGCGGGGACGACAATGGCGTGGTGGGCAACGACATCTATGAGATCGGCGCCAATGCTGTCGTAATCGGCGGCGGTGACCGGATCACTTTGACGCCCGCCAACAATTACGCCGACAACAACTACATCCACCATGTAGGAGTTTTCTACAAGGAGGGCGTGGGGGTGGCTCTGAACGGATGCGGCAACCGTGCCTCGCACAATTTGATCCACGACACACCCCGGATGGCCATCCTGTTTAGCGGCAACAATCTTGTGATTGAATACAACCATCTGCGCCACGCCAATCTGGAGACCGCGGACACCGGCATCATCGGTACTGGCGGGCGCGATTGGATCTCGTCGCGCGGCACGGTGGTTCGATATAACTACATGCACGATAGCCTGGGCTACGGCTTGGAGAACGGAAGGTGGGTTTCGCCGCACTACTCGTGGGGCGTGTACCTCGATGACAACACCGGCGGGGTGGATGTGGTCGGTAACATCGTGGCGCGCGCGGAACGCGGCCTGATCCATCTGCACAACGGACGCGATAATCTCATTCAGAACAATATCTTCGTCGGCGGCAAACTACAGCAGGCCGAGTTCAACGGCTGGTCTGGCAAGGACAGCACTTGGACCTCGCATCTGGCCACGATGATCGAGGGCTACAATTCCGTAAAGGACCAACCCGCGTGGAGAACCATGCGGAACATGGATATTGGCCCTGAGCAGGCAGTGTTGCCGGACGGATTGATCATGAGCGGCAATGTGTTTGACCGCAACATTGTGTACTGGACCGGGGAGGGCGCCAAGCTGTTCTCCGGCAGCAAGGTGCCGCTGAACCACAACACCTGGGACCACAATTTGTATTGGCACAGCGGGCTTCCGCTACGCATCGCCTTAGGCGGCGCCCAGGGCGAGTTGGACTGGGATGGTTGGCGTCGCACTGGACAGGACCAACACTCCGTAGTCGCCGACCCGCTCTTCGTCGAGCCGCGCAACGACAACTATCGATTGCGCCCGAATTCGCCGGCCTTCAGAGTCGGATTTCAGCCGATCCCCGTCGATTCCATCGGTCCGTACAAAGATCCACTACGTGCTTCCTGGCCAATAACCGAGGCGGAAGGCGCTCGGGAAAGGCCGCTGCTGAGCAATGGGCGGTAAGAAACACCGGCGTAGTCTATGAGCCGCCTCACGAAACTGTTTCTATGCAGTCTCGCCTTGATGGTCGCCACCTCCTGGTTTGGCCGGGATGTCTGGCTCGGGGCCATGGGCCGTTATCTCACGGCGACGCCCGGAGCGGCCGTTTCGAGTGCCGATTTTGCCGTCATTCCCGCGGCTGACTACATCCGCGCCGATGTCGACATGGATACGCTGAAACAAACCATGCTGCTGCTGCAAACAGGTAGGGTAAAGCGTATTGTCATGAGTTGTCCGGATTTTTACGGTATCAGCGAATGCGATCTCGCGGAGGCGGCTTTGCGCCGCGGCGGATTCCCGGGAGACCGAATCGAACGGTTACGAACAGATCGTCTGCCGGATGAAGTCGAGGCGGGCACGGTAATCCGATGGCTGGCGAATCACGGCGCCAGGTCGGCAATCGTGTTCCTGCCCAATTACAAAGCGCGGCGCCTTGGTCACGCCTACCGTCGGTTTGGATCTCAATCCGGAGTCGAGGTAACCACGTCGAGCCAGAGTCGGGAGTTTGATCCACAACGATGGTGGAAATCGCGAGAGGGGCAGAAACGGCTTGTCGAAGAACTCGCCAGGCTGACGCGATTGGTTTGAACCCGTTTGGTTTCCCCGTCTGTCGAGCGGGTACGCCGGTTGCAATTGGTTTCCAACTGCCAATCGGAAGAGTCCCGTTTCCAGCAAGAACATTTCCGCGGGTTTCACAGCCCTCCCTATGCGTATCCACCTCCTAAGTCACTTCTACCCCCACTCCGCGGCCACCAGCATGAGAAGAATGTGAAGAGAGACTATCGCAAACTTGGGTACCCGGAGATCGAATTCGGAGGCTTTTCGGATGTGGACGGTACCGTCAAGTTCTATGCGCGCATCTCCGCGCTGTTGACGCCAGACATGACTCTGGTCGACTTCGGCTGTGGCAGAGGCGCCCACACCGAAGATCCTGTTGCCTACCGGCGGAATTTGGAAAACTTCCGCGGTCGGGCTGGTAGGGTGATCGGCGTCGATGTTGATGGAGTCGGCTTAGCGAATCCCACAATCGATGAGTTTCGATTGTTGCCGCCCGACGGAATATGGCCTATCGAGTCGTCTTCTGTCGATTTGGTGCACTCGAGCTTCGTCATGGAGCACCTTCCAGACCCGGATCTATTCTTCAGCGAAGCCGCGCGAGTGTTGCGGAGCGGCGGATATCTCTGCCTGAGAACGCCTAATGCGTGGGGCTACGTGGCTTTCGTGGCACGACTCATTCCTGAGCGGCTACATAAGGAAGTTCTGAGGCGGGCTCAACCGGAGCGGTTAGAAAAAGACGTCTTTCCGACGCTTTATCGCTGCAATAGCCTCGCGAAACTCAGACGGAAACTTTCCAAACAAGGGTTCGATGGAATCGCGTATGGGTGTGAGTCTGAGCCGGCGTATTTGAATTTTTGGAGTGTCGCGTATAGGGTAGGTGTCTTGGCCCACAAGTTCCTGCCCGGGTGTTTCCGCTCGGCTATTTTCGTTTTTGGCCGCAAGCGATAGTGCCCCAAGGCATTTCATCGATTTCCTTGGCCCCCATGCGCATCCTCCTCCTAAATCAGTTCTTCTACCCTGACTCCGCGGCCACCAGCCAGCTCCTCACGGACCTCGCCCGCTGCCTCGCCGCCCAGGGCCATTCCGTCCGAGTCATCTGCGGAAACAGTTCCTTGCGTGACTGGTTCACATTCGGCTGACCTATCCCACTCCCTGAGGTCGTATCCGGATAGCCTGAAAGGAATTACCAACCCATGTACTCCTTGATTGCACTCGGGATGTCCGCCTTCGTGCTCTCTCTGCTGTTGACCCCGGTCGTCCGCAACCTCTTCCGTCGCTGGGGGCTCGTCGATCATCCGGATTCTGTTCGTAAGCTCCACGAACAGCCCGTGCCAAGCGGCGGTGGCGTGGCGGTGGCGCTGGCCTATGTACTCTCCTACGCCGTCCTGCTGTCCTTGCGCCTCCACGGTGGATCGATCGTCGAAGAAGGCCTGCCCCTGACTTGGCGTCTCCTGCCGTCGGCCCTCGTCGTTCTCGGCGTCGGCTTGCTGGACGATATCCTGGGCCTTCGCCCGTGGCAGAAACTGCTTGGCCAGGTCGCAGCAGCCGCAGGCGCCTTCTGGGCTGGCATTCACCTCTCGAATCTCGCAGGATATCACTTGGGGATCGCATGGAGCCTCCCTCTCACCATCGGGTGGCTCATCTTCTGCACAAACGCGCTGAACTTGATCGACGGCGTCGATGGCGTCGCCACCGGCATCGGACTCTTCGCAGCCGCCACCACGCTCCTCGCTGCGCTTCTCCGGCCGAACATTCCGCTCGCCTTCGCCGTCGCCCCCATGGTCGGCGCGCTTCTCGGGTTCCTGCGCTACAACTTTAACCCCGCCACCGTCTTCCTGGGCGACTCCGGCAGTCTCTTCCTCGGTTTCCTGCTCGGCTGCTACAGCGTCCTCTGGAGCCAGAAATCCACCACCATCCTGGGTATGACCGCTCCCCTGCTGGTCCTCTTCATTCCCCTGCTCGATACCGCGCTCGTCATTGTGCGACGCTTTCTGCGCCGGCAACCTATCTTCACCGCCGACCG
>Ga0224558_1000769_pt1 | contig 36787 bp, 22 predicted proteins | sample 714S32024metaG_FD_180682 | JGI IMG/M metagenome (GOLD analysis project Ga0224558, IMG submission 180682) | Peat soil microbial communities from Stordalen Mire, Sweden - 717 S3 20-24 | ecosystem: Environmental > Terrestrial > Soil > Wetlands > Peat | place: Sweden: Norrbotten County, Stordalen... | reverse complement strand
AACCCTTCCGCAACATAGAGAGCCATCTTTCACACAGGTCGTGTCCACTTCAAAACCTGTGGACACGACCTCCCACAATCTCAGCCATCGCCGATGTGAGTCAATACGGCCCGCCGTAGACGCTTACTGAATATACTCAATGTATCGAGTAATTCATATAGTTCTTAGATGCGGGGAAATAGGCGCAAATCCCCTGTAGCTACCCCCTAACACCTCAGATTCCCCCGTTGGTTTATGCCGGTCTAACAGTGTGCATCTTCACTCCTGACCTTGGCGGGTCAACACGGAAGCAAGTGTCCTCGGTGGTATCTCCAGGTCGGCGACACTGGGCAAATCATAGAGCCCAGTTTAGGTCCGTAAGCTACGTTGCCACGCAGCCCTTGCACAATCAGCGCTCTCCTGGAGAGGTTTCCTTCCTGCCACAGACGGGGGTCTGTTTCAGGACTCTGAGCCTGTCAAATCAAGCCGACCGAACCCCTACCCTTGCGCCCGGCGCCTCACGCGCCGGCCATCAGCTATCCGTGCTACCGTTCGAGCGTCTACTTCGCAGGAACGTCAAAGGGACCAACTGGTGCTTGCTACTTGTTTATGGCCTTTGCTCTCATGCCAGACTCGTATGGCGAACTAGAGCAGGAGCGACCATGTGTTCAGACTACAAGAGGGCTGAACTTCACCAAACGCTCACAACACCCTCTATTGCTATGATCCATCTCGTTGGCTGTTTTGTGACAAACCCGCAAGATATTGTCTCAATTGGGAGGATTTGTTCTTTTTCTCTTCCCATACACCTTCTAGAATAGGAAAATATCGGTAAAGTGAATAGCAGTGAAATCCCCAATAACCACGCGGTGTTTAGCCATGCCCATCTTCGTAAAGTGCCATCATCGCCGCATGGCTACAGCCCGCCAGAAATGAGAAGTGGAACTAGCCTGTAAATATAGGGTCGTAAGCTATACGACATGCCTTAAAGCAGCGTCTGCATTGGCTCATAATTCTTTGCGATGCTGAAGTACCTATAAACATTGGAGATCTGCAATCAGCTGGTTTTTCAGCCGATTAAACCAGACGAAGCTCAGCCCTGATAGAGGCTTTCCCCTATTCCGCTGGCGCCAGCACAATGAGATCGTTGCCACATCGCCGCCGGTGGCCAGGGCTGTAGACTAGAAACGGCCCGAAAATGGGGTCAGCCGGCAGTCTGCGATTCAGGACTGCTTTCATCCAATGTCTAAAAACCTTGCAATACCTAATCCTGGAACTATAGCCACCGGAACACAGGGTGGCACGACAATAACAACAAGAGCCAACGACCATCTGGCTGCAGATCCTCATTTTGACATTCAGGACCAACAAGAGGTTCTCAACTCAGTGGACGTAGGCAAGATTCTCCGCATTCATCCTGTCGCTGTCAGACAGAAGGCCGCGATGGAGCAGCATTACTCCCCGCGGGAACTCGGAGAACGATGGGAACTGTCTGCCGGGACAGTTCGCAGCCTGTTCATAGACGAACCCGGAGTAATCCGGATCGATCGACCCGAACAGTGTCACAAGCGCGGCTACCGTACGCTTAGGATTCCGGAGAGCGTGGCAGATCGAGTCCATAAGCGACTTGCTGCATAGCCGATTGATCCAAAAACACAGGGGCCAGGCTCATTCAGCCAGGCCCCTGTGTCTGCAGAAGATTTGCAGAACCGATCCTCGATTTGTTGTACTTTTTGGACTTTATGAAATGTTGCACTCGTTGAAAACACGTAACTTACTGATTCTACTAATGGTATTCTAGATTTTATCGATTTTAACAGCCTTTGAAGCGATTGTGCCGGTGGATTTCCCGGCTGTATTTGCACGCACTTAGCGCACCGCGCCCGCATCGCGCGCCGGCCACAGAACGAAGACGGCTTTTCCGTAGATCAGCGAGCGCTCCACGGGGCCGAATGTGCGGCTGTCGGACGAAATGCAGCGATGGTCGCCCATCATGAAGTAGGTGTCCTCAGGGACGACCATTTCGGCCAGGGAGACATTGTCGCGGTACTCCTCCGGGACATAATCTTCAGAGAGCCGCTTGCCGTTGAGCCAGACTTGTCCGCGATCAATGCGCAGGCGGTCTCCCGGCAGGGCGATCACGCGCTTGATGTAGCTCTTTTCCGGGTCGCGCGGATAATGAAAGACCACCACATCGCCTCGCTCGATGGCCTCAAAGCGGTAGACGAACTTGTTGATGAAGAGCCGGTCCTGATCCTCCAGCCGCGGCAACATGCTGGTGCCCTCCACGCGCACCGGCTGGTAAAGAAAGGTGATGATAAAGACCGAGGCGGCAGCGGCAAACAGCAAATCGCGCAGCAGCAGCCAAACGCCCCCGGCTCCATGGGACGGCGCGGGAACTGGTGTGAGAGGCGATTGCTTCAAGTCCGTTTCAGGCGCAGCGGCTTGATCGGTACTCGGGAGGTGGGGGAATTGCGGTTCCATCGTTTCCTGTGAGTTTAGAATGAATTGATTACACGTTCTCCTCGGCAGAGGCCCGGCCATGCATACGCCAAAGTACCCGCCTGTATAGAGTGTAATCGTTCGTCCTTACCGAGGGCCAGGGGTCCCGAGAATGCACACCTTACGAGCGCGTCTGTTCAGCTTGCCACTCCAGGCCGCCCCGCTTCCGCCCTGCCGCGTTACTCTTAAACAAACGTGATCAAAGAAGAAACACAACCCGCGGCTCCGCACACTCCTCCTTTGGACAAAGGAACGGCAGAGCTGACCCCGTTCATGCGGCAGTGGACGGCGGCCAAGCGCGAGAACCCGGATGCGCTGCTATTCTTACGCATGGGCGATTTCTACGAGCTGTTCTACGACGATGCGGTGACGGTCAGCCGGGAACTGCAATTGACGCTGACGGCGCGCGATCGGGAGCGTAATCAGCCCATGTGCGGGGTTCCGTATCACGCAGTGGAGACCTACCTGATGCGCCTCTTGCGCAAGGGCTACCGCGTCGCCATCTGCGACCAGATGGAGGACCCTAAACTCACTAAGAAAATCGTCCGGCGGGAGGTAACTCGGGTGCTCTCGCCCGGAACGGCTCTCGATGCCGGACTGGGCCAGGAGCAGAACAATTTTCTGGCGGCGTATTTCGAGTTTGGAGGCGGGCATGGCGCCAAAGCCCAGGCCGACCCGGTCTGCGCGGTAGCCCTGCTGGACGTTTCCACAGGCGAGTTTCGCACGGCAGAGTTTGCGGGGCCCTCGGCGCGGCAGCAAGCGGTGGATGAGATTGTGAAGGCCGGGTCCAGCGAAGTACTCATCAACACAAGCGCGGGGCTGCCAGCGCAACTGGAGCGGATTCCGGCGCGGACGCGCGTCGAGGATTGGGTTTGGACGCGGGAGTTTGCGGTTCCATTGGTCGAGCGCCAACTGAATGTGCGATCGCTTGAAGGCTTCGGACTTACGGGGCATCCTGCAGCGGCGATTGCGGCCGGTGCGGTGCTGCACTACGTGCGGACGACGCAGAAGAACGACGCGCTACACATCGACAGTTTGAAATTCGAGGAGCATTCGACGGCGCTGGAGCTGGACCAGGTGACGGTGCGGAACCTCGAGTTAGTGGAACCGTTGTTTCAGGGCCAGGACGACCGGGCGACACTCTTTCATACTCTGGACACCTGCCAGACTCCGATGGGCAAACGGCTCTTGCGGGCCACGATTCTGCGGCCGCTGGTGGACGCCGATACACTCACGTGCCGTTATGAGGCAGTGGGTGAGGCGCGTGAGAGCCTGGTAAAGCGCGAGGAGATTCGGCGGGCCTTTGCTGGGCTTCTGGATCTGGAGCGATTGCTGGCGCGGCTCTCTCTCGATTCAGCAGGACCGCGCGATGTGCGGGCGCTCGCCAGCAGCTTGAGCCGGTTGCCGGGGTTGAAGACTGCGCTTGGTGCAATGCAAGCGCCGCGATGGAGGGACCTGGCCGAGCGGCTCGACCCGCTCGAAGACGTGACCGCGCAGATTGTTTCAACGCTGGTCGAAGAACCGCCGCTGACGCTGGTGGATGGTGGGGCGATTTCTTCGGGCGTGGACCCGGAGTTAGACGAGCTGAGGACAATCTCGACCACTGGCCGGCAACAAATTGCAGCCATTGAGGAGCGCGAGCGGGAGCGAACCGGGATAGGTTCACTGAAGGTAAGGTATAACTCGGTCTTCGGCTATTACATTGAAATTACCAAGTCAAACTTATCTCTGGCTCCGGCCGATTATGAGCGCAAGCAAACGCTGGTGAATGCGGAACGGTTTACGACGCCCGAGTTAAAAGAATATGAGCGCAAGATTCTCTCTGCGCATGAGCGGTGCATCGAGATTGAGAAGCGGATTTTTGCTGAACTGCGGCGAGCGGTGCTGGAGGCCGCTGGGCGGATCAAACGGGCGTCGGCGGCTGTGGCGGAGGCTGATCTGCTGGCCAACTTTGCGCACCTGGCCGCGGGCCGGCGGTATGTGCGGCCAATCATAGACGAGGCTCCGGTGATCGAAGCTGTAGCCGCGCGCCATCCGGTAATCGAGCAATGGATGGAGGAGACGCGCGAGGGAAGGTTCATTGCCAACGACATTTATCTGAATGCCGCGGGTGACGGACCAAGTTTGCTGCTAATCACCGGGCCGAACATGGGCGGCAAGAGCACTTATCTACGCCAGGCTGCGATGCTCGTTCTTCTTGCACAGATGGGCAGCTTTGTGCCGGCCGAGAGTTTGCGCTTTGGCCTCGTCGACCGGATTTATACGCGCATAGGAGCCAGCGACAACGTAGCGCGGGGACGCTCGACTTTCATGGTGGAGATGACGGAGACGGCGACGATTTTGAATACCGCGACTAACCGCTCTCTGATTCTGCTGGACGAGATGGGGCGAGGAACGGCGACCTTTGACGGACTATCGCTGGCGTGGGCGACGGTCGAGTTTCTTCATGCAGAGACGAAGGCGCGCACGCTATTTGCCACGCACTACCATGAGCTGACCATGCTGGCTGAGAAGCTGCCGCGCGTCAGGAATCTGCGCGTGGGAGTGAAAGAGGGTGCGGACGGCATCGTGTTTCTGCATAACATTGAGCCAGGCGCGGCAAGCAAGAGTTACGGCATCGAAGTGGCACGGCTGGCCGGGCTGCCCGCCGCGGTTATCGAACGGGCAAGGCATCTGCTGCGCCAGCATGAGAAGCAGGAGCGGCAAAGCGTGCAGGTGGAAACGGCCGCCGAACCGGTGCAGTTGACGATCTTTACTCCGCTCTCGCAGCGCATTGTAGACCGGATCGAGGCGACGGAAGTCAATTCCCTTACGCCCCTACAGGCGCTGAATCTGCTCGAGGAGCTGCAACAAGAGTTGAGGGATAAAGGATGACGAAGCCGGGAATAGGAAGCAGAAATCGGCAAACAGGAGCCGCAACCAGAATGAGCGCAAAGGCAATGACGGTGGCCGGTATTATGAGCGGGACCTCGGCCGATGGGATTGACGTGGCCGTGGTGCGGATTGCGCCGGGTAAGCAGAGAGCGAAGCTTACGCTGCTGGCGCACGAAGGATTTTCGTTTCCGGCTTCGTTACGGCGTGCGGTGCTGGCGGCAATGAACGCGACGGCGACGTCAACGGCAGAGCTTGCGCGGCTCAATTGGAGGCTCGGTCTGGCATACGCCGAAGCGGTCAGCACAACAGTAAAGCGGCACGCAGTGATGCTAGATCTGGTTGGCTGTCACGGACAGACGCTCTATCATCAGCCGCGCGCGGAAAGCTATGCGGGCCGGCGGTTCAGCTGCACCTGGCAACTCGGCGAAGCGGCGGCGATTGCCGCGGCGGCCGGAGTGCCCGTGGTCTCGAACTTTCGCCCTGCCGATATGTTCGCCGGAGGCCAGGGAGCGCCGCTGGTTCCGCTGCTGGACTATGTGCTGTTTGCCGATCCCAGGCGCGGACGCGTGTTGCAAAACATCGGCGGCATCGCCAACCTGACCGCAATTCCCGCTGGAGCTGCGGCGGATGCGGTCGTGGCCTTCGACACCGGCCCTGGCAATATGATCATCGACGCGTTGGCACAGGAACTCTTCGGCAAACGCTTTGACCGCAACGGAGGCATTGCCGCTCGGGGCAAAGTACTGACGGAGGTTTTATCAGAGGCGCTCCGCAACACCTACTTCACGCTGAAGCCGCCGCGCACGGCGGGGCGCGAGCAATTTGGGCGCGAGTATGCTGCAACATTTCTGGCATCCTGCCGACGGCACAGCAACCAGCCAGAGGACGCGCTGGCTACGGCGACCGCTCTGACTGCTGAGACAATTGCGCGCAGCTACAAATCTTTTGTCCAACGAGGAATGAAAGGCCAAGGCGTGGATTACATTGTCTCCGGCGGCGGGGCGCGCAATGCCGCGCTGATGGCGATGCTGGCGCAAAGGCTGGAGCCGCTGGGTTGCGAGCTGGCCGCCAGCGAGCAGTTCGGCTTGCCCGCCGAGGCCAAAGAAGCCGCGGCCTTTGCGCTGCTGGCATGGCAAACCTGGCATCACCTGCCGGGAAATGTACCAAAAGCAACCGGCGCGACGCGGCCTGCGATTTTGGGGCAGGTGACGTACGCGTAGCAAGCCGTTGGCGCTGGCGGAAATCAGTTGACGGCCCAGTGCCACCGATCCCCTTTGCGGCAGAAAGAACTGCGGTGCGGCTCGCTCGCGAAATTCCTGAATAATCCGCCAATGCCATGAAATCCTGGCGTTTCATGCAATCCCGCACATTATAGGACGATTCGCTCAACCTTTTGGCGGCTTGGTCCGTCTACGTGAATAGCGATGAAGTTTGCCATCCAGAACGCCGTATGGCGCTGGTGTCGGAGTGGTGGCTTATGGAGAGCAAGATGAAGATTTGGATTCCTCGTTTGATCGCGCGCGCTACCGTGGGCATGGCCCTGCTTTCAGCCGCAATCGTGACCGCTGCGCAGGCGCCTGCGCGATTTGTGGGCACCATCACCGCCATCAGCGGCAACACGCTCACGGTGAAGGTTGATGCCGACGGTGCTCATCAGGTGAATGTGCCTCCCACGGCCATGCTCAAGCGCATCGCTCCCGGACAAAAAGATCTCAGCGCCGCGGAGACGATTCCGTTTTCTGATCTGGCCGTTGGCGACCGCGCGCTGGTAAAGCTCGATCCCGGCGCGCCTGCAGGGACTGAAGAAGCGCTGCAGATTATCGCGGTCAAGCAAGCCGACCTTGCCATGAAGCAGCAGAAGGACCGCGAAGACTGGCAACAGCGCGGAGTGGGCGGATTGGTGAAGAGCGTTGATGCATCAACCGGCGTCATTTTGTTGACCAGTGGTGCGGGATCCACAGCCAGGACCATCACGGTGAATACCACCAAGGCAACCATGCTCAAGCGTTATGCGCCGGACTCGGTGAGCTTTGACGCGGCGCTTCCGGCGCCGATAAATGCGATCCTCGCGGGCGACCAGTTGCGGGCGCGCGGCGCAAAAAATGCGGATGGTACGGAGATTGCCGCTGAAGAGGTGGTTTCGGGCAGCTTCCGCAACGTCTCCGGAACCATTCTGTCGCTGGATGCGGCAAGCTCGACGCTGGTGGTCAAGGACCTGTCAACGAAGAAGCCGGTCACCATTCACATCACGGCAGACGCGCAGATGCGCCGCTTGCCGGAGATGATGGCAAAAGTGCTGGCGGCGCGACTGAAAGGCGGCACGGGTGGCAGCGAGGCACCCGCGCGGCGGGGCGGCAATGGCTCATGGAACGGTAGCGGCAGAGGCGGAGGCGACCCGCAGCAGATGCTGAACCACGCGCCGGCTATTCAACTTGCTGATCTGCAAAAGGGCGAAGCAGTGATGGTCGTATCCACCGCGGGCACTGCCGAGGTCACAGCCATCACGCTGCTGGCGGGCGTCGAGCCCCTGCTCGAGGCTCCCGCTGCCAGCCAGAACTTGCTCTCCAACTGGAGCATGAACACCGGCACTCCTGACGTTGCCCAGTAGGCATTTACGCATTACAAGCAAAATCAAAAGAGGAACACGTGTATTCAAAATTTCATAGCTGCACTCATTTTCTGATTGCCCTGGCGTTAGGCGCAGCCGGCGTATTTGCGGCGCAGGCGCAAGCTCCTGCCACACCGGCAACTCCCCCTGCAACCACCACGGTTACTGCCGCGCAGGCCACGCCGGTCACAACAGCCAGTTTTCGAGGTCACGTTGCTGACCCCACGGGCGCGGTAATTCCCGGAGCAACCATCACCATTGCCACACCTGCCGGGGCAACCGTGAGCACGGTTACCGCCGACGATACTGGCCACTATACGGTGAACGGGTTGGCGCCCGGCAGTTACCTGGTGCGGGCCTCCGTTGCGGGATTTGCTCCCTTCGCCTCGCCGGTCATTCAACTCGCTGCCGGCCAGGTAAAGCGCGTGGATATTTCCATGGCCATGGAGGTCGCGGAGCAGAGCGTGGTAGTCACAGACGAATCGCCCTCAGTTAACGTGGAGGCGGGCGGCAACGCCAGCGCCATCGTTCTTAAAGGCAAGGACCTGGACGCGCTGTCGGACGATCCGGATGAGTTGTCGAACGAATTGACGGCGCTGGCTGGGCCGGCAGCCGGACCGAACGGCGGCCAGATTTACATCGACGGCTTCACTGGCGGCACGCTCCCGCCCAAGTCGGCCATCCGCGAGATTCGCATCAACCAGAATCCCTTTTCCGCCGAATTCGACCATATCGGCTACGGACGCATCGAGATTCTCACCAAACCTGGAACCGATGTATTGCACGGACGGGCCTTCGGGATGGGAAATGACAGTCTCTTCAACACCGGCAACCCATTCTTGACGCCGGTGCCCGCCTATCACAGCATTCAGTACAACGGAACCATTAGCGGCGCGATCAACAAGAAAGCATCGTTCTTTCTCAGCGTTGAAGGGCGTAACATTCAGGACGAGAACATTTACATCGCCAGCACTGCGGTTCAGAATTCCAGCGGCGTCTATTACATTCCCACCGACAGCAACGGCAACATCATTCCGCAAACGGGCTCCGTCTACGCTCCGTCGACACGCATCGAGGTTGCCCCGCGAATCGATCTGCAACTGGGGCAAAAGAACACACTGACCCTGCGCTATCAGTACGAATACAGCAGTTCAAGCGGAAGCCTGGGCGCGACTTCCTTGCCCACGCAGGCCACGTCCGGAACATCTTCGGAGAATTCTCTCCAACTGATGGATTCCCAGATCATCAACGACCATATCGTCAACGAGACCCGCCTTCAATATCGGCGCACCATCACTACTACTACGCCGGTGAGCACAACGCCCATGGTGAGTGTAGCAGGAGATTTCTCGGGCGGCGGTAACAGCGGACAATTCGATACGAATCACACCGATCACCTGGAGCTGCAGAATATAACAACCATGTCGGCCGGCTCGCACGCCATCAAGTTCGGTACATGGATGCGCGACAATCGCGACGCCGACTCGTCGAACTCCGACTTCAACGGCAGCTTCAGCTTCCCCTCTCTTCAAGCCTATGCGGACACGATGAATGGGCTTGCCGGTAACTATTCCTTTGCGACAATTGCTTCTCCTGCCTACTGCCCGGCAACACAAACCGGCGGCTGCCTGCCCAGCAATTTGACTTACACAACAGGCAGAGAAGGTTTCACGGCCAACGTCTTCGATGCTGCTTTGTTTCTTCAGGACGACTGGAAATATAATCGGTTCCTCACGCTCTCCGGCGGCTTGCGCTGGGAGACCCAAAATCACACCGCGGACCATAGCGACTGGGGCCCACGCGTCGGTTTTGCATACGCCCTGGACGGCCACAAGGATAAGAAGCAGGCCAGGACGGTTCTGCGCGGCGGCTATGGATTCTTTTTTGATCGCTTTCAGGCAACGAGCCTAATGTCGCTGGAGCAGTACAATATTGGCCTCAATAGCCAGAAACAGGTCAGCATTACCAACCCGGCGTGTCCAAGCGCCACCGCCCCGAACACGCAAACCCTGAGCAATATCATCAGCAACTTGATCGGCAATCCAGCTTATTGCGGTACGGGCGGTTCGCTTGCTCAGGTGACTTATCAGATCGATCCCAGCTATCGCGCACCTACCATGGAGCAGTTTGGAACCAGCCTTGAGCGGCAGGTGAACAAATCCACAACAGTGACCCTCACCTATTTGCATTCCTACGGCGTACACCAGATGGTCACGCGCGACTCGAATGCTTATCTGCCGGGACAGTACGACTTCGCTGACCCTGCGAATTCCGGAAGCCGGCCCAACCCGAATCTGGGCATCGTGAAAGAGTTCGACCCCGAGGCAATCTTCAAGCAGAACCAGGTGATTGTGAACGTCAATGCCCACTTCACGCCAAAATTCAGCCTGATGGGCTTCTATAACATGAATTACGTCAACTCGGATACGGGAACCGCATCGAACTCCTATAACCTGATGCAGGATTACGGCCGCGCCAGTTGGGCCTCGCGCAATATGATCTTCCTGATGGGCAACTACACCGGTCCCTGGGGCATCACGTTCAACCCGTTTCTGATTGCCCAGTCTGGCAGGCCCTACAACATCACCACGAACAATGACCTGACCGGCGACAGCTTCTTCAACAACCGGCCGTCTTACGCAAGCGCGTCATCGATTCCCAGCGATGTGGTCGAGACCAATCTCGGCAACTTTGATACAGTTCCGCAGACCGGGGAAGCAATAATCCCCGCGAACCTGGCCAATGGGCCAGCCGCGATTGCTGTGAATCTGCGTGTAAGCCGCTCAATCGGGCTGGGTCCGAAGATCGCGAATCAAGCCGCCAGCGGTCCACCTCCCGGAGGGGGGCCCGGCGGCGGTGGGCGCGGAGGAAGCTTTGGACCTGGCCCCTTTGGCGGTGGCGGGCGCGGCGGACCGGGTGGAATGGGCGGTCCTGCCAACACAGGGCATAAATACAATCTAACCTTCAGTGTCCAGGCGTTGAACTTGTTCAACGACATCAACTATGGGACGCCGTCCGGAAACTTGATTCCAACGCTAGATTCCACCACCGGGCTATATGGCCCTGGCAGCCGATTTGGAAAATCGACCAACCTTGCACACGGAATTTTCTCATCGCCTACGAGTTCGGCGTCCCGGCGCATCTTCTTTCAGGCCGCATTCACGTTCTAAGTAGGTACTGGTAATAGTCAAGACTGGCCGGAGCGCAATGCTCCGGCCTTTTGTCTTTGCCTACTCCGCTGGCCTCACAGTAGCCGGAGCGGAATCGACAGCGAAAGCATCGGTAAGAGAGATGACCTTTAACTGTGCCTTCATATCATCGAGCGTGGCCTTGGTGCTCGCGGAGATTTCGATCGTCTCGCCCGGCAACAGATCAAAGTAATTATCCGAAAGTTTCACGTCAAGACTGCCGAAGGAGAGATAAACACTCCGCGCCAGCACCGGGGAAGTTATGCGAATCTTGTAATTGCCATTCGCTCCCGAAGCTTCCACTTTCAGTTGAGCCGGCTTCAAATGCACTCCCTTGACCGGAGCGAGATAGACCAGATTGCGCGATATCTGCGCTCCGCCCTCCGTCAGCTCGGCGACAGCGAACACGCGCGAGGTGTCGGCCGCGCCGGCGTCAGTTAGTTTCTTGAGCGGCCAATCGAAATAAACCTTGCTCGTGAGCGGCGCAACATCCACTGCGTTGGTCTCTTCCAGCAGCACCTTGCCGTCGAAGTCCATCAGCCGCACACGCAGAGAAGCGGGCTCGGCCTTCGTCTTGTCGGAGACGATGTAGACCTTCAATGCTCCATCTTCGACGTGCGGAGAAACAAGAACGGGCGCATAGAAGCGCCGCGCATAGTATTGCAGCGCCTTCCACCGGCCGTAGTAGTCGATGCTCGACCACGACGCCACCGGCCAGCAGTCGTTCAACTGCCAGAAGATGGAGCCCATGGTCTCTGGCCGCGAACGGCGGAAGTGCTCGGCGCCTATCTTGATGCCTTCGGCCTGCAACACCTGGCTGACGTAAAGGAAGCTGGCGAAGTCCTTCGGCTCGGAATAATCCTTGAGCAGATAGTCGTGAATGATAGAATTGCCTTCGTTGTTCTTCTGGTGCGCCTGCATCACCGGCGTGAAGATGCCGGTGCGGTCCTCGGGCTCGGTAAAGCTCTCTACGGTACGCATCTCCGGGAACGACTGGAAGCCATACTCGGTGACAAAGCGCGACTGATGCGTTTCGTAAGTCGAGAACGGCACGCGCCCGTGCCATACGTCCCAAACATGATCGTCCCCTGTGTGATAAGAATCCGACACGGCTTCATAGTCGGCGCTGGGCGAGCTCGGCCAATAGGGCGTCTCGGAGTCGAGCCGCGCGACCACGCGGGGAAGAATGCCGCTGAACTCGGTGAGGTAATCCTGCCACATTTGAAACCGCACATCCGCAGGCAGCGTTACCTTGGTGCCCCAGTTTAATGCCTCCTCGGTCTCGTTGTTGCCGGACCATATCACAATGCTGGGATGGTTGCGGAGTCGCCGCACCTGGTCCTCGGCCTCGGCTTCTATGTTGAGCTTGAAAGCGTATGTGCCCGGCTGCCAGTCGTTGCCGAACATGAAGTCCTGCCAGACCATGATGCCCAACTCGTCGCAAATCGCATAGAACTCTTCGCTCTCGTAGTAGCCGCCGCCCCAGTGGCGAATCATATTCATGTTGGCGTCGCGCGCGGACTCGAGAATGCGGCGATAGTCGGCGGTCGTCACACGATTGGGAAAGCTGTCAAAGGGAATCACGTCCGCGCCCTTGGCGAAGACGGGGATGCCGTTGACCACAAACTCAAAAGACCGGCCCCATTTGTCCAGCTCCCGGTGCAGCACAACGGAGCGCAGCCCGGCTTTGACCTTGCGGGACTCGGCTGTCTGGCTGCCTGTGCCCGTTCGCGCAGTGAATTCGTAGAGTGGATGGTCGCCGTAGCCTGCCGGGTACCAGAGCTTCGGCTTCTGAATCTCGATAGGCAGATCGATGACGTTGCGTCCGGCATGTACGGTGACCGTCCTCGCCAGCGTCACCGGCTTGCCTTCGTCAGAGTACTGCACGCTCACTTTGGCTGGGCCAGCGGCGGCGGCCTCGACTTCGACCTCTGCGTCGAGATGCGCCACTTCCCTGCTCACATCTCGTTGACGTATGGCGAAATCGGCGATGCGCACCTTGTCCCACGCTTCGATTCGCACCGGCTTCCAGATACCGCTGGTCACAAAACGCGGCCCCCAGTCCCACCCGTATTCATATGCGGGCTTGCGCAGATAAGTTTTAGCCTCGGTCTTGGTCTTTGGCTGCCAGGGATCCGTGGCGGCTGCCTCAGCAGCGGCTTTCAGTGGCGACGGAAACACGACGTACAGCGTATTTTTTCCTGCGTGCAAATGAGCCTTGGCAGGCATTCTCCATATTCGAAAGCTGTTGCCGGTCACGAGCACCTGCACGCCGTTCACGGAAACTTCGGCTGCTCCGTCGAGGCCGTCAAAAACAAGATCGACATGGGAGCGGGCAAGCAGGGCCGGCGTAACCTCAAAGCTCAGCCGATACTCCCAGTTTTCCTTTTCGATCCACTGCAATTTGGACTCGTTGTCGCGATAGAACGGGTCGGGAATCTTCTTGTTGGCGAGCAGATCCAGGTGAACGTCGCCGGGGACAGCGGCAGGAAGCCAACCGCTCTCGCCCGGCTGCGGGTCAACTGTAATCTGCCGGAACTGCCAGCCGTGATCGAGCGCGACCACCGCATTCTGCGCTGGTTTCAATTGCGCCTGCGCCATTTCGTTCCCCACGTTAACAGCCAATGCCAATATTGCGCAGCATACCACTCGACGACAGGCAATTCTGGTTTGCATTCAACGTCCTCCAGGCCCTCCGCTAAACCGATTGAACGGCCCGGAAAGGCTACTGATGAAATCGTTCATTAGCGTATCACGATGCCCCGGCTGAGTCGGCACAGACTGCATTAGCCTAACCGAGAAATTCCGGAGTGCGCAGAGCGAATCAGTGACTGTGCGCCAGCATCACCCTGTAAAGTGATTCCCACTCGTCCGCTTTGACATCGAAGCTGAATTGCCTTTGCATGCGCTCGCGCGCCGCGCGACCCAGAGAGCTGCGGGCTTGCGGCGTGGTCTGCATCAAGGTCAGCATCGCCTGCGCCAGAGCAGCCGGAGCCTTCGCGGGAACCATCACACCACACTCGCCCAAAAGCTCGCGCACTCCGCCGACATCGGTGGCTACAACCGGCTTCTCCATGGCCATCGCCTCGCCCACGGCCAGCGGCATCCCCTCCCACGCCGAAGCCGACACAAAAGCATCCGCGGCGTCCAGCAGGGCGGGCATATCGCTGCGCAAACCGAGCCAGCGCACGGAAGCCTCCACGCCTAACTCGGCCGCCAAAGCTTGAACGGGCATTAAGCCGGTCGCAGGCGCCTCTCCCGCCACCCATAGCCGAGCGGCAGGGATCACTGCGTGGACGCGAGAAAACGCGCGCAGCAGGTTCGGATAGTCCTTGGCGGGCACAATGCGCCCGACCGCCAGCCAGACAAACTCCTCGTTCACTCCCATTTGCGCTCGCAAGCAGGCGCGGCGCTCGGAACTGGGCACAAACTCCACGGTGTCAATTCCATTGGTTACGACTGAACATTTGTGCGCGGGAACGGCTTTAAGGCGCACGTAACGGGCAGCGCCGGCCTGACTCACGGTAGTAGTGCGGCGGCTGAGAAAATCTGAGAGCCGGTAGGCCAGTATACGCGGCCATGGACCCTCGTAGACACTGTGAACCGTGGAGATAACAGCCGTCGTCGGAAAGGAAATCTTGAGAAGCCGGGACGCCATATTAGCCGGATAAGTGTGGCTGTGGATGAGCTCGGGCCGGAAGTAGCGCAGAAAGCGGCGGCCTTTTGCGAGGCCGCCCAAAAGGCTCGCCGGATTCTTGTGTACATCGAGACGGACGACATTGAGCGTGGTAGGCCACTCATGAGGTTGGCGATCTCTGAGGACGATGAGCGAGACCGCATGACCGCGCGCCACCATGCGCTCAGCCAGCGCCACTGCCTGCCGTTCCGCTCCGCCGACACCCAGCGAGGTGAGCACGTACGCTATCCGCATTCCACCCGCACCATGAAAAAAGTTAAGTGGGACGATGATAACTCGCACGGTCACGTTTCGGCAGTGTTCCGATTTGGGCTGGCCATCGCGCGCGTGCAATTCTGTTCGCAAAGAGCTGTGACTGGGAATACTGACCTGACCAGGAATTTGCGAATCTGATAAACTTGTGTTGTTCACAAGGAAACTTAGGAGGTTCCATGGATCTGGGCGAGTGGGTGAAGTCCAATGTCGATTATGGCCGGCGGCTGGTGGGCTCCGGAATTGAGGGAGCGCGCTCCGGCCAAGATGAATTCCTCGATGGAGAACCTCTTGCTCCATTTCTTGGCGAGTCGGTCCGCAGCGCTCTAGTGCCCGCCGCTCTGGGAGCCTGCGTTGGCGTGCTGGTAGGCTATCCCATCTGCCGGAAGAAATCCCCGTCTGTCACTTGGGCGTATGGTCTGCTGGGTTGCGCAATCGGACTCGCCACAGGCGTGGCCTGGAAAAGCCGCCATCTCAGCGCCAGCGTCGCCGGCGCCGCGATGAAGAACATCGGCAAGGTGCGGGATGAGCAGTGGCTCAGCAAGAATCCCATCAACTACGCATAAAATAGGCCCGCAAGGAAATTCGCAGTGAAAAAACCCGTTATTCGGCAGGGAATTGCAGCCGAATAACGGGTTTTTCTTGTAATATTCACATTCTGGCGCAGGAGAGAATCGTCGATTCGCTCCCGCACCGATCCGGCTAAGTTACTGCACGTCCGTTACCTTGCCGTCTTTGAAGACGACCTTCATGCCGTCGTAGTTATAGATCACCTTCGGCCCCAGGTTCGCCACGCTTGTCGGCGCACCCATTGCCGCCTTCACCTGGTCAAAGCTCTGACCCAGCTCAACGGACGCAGGTGCGGCCGGAGGCCCTGTTGGTGTGACCGATGCAGCGCCGCCAGCGTTCCCGTTGTCCTGCGCTGCATCGGCGGTAACATCCTTCTCCGCCTGATCAGCCTGCTGGCTCTGCTGCTGCAGATCGGCTGCGTCCTGTGGATCGGCCGGAGGCGCAATCTGTGCATATTCAGTCTCAGTCGGCTTTACCTGGGCCGAGGGCGGCGCTGGCGGCAATCCTCCCTTGCCCTGCTTGGCCTGCAGATCCTGGAGTCCCTGATCGATGGTCTCCCGCATCTGGTTCTGCATCTCCTGCAGGTCGGTCAACTGCACCGTCACCGTGCTGGATTTCTGGCACTCATTCCCGCCCTTGCTGGCCATCACAACCAGGTCCGCCGCGGTTGCGTCGGAAGGCGGAGGCGTCTGAAGCTGCAGCACGTCGCCGTCGCTGATTGCGCACTCCTGCCCGTTTGTGTCCACCAGGTCCAGTGCGGCTCCAGCCACGAATGTATGCGGACGGCCGTCGGCCAACATGCGGGCAATTCCGCTGGAGCCGGGGTCCACATCCTGCTGCTGGGCATTCTGTGCCGCTTCGGAGTTTTCCAGCGCCAACTGGTTCTTCACCTCGTCGGCGACCATCTGTTTCACGTCAGGCGAAAGCTCCGGCGGGCCGTCCGCGGAAGACGGAGCGCCATCCACTTCACCGGCCTCCTGATGCGCCGCATACGCAGCCTGCAAATCCTGCGAGATGATATAGTCCGTCAGCCAGAACGCCGCCGAAGGATAGACCGGGTACGGCGCAAAGAAGCCCCCGTAGAATCCGAGCCACGGACTGCCCGCCCATCCCCATCCGAACGCGATTGGCGCCGCCCACGGATTGTAAGCCCATCCATAAAAGCCTGGGGCAAAATAGAAGCCCGGAGCATAAACGCTCAGTGACAGTCCACGGAATCCGTAGCCGCGGTAATAGCGGTTATATTCATGGCCGTGGTAGTAGTAAGACCGCCGGCCAAAATCGTGCCCGTGGTAGCTATATCCGCGCTCCACGTACCCGCGGCGGCCGTGCTCGGCGACCAACCGGCTGCCATCATGGCGCTGCACCGAGACCCTCCGGTTTCCATTCAGCCCGTGATGCACGTCCATCCCCCGCCGCGCGTCATGCACGTCGCTCACCCTGCCGTTGGGTCGGGTTCGAACCGCGTTGCCGCCCTTGGTCACATGCTCATTGCTTCCCTTGGGAGTTGAGCCGCCAAATGCCGAGTGACTTGGGGTCGTAGTATGCGTGCCGCTTCCGGTTGTTGTGTGTCCGCCGGCCCCGCCGCCAGTAGTGGTCGTATGCGTCCCGGTTGTCGTGGTTGTGTGCGTCTCGGTTGTTGTAGTTGTGTGGCTGCCCGCGCCGCCGGCCGTTGGTCCATGAGATGCCCCGCCGCCTGTGGCGTGCGAAGCTCCTCCAGACGGGTGTGGGGCTGGCTTGGCGGGCGGTGAAGGCTTATTGTTATTGGCTGCACTGGCCAGGGTGCCCATGCCTAGGAATGCGGCAACAACTGCGGCCGCGGAAATGCTTCTCAAGGCCCTCAAAAAAACTGGCATCGTAATTGAATCCTCTTTTCCTTTTCAATCTGACGGTTCCGCGCAACTACTCGTGAAGCGGGAGCATGAGGCATGGCTGATGTCAGAGGTGCGAGCGAGGCAGCGCCTGCGTCCTATTCAACGTCGCTCACTTTTCCGTTTATGAACGTCACCTTCATGTCCTTGTAATAGAAGATTTCCTTGGCTCCTATCTTCGCCGATCTCAGCGGTTGTCCAAAAGCAGCCGTCACTTGATCCTTGGTCTGATCCAGTGTGATTGTCGGTGGAGGAACATCGGCCGGTGGAGGCGGCGGCGCAATGGCGGACATTGGAGCCGGTGTGGGAGCCGCCTCCGGAGCATATCTCGCCCGAGCGGGCTGAACAGGCTCTGGTTGGTCAACTTCACCATCCACCGTCAGCACCTCGGCAATCAGCCTCAGAACCACATCCGCAGGCGGCACTTCCTTCTTGGCGGGAAAATTGATCTTCAGATCACCGAAATAGCGGTAGCCGTTGTACGGATCGCTGAAAAGGCCGAAAACTACCCCATCCTTCTGCACCGTAATCCCGATCACCCAACACTTTTCCCCCGGTACAAACTGGCGTTGCACCGTATTCGGGTTCGTCATAATCAAAACTATGCCAAAACCTTGCCCAATGACTCCACCCTTGTAGTTATTAGTCGACGGCACGGCCGTACCCGAAAACATCACCAGACCGGGCTTGTGGATCACAACCACGTCTCCGGCTGTAACAATATCCGACCGATCGGCTGTGGTGGTGGTTAGTCTGAACCGCGCATTTAGCTTTTGCTGAATTGCCGCCGGGTCGCCCTGTTGCGCCGCCATCGTAAGTCCGGTTATGCATGCGAGGGCAGCCGTTCCAAACGCCGTAAACCACCATGACTCTTTCATATACACTTCCCTTTCATGAATTGTCGAGGTGAATTTCACAAGAAAAATAACGCTACATTATGGCCCCTTGCCTGTCAATGCGGATATAGCAAGGGGCCGTGCTCATTCAATGAGGAGTCGCTCTAATTCAGCACGAAACAGGAAATAGCGTACCTGGCAAAATGGATTTCAGTCCTCCGGCCTACTGCTTCGGCGGCCCGGTATCCGGCTTGCCCGCGTTCGCCTCGGCTTCCGCCAGCGTCTCCGCGTCCAGCTCATGCTCGTGACAGTACTGCTCCACCGGCATCTTCCCGTCCCACCAGGCCCAGTTCATCGGATAGACGTCAGGATCGAAGAAAACCTGATAGAAGTGCCAGACCACAATCGCCAGCGTGGCCAGAATCGCCTCGTAGAAGTGGATAGCGGTGGCCACATCCACCCACCAGCGCGCCAGCAGGTCTCCCACCCAGACCTTGGCCCACATCATCACGCCGGTAACTGCCATCAATCCCGTGCCCCACACCAGCGCCCAGTATTCCGCCTTTTCCGCATAGTTGAAGCGGCCGAACTTTGGCTTTTCCTTGCTCAGGCCCAGGTAATAGCGCATCGTCGCCCAGGCATCGAAGGCGTCCCTGGGTCGTGGCGCGATGTCCAGAATCAGCCGCCGGCCTTCTTTGGCCTTCGCCAGGTAGAAGATGTGATAGAAGCCGGCGCCGATCAAGATGACTCCCGCGACGCGATGGATGATGCTGCGCAGCTTCTCGCCGTTTCCGTTGCCCAGCAGTGCGGCTATCCATGAATTGGGAAACTTGAGCGCAAAGCCGGTGATGACCAAAACAATGAAGCTCGTAAGCAGAATCAGGTGTTGCCAGCGCTGGTTGGCGGTCATGCGGAACATCATGGGATTCTGCATCGCGCGCCGAGCCACGGCCTTGCTGCGCCAGATAATGGCGTTGTGCAGGAACATCACGCCAATCACAACAAGAATCAAAATTACATAAATCAACCGGATCCAGCGCACCGCGATTGAGCCGATGTCCTTGTGCTGAATTCCGTCGCCCAGATGCACCGGCGTCAGGGTAAACTTCTGCGTGACTCCCTTGTGGCACTGTCCGCAGGTCGCATCGAGGTTGGCTTTATTCACCGTGGAACGGGGATCGTTCGACGGTAGAATGTTATGTACGCCGTGGCAACTGGAACAGTTGGCCGCCACCACCGATCCGCCTTGGGCTGCCAGTCCGTGATAACTGTCGAAGTAGGTTGTCACCCGGTTTCCGGGCACGCCGAACTCCTGCGAGAGACGTACGCCTTCGTGGCAGCGGGCGCAAATATCCTTGGAGACATTCTTCTCCGAGACTGCCGCGTTCAGATTCACGGGAGACTTGATGGAGTGGATTCCGTGACAGTCCGTGCAGACCGGAGCCAGTCCGTTGCCCCGCGCGATTCCCTGCCCGTGAATGCTCTGCATGAAGGTGTTTTCAATCGCCGAATGGCACTTGCCGCAGGTCGCCGGAACGTTGAACTTGTAAATCGGCGACTTCGGATTGTTGGCGGGAAGAATCTCGTGCGCGCTATGGCAATCGGTGCAGACCGCGGCCTGCGTTGACCCTTTTTCGACAGCGCGCCCATGCACGCTGTCCTGGTAAGAGATGAAGGGCTGCGCGCTTTCGCCGGTCGACTCCATTAGAAACTTTTGCCCGTGGCACCGGCCGCAGGTGACGGGAATATTGGCATGATTCACCGGCGACTTGGCATCGGCGGCAGCCAGAACCTCGTGTGCGCCTCCGTGACAATCCTGGCAGTTCGCTCCGGGACCGCCGGCGCGGTACGTGCTAGCGTGAAGGCTGTGCGAGTAGGCTTCCTGTGCGTCGGTGTGGCACTCTGCGCAGCGAACCTTCCGAGGCGCCGTGTCGTGCACCAGACTCTTCACATCCTTGTGGCAATCAACACAAGCGAACATATCGCCGTGGATCGAATGTTTCAGCTTGCCTTCATCCACATACAGGCTGGCTTGCTTGCCGTTCACCTCCGTGGTCAAGGTGGAGTCGGAGTGGCAGGCAAGACAGTCCTTGTCCTGGAGCTTATGCTCGGCGCGAGCCGCGCCGGCGCAAACAAGCAGGGATAGGACGAGTGTTTGGGCGAGAGTTTTTCTGGCAGAGGTCACGTCTCTGAGGAGAGCCTTCGGTGGAGAAACCCGCAGTGATTGGAATCACAGCACCAAAGTAGACAAAACCGAGCAGAGGCTTTCCGCGCTGTGTGGACAGCCTCTGCCGGACGAGGTAAAGTCTCTATGTCAAAGACAAAATGGCTATTTAATCGTTCAGGATCCGAAATATGCGCTCAGGGTCAACACCAGCAGCAGCAGGCCGATGAAAATTGCCGTGAATCCCACAACCTTGGAGAAATTGAGCAGCCAAACCGGCGCTGCCTCCGCGATTCTTGACTCCAGTTTCCCCTGTGCCTTCAGCCGTTCATACTCCTGCGTGCGCTTATGCTTGAACTCTTCCTCGCTCTCCACTCCGGTAAAAATCACCATATCCATGGGAAAACTGTCGGGGCGCAGATGAGTATTCACGAAGTGGATGGAAAAGATGAACAGAATGGCCAGCAGCCCTTCTTCGCTGTGAATCACCAGCACGGCGTTCAACGCCCAGCCCGGCAAAAAGTGCGCGAAGAAGGGTGCAAACCACATCGCATAACCTGAAAAGCCAATGACGACCATGCCCCAGAAGACCGCCCAGTAATCGAACTTCTCCCAATAGGCGTAGCGATCAAACTGCGGCTTCGGTCCCAGTCCCAGGAACCAGCGGATGTGCCCGAAGAGATCCTTCACATCCTTCCAGTTGGCCACCATGGAGGTTTTGCCCCAGAAGATTCCCTTTTCATGATGGACCACAGCGCGGGTAAACAGATCTTTTACGTGGATGAGAAACGCCACGGTCAGCACTACGGCGCAAAATTTATGGAAGAAAAGAATAGCTCCGAATCCGCCTACGCCTTTCGCCAGGCCGCGCGCCCAGATGCTCTCGCTGAAACGCAGCGGGAGACCCGTCGCCGCCAGCCCGAGAAAGCTGGTAAACAGGGCAGCATGAAGATACCGTTGCGCCCGCGTGAAGCGCATGAAATACCGCTCACCCGTGGGACGCTTCTCGCCGCTTTCAACGACTGCAGGCTCCTGATCAGGCATTCTTTCCTCCTCCCGCAGCTTTTCTCTTGATCTGGTCGTATCGCGAGCGGATCAGCCACAGTATGGTGTGAATCACGAAGAACCCTAGAGTGCCGGCCAGCAGCAGGTTCATGAACAAGCGGACAAAGTAGAGGGCCGGATTCAATTTGCGATTGTGCGCGTTGGCGTGTGGCTGATACTGCACGAAGCTGGCGTTGGCGCCCGCATGACACCTGCCGCACGTCGTCACCAGATTTGCCTTGGCAATCGGAGACCGCGGGTCGGAGGCCGGCAACACATCGTGCGCTCCGTGGCAATCCCAGCACCGTGCCGTCTCCACATATCCGCCCAGCGAGCCCAACTGCGAGTGGAAGGTATCCCGGTAAGTGGATAGCTTGTCCTTGTGGCAGGAGCCGCAGATAGGCGTTGACTGCATGCGGAAGGCCGCCGCCGTCGGCTGTAGAATGGCGTGCGCCGTGTGGCAGTCCGTACAAACCGGTGCGTTCAGATTGCCCGCCGCTACAGCTTTTCCATGCACTCCGCCCATATAGTTTTCGGTGATTCCCGCGTGGCAGGTTCCGCACGTCTTGGGAATATTTGCCTTGTAGGTGGGGCTCAGCGGATCCTTGTGGCTCAAGATGTGATGCGAGCCGTGGCAGCTCTGGCAGTTTGCCGCGACCAGCAGCCCCTCTTTGCTCAGTGCAAAGCCGTGAATGGAGTCGATATACAACGGATAAACGTTGGGCAAGCCGTGCTTTTGGGCCATGGCGGCGTTGCCGTGACAGGCTCCGCAGGTGCGCGGAATATTCAGCGGATAAACCGCCGACCGGGAATCCGCCTTGGGAAAGATGGAGTGTGCGTCTCCGTGGCAACTGGTACAGGGATGTTCAGCCCGGTTGGCATGAACGCTTCCCACGAGCCCTGCCGCCTGATCTGCATGGCAGGTCTCGCACTTGACGGGTGTCACTTGGTCCGGATGAGGATAGTCCTTGATGGTGGCATGGCAATCGCCGCATTTCAGGCTGCCGTGAATGCTGGCCCCGAACTTCGCGCCATCCACTCCGACACTGTGCCCAGAGGCGTCCTGCAGAGTCTTGTCCCCGTGGCAGGAGAGGCAATCGGTCTCCGCAGGCGCCACGCGCGGCACCGCAAAAACCAGAAGCGCTCCAAGAGCGAGCGCAATCGTGGAAACAGTCTTCATGTCGGCTCCGATCGATCCTTGCACTTACCGGCCTGTCCCCAGCCAGACGCGAGGGAGAAAGGATTGCGGCCTTTTCCCTCTCTGCGCCACTCGGCTGGGACTTGCTCTTCTATTTCTGCAATGTGCGGATGTGAGCGACCACATCCTTGATCTGCGCATCGGTCAGTTTGCCGGCGTAAGCGGGCATCTTGTTCTTGCCGTTTTTGGTTGAGGCGAACAACTGCGCATCGGTGGCCTTGACCATCTCTGGGGCCTTGAAGGACAGAATCTTCATGTTCTTGGCCATCGGCGTGGCCGCCAGTCCGTCGGCTCCGTGGCACATGGCGCACTTGGCCTTGTAGTTGTCTGCGCCGGGCCCTTGCGAGAAGGCAGGCGCCGCAATGGAAGCGGCCAACAAAATCACAGCCGCCGCACTGATTCGTGATGTCATAGTCTTGCTCCTTGTCCGGACATTGACAGTTTCCCGGTCAAGTCCATTTCATATAGGTTGCGTTGCGTGACCGCAAGTGACGCCGGTCACAGGTCGAAGAATCCAATCTTGCGCCAGGGTGTATCTTTCGCGTTTTCATCACGCTAGATTCCCCGCTCCTGCCTGATTTTTCCAACCATACCCACCGGCAGCGCGAAGTGATACAGGTCACAGGCTATTCATGGCCCAGTAAAGCACAATATGACCGCTGCCTGAGGACAAAAATCGATGGCTACGGTTGCGGTACGGGAAGCGAAAATCATGCTCACTCTCCCAGGGGACGCGGTGCGCCAGATTCAATGGCGCTTTGCGGACCGTTTCGACTTGCAGATGCTGGTCCAGTCGGCGCGCGGCGTGGCGCGGGGAACCGTGGCGCGTCTGGTGGCCGCCGGCGAGCGCAACACCCACGAATGGACTCCGGGAAAGAACGGGATGATGGAGGCGTTTGACCGCGCCGGCGTCACCGCCGCTTTCATGGAGCCGGAAGAGGGCGGCTTCATCGTCGGGCCCAAGAACCTGGCGCTCGCCCTGGCGGCCTTCGAGTTGGCTTGGGTAGACGGCGGCGCGGCTACGGCCAGCCTGGCCGGATTCCTGGCTCTCTCGCCCATTCACGAGCGCGGCACAGCCGAGCAGGTAAACCGTTACAAAAGCCTCTCCGCGCCTCCTCAGCCGGGCGAAGACCGCAAGCCCTGGCGCGGCGCCTTTGTGCTCACCGAGCCCATCCCCTACGTGGGTGTCGATGCCAGCATGTTGAGCGGCAAGATGCGCGTGGCCGAGTGGAAGGAGGGCGAAGAGCCCTGGCTGCAGGTGGATAAGCGCGGCCGTTTCATCACCAACATCGCCTTCGCCAACTTCGTTACCGCCGCTGTTGCCTCCGACGACCCGCGCATCAAGGGCAGTTGCATGGTGATTCTGGAAGATACCGACGAGGGCACGTTTGACCATGGAACGCTCACCAAAAAGCTGGTTCACCAGCTCTCCTCCACCGGCGATCCTATCTTCAGCCTGAAAGTACCGGCCAGCCGCATCGTGGGCGGGTACACCGTAAAGGACGGCGTCATCGTCCCCAACTACAACCACGGCGAGATCATCGAAGCGGTCTTTCGCCGCACCCGAGTTCCGGTTGGCATCATGACGGCGGCCAAGCTGCTGTCGGCCGTTGAGCCGGTCATTCGCTACCAGCGCGGGCGCTTCCGCGGCGCCGAGGGCACAACCCCCGGCTCGGTGCGCTACGAGCAGGGCATCCAACAGCGCGAAGACGCATTGCATCGGCTGGTGGACGTCTGGGCCACTGGTGAAGCGGCTACTTCGCTCGGCTTTTCCACCGCGCGCCTCTTTGACGATTTGGACCCCATCGAGAAACAGAAGAGCGCGATCCTCAAAGAGCGCGGCATCCAGGGCGGACGCGCCGAGTTCAAGGCGCTCAAAGAAAGCGAACAGCGCGCCATCGAGCTTGTCTCGCTGATCGCGCAAAACTCGGACGCTCCGCGCCGTCACGAGTTGGAAGCCGATCCGTTGGTTCAGTTCGTGCTCAAAGACGCCGAGGCCAATGTGCTCTGCCCGGCCACCAAACTATGGAACACCGGCCACGGCGCCAATCTGTTGCGCGAAGCCGTCAGCCTCATGGGCGGTTACGGCATCACCGAGGATTGCCCCGGCTTCCTCGGCAACAAGTGGATGGACGCCCAGCTCGAAGCCACCTATGAAGGCCCTGAAGCCGTGCAGCGACGCCAGTTGACCGTCACCATGACCTCCGAGGTTTTCCTGGCCCAATTCCGCGCCTGGACCGCCCAGATGCGGCGCATCGCCTCTTCGCGCCCCGGAACCGGCGCCTGCACCCTGGCTTCAGCCATGCAGATGTGGCTGTGGACGCTGAACCACCTGCAAAAGGCCACCGACCCCTCAGGCGCAAAGCTTTATCACGGACAGCGCCAGGGCGTGACCTTTTTCCTGGCCGACGCGCTCTGCTGGCTAGTGGCCTCGCGCGCGCAGATTCTCGACGTGCTCGAACTCGAAGCTCAGGGCGGAAACGATCCCGTCGCCGCCGAGGGCCTCGAGGGCACCGTGCAGTTTCTCAGCGACCTCTGCCACACGCAAGCCGCGTCCGCCGCTGGTGAAGTCTCTCGCGTCTGTGCGGAGCTGGTCTTCGGCTATAACTGCCACCCCTCTTGGGACGAAGAAGAACACCGCAGTTGTTTTCTCGCTGGCGAGCTGGATGAGCTTGAAGGAACCATGCCGGGCATTTCGGCGATGGCCTTCGATGTGTTGGCCGCCGATGGCACGCATCCGCAGAAGGCCGGACCCTGCGCCGGTTGCGCCGGCAACGAGGACTTCCTGCGTATGCAAAGCAGATTGACCGCCTGTCTGAGCGGCTCACGCCTGGCCAAGGACCGCGCCGCCGACACCGTCGCCAAGGTGATGATTCCCGAGGCGCTGGATTATCCAGCATGAGCGCAAGCGCTGAATCCAGTACGAATATGAGTGCCCCAGGTCCGGATGCTCGGACCTGGGATTCCACCAACTCCACAACCCCCAAGGTTGACCGCCAGACCATGGAAGTGGACATTGCCTGCGCCGGTTTTGGTCCAGCCATGGGCGGCTTTCTCTCCTCGCTGACTAAGGCGTGGACCGAAAACCCCGCCGATCCAGCTTTCGAGAGCCGCGTCGCTCCGGGAATGCCGCTGCAAGTTCTCTGCTACGAGCGTGCTGACGATATCAGCTCCGGCGTTAGCGGCGTGGTCACCCGCGGTCAGGCGATTCGCTCCAACTTCCCTGCTCTCAACACGGCAGAAATCCCCATGGCCGTCGAGGTCAAAAGCGAGCGGGTGATGTACCTGCTCGACCCCATCGGCGCCAGCCGTCGCTCCACGCTCTTGCGGCTCGGCGATTTTTTCCTGCGCCTTGGCGGCAAGCTCGTCGGCGTAAGAGACCATGCCTTTACCCTCCCCTGGACGCCGCCGTTCCTCAATAAGCACGGTGGCCTTGTACTCTCCATCGGCCAGTTCAACCAGTGGGTCGGCTCGCAGCTGATGGCCACTGGCCTCGTGCAGATCTGGCCCGGAAGCCCGATAGCCGAGCCGCTCTTTTCTGGCAATAAAGTTGAAGGCCTCCGCCTAGCAGATCAGGGAGTGGAAAAATCCGGTGCGCCAACCGACGCCTTCATGCCCGGAATGGATGTCCGCGCGCCGCTCACCGTCGTTGGCGACGGCCCGGTCGGCGCTGTCGGCCAGGCACTCGACGATAAACTCGGTCTGCCCGCAGGACACGCCCGCCGCGAATGGGCCCTAGGCATGAAGTTCGTCATCGAACTGCCGCCCAGCGAATCAAATGAGGCATCGCCGCTGGAGCCCGGAACGGTCTGGCACAGCTTCGGCTACCCCGAGCCGGAGATCTTCGGCTTCCTCTACGCTCATCCCGAGCGCCTCGTCTCCGTCGGCATCTTCGTCCCCTCATGGCTGCACGACCCTTCGCGCACCGCCTATCGCTACTTGCAGCACTATATCCAACATCCCGCGCTGTGGAAGTACCTGAAGGACGGAACCCTGCGCTCTTGGGGCGCGAAATCGCTCGAAGAATCGGGCCGCCACGGCGAACCGTTCCTCACCGGCGATGGTTTTGCCCGCATCGGCGAAGGTTCCGGCTCGACCAATATGCTTACCGGCTCCGGAGTCGACGAGGCCTGGGCCACGGGCACGCTACTCGGCAAAGCGGTCATTGAGCTGCTGCGCGCCGGCAAGCCCTTCACGCAGGAGAATCTCGCTGCCACTTACGAAGCCCGCCGCCGAGCGAGTTGGGTCGAGCGCGGCGCTCGCGAAGCTGAAAATGCACGCAACGGATTCCAAGGCGGAATCGTCAAAGGCATGATCGGCATGGCCCTCGCTGGACTCACGCATGGAAGATTTTCGCTGGGCTCGCAGCCCCCTCCGGCGCACAAGCAGATTCGTCCATTCCCGGCCAACTCCCCCGACGCGCTGAAGCTCAAGGACGCAGCGAAGTTGGCCATCGCCGACGGGCGCTCGCTCCACGATGCACTGCTCTCCGCGCGCGGCTGGCCTGAAATTCCCTTCGATGGCCGCCTCCTGGTCACGCAACAGGATGCGCTCCTCATCGGCGGCAAGGTTCAAGCCATGCCCGGTTTCGCCGATCACGTCGCCTTCCGCAATGCGGAGTTTTGCATCACCTGCGAGGAGAAAACCTGCATCGCCATGTGTTCCGGCCAGGCCATCACGCTGGGCGAGGACGGCGCGCCCGCCTTTGAACGCGAGAAATGCGTCCACTGCGGCGCCTGCCTCTGGAACTGCGCCCAATCCCCCGACAGCGAGCACTCCAACATCGACTTCCGCGCCGGCTCCGGCGGCCTGCATTCAGCGGAAAACTGAGATTCTCCACGCTCTCATTGAACCGATCATTGGCTATAATCTTCAGGGAGAGATCCGATGAAAAAGTTCGTCGCAGTACTGTTCCTTATGCTCTGCTCCACACTTGCGTGGTCCGCTGATAAGCCTAACCCTGCCGACTACACCGTTAAGGTGCATATCTCCGCTTCGCATCTGAAGACAGTATGTGGAGATGGCCTCTGCAGCAATCTTCTCTATGCCGATGCGGTTTTGAACGGAAAGAAAATCGAGCTGTCGGGTAATGACCCAATTGTCAAGAAGACCCTCATGCTTATTGCCCCTGGCGATTATCCGGTCAAGCTCACAAAAGACAACCACAACTCAGACGGCACATTATTCAGTCAAGAATATGATCTCCTCCTGCCCGATGGAACGGTTTGGCATTGCTATACCTCCGGAATCTCCGAATAACACAACAAAAGGAAACTATTAATAGCTAATGCATTGCACATCGTCGTTTGTGCGGGCATCGTTCCCCATCCTCTGCAAACCCTCGAACTCGCCACCACCCCGCTGGCTCAGGCGGTCTGACTCGCCGGAGAATTGAGCCTTATTCTGGCATCTCTCGCTCCATCCGCTTGAGCGCCTCCTCCAGCCTGCCCGAGTGTGCCGGCTAATGACGTTAATCCCAGTCTGCATCTGGTTTCATCTCCGGATTTCCAACGGAGTCTTACTGCCGATTTCCAGTTGCCTGCACAAGCAGTTGAACCGGCGGCACCATCATATCTACCAACACAGCCTCGGGCCTTGCTGCAACATTGAGATAATCCAGATTTTTCTGTAGCGCGTCGGCACTCGCCACATGATGATTTTGCAGATCGTCCAGAGCTTCCAGGCCTATTGCGGCCACTCGAGATAAGGTCCGCGATACCGGTATCAATTCCGCGGTAATCTCAGACCGTCCCAGCGACGGTTGTAGCTTCGCGTCGTTGTCGCGCCAGAGTACGAGCCAATTCCGGGCCTCCTCCCATTGCCTTGGGCTTGCCTTTCCGGCGACGATCAACTGCGCAACATTGTTGAATTCGCGTGCTGTCTCGCTTTCCGGAGGAACAGCATCCACAAGCCTGTTCAGCGGGCTGGCGCTGTTGTAGTCTCTCAACTCGCCGCGCGCATAGCCCTCCGGCGGCTGAACCACCGCGGCTAGAACCTTCAATGGCTCAGGATCGGAATCGCCGCTCATGCGCTCAAGCATGATTTCCGTCGAGGATCGATGTTCCAGACCATAGTACTGAAGCTTTTGCGATACGATTGCCAGCCGCCGGTACATGAAATCGACATCCCGGACATCTTGTGGGGACCACAATCGCTCAGCTATCGCGGCTGTGCGAGGCCAGACTCGACTGTCTATATTCTCCGGAGTTACAAATTCGCTCCACATAGTCGCTTCGCCGCCCAGGATGTGCGCCTTCTGCTCAACTGTAAGTGAGGCAGCATCGCCGCCCATTGGGTCGACCAGGTAATGCTCGGCGGCAGAGTGGTTCAGATCAATGTAATAGCCAGTCGAAAGCAGCGCGCGATTTCCTTGCCGCGCCGCGGTCGCCAGACCCTGCGCTCCGCGCCACGATTGAATGACAACATCACGCGGCGTATCAGCCTGCAGTACCTCATCCCAACCTTCCATGATCTTATGGTGGTCTGCGACTAGCTTTTGCACTCTGCCCGAAAAATAAAGCTGCAGAGCTGCATTGTCCTGCATCCCATGAGCATGCATAAAGGCCTGGATGCGCGGGTTTGCTTCCCATTCCTTACCACTGCACTCATCGCCGCCAACATGGAAGTAACTATCTGGAAAAAGAGTTGTCATTTCGCCGAAGAAACGGTCGAGAAACTCATAAGTGCTTTCACGGGTCGGATCCAGCGCACCGTCAAATACGCCCCACCGGGTTGTAATCTGGTACGGTCCCGCCCCGCTGGCCAGTTGGGGATAACCCACAAGCCACGCAGTCGTATGACAGGGCATATCGAATTCAGGAACCACACGAATTCCGCGGTCCCGCGCATATCGGATCACTTCACCAATCTGTTCTTGCGTATAGTAAAGTCCTGCTGAGCCCTTTTCCTGCAACAGCGGAAACTGCTTGCTCTCCACGCGAAATCCCTGGTCTTCTGACAGGTGCCAATGGAAGACGTTCAGCTTGACCGCTTCCATTCCATCCAGATTTCGCTCAATCACAGAGATTGGCATAAAATGCCGTCCCACATCGATCATCAGCCCGCGCCATGGAAAACGAGGCTTGTCTTCGATGGTGACCACGGGAACGCTGAAGCCCTGAGGAGTAATTCTGACCAGTTGCAAAAAGGTTTGCAACCCGTGAAGCACGCCCAGCGGATTTGCCGCCGATAACTGCACATGGGTTGTCGAAATCTCCAGATGATACGACTCATCCTCTTCCAACTGCTGCACAGGATTACTCGCTCCGGCGGTCTTTATCTCAAAACTTGCCTGATTAAACCGCGCCTCGCGCCACAATGGAATTCCGGTTTCGCGAGAGAGGGTATCTAAAAAACGTTGTCTGGCCAATTCCAGGCGAGGTTCCGTATAACCATCCAGGGCAACGCCAAAGCTCCCGTTAATGAGGAATTGTCCTTCGCCCGTCACTATATGCGCGGGGAGCGGCATCATCGCAACAGAGGCTTCCGGCTGGGCGCAAACCATGGGAACATTCATCAAGGCCAACGAGAAAAGGAAGATAAAGAAGGCTGAACGTTGCGAATAGAGCGTTTTCAAGAAAGCATCTCCTGGACTAAACCGTGAGGACGGCTTGTTATGCCCGATTGTTGGTGGTGTCTTCACATCAAGAAAGATGCTCCCTGGCGTGGCCAGGGAGCATCCTAAGTTACATCAATTCATCTCTCCTCAGAAGTAGAACTTTCCGCCCAACTGAATTTGGCGCGGATCATGCGAAGAAGTAGCCTGCCCGAAGTTATAGCTGGTGTCGGTGGTTGTGCCTAGCCCGTTAAAGTTGTTGTGGTTGAATGCGTTGAAGAGCTCACAGCGGAACTGGAACCTGATGCCATCATGAATTTTTATATTCTTGATCGCGGACAAGTCCCAAAGGTCCATGCCGGGTCCAAGGAAGGTACCGTCCTTGGTGCTGCCAAAGTGCCCCCACGCATCGACAAAGGAGCTTCCGGAGAACCAGTTCAACTGCGTCTTCGCCCGCTTCACAGGCGCCACCATATCCGGGCGCGGAGCAATGTCGCTCGCATCCATATTGATGCCGCCGGGATAGAGTCCGGTGGTGGGGCATCCTGACGTGCCCTCCCAGTAGTCGCAGTCCCCGACGTCAAAGTTGTCAAAATACTGGGTTACATTCTGCGATTGTCCTGAGATCAACTCCGTGATTCCGGAGACTTCCCAGCCGCCCAGTGTGTGTCCGATGACTCCCTGCTGTGCCTTCAGGAAAGGAAGCTCATAGACATAGTTGATGATGAGAGTCTGCGGTTGATTGAGCTCCGACGGACCGTAATCATAGTTCAGGTTGTAGGTGTTATACGATTCCTGGCCGCGGTCGTTAGAGAGGTTGGTCAAGGTCTTGCCCCAAGTGTAGGCAACCCCATAGGTCAGGCCATGGAAGTCGCGCGAGTTCAGGGCTACCTGCAGCGAATTGTAGTTGCTGTTGTAGCCTGGGATTCTATCTGCGAACGCAGCATACCCAAGATAGGGCACAACGGCTGTCACCCACGCATTCGGGAGTGCCTCTCTTGAAGCGAGCGTGGGCTGATTGATTTCCCGTTCGCCCAATAGATGCCGTCCCATCGATCCAACATAGGCCACATTCAGAACCGTGCCCGGAATAATCTCCCGCTGAACGGTGACGTTAAAGTCCTGGTAAGAGGGGTTCTTCATGATCGGAGTCCCGGTCGCGGTAATTCTGTCGGGGTAAAGGGGAGGGCCCCCGAGGGTGCCAGACGTGGGATTGTCGAAGGTCGAGTTGTAGATGGTTGGCACTTGCAGGCCCGGCGATTCCTGGAAGCCGTTCTGTTCCCAGATGCCGTTCAGCATGCGGTCATAGAAGATTCCCCATCCGCCGCGAATCGACATCTTGTGGTCCCCAAAAACGTCATAAGCAAACCCAATCCGAGGGGCAAAGTTGTCCTTTGGATCCGGATCCACATGAGCGCCGTATGGAGAGCAGGTGGCATCGGACGCGTTCACCTGCTGCGCGATGCTGCAAGCTGTACCAACGGGATAAATCAACCCGTTCTCATAGATTCCCGGATTCAAAGTGCCGGGGCCGCTAAAATTGCCGGTGACCGGATTGATGGTCGCGGTGTTGGCCACCGTAAAGAATTTCGGGTCAAAGTTCGCCAGCGTGTTCAGCAAATCTGCCGGAGACGGGAAGAAGCTATAGCGCACTCCAAAGTTCAGCGTCAGCTTGCTGTTGACTTTCCAGTCATCCTGGGCAAATGCTTCCCAGTTGGTGTAGTGCAAGTCGGGGATGGTGTCGCGACTGGCCTGCGTATAGTACACGTCATTACCCAGGAGGAATGAATCGAAGTCGGAAAACACGAAAGATGCCGCACCGCTCCCCCCGTTCTCCGTTTTTATCATCCCGGAGACGCTGGCTCCAAGGCGCAGCGTATGACGGCCCACGGTCAGGGAGAGGTTGTCGAATAAGGTGTTGTCGAGGTTGCGCTCAAAGTAAGGAGTGCTTCCGTAGCCGTATCCGGTAATTCCGCCCGACTGAAAGCTTACTTGAGGAATGCGGCCATAGGGGTCGGTGTATAGGGTGTTGTTGGTGAGCGCTGAGGTGACTGCCGGGTTGAGGGTGGCAGAGCCTGGCGTGAAGGCGGAAGAGATGGTGCCTTGAGTGTAGGCATATTCCGCTTCGTTGACCATGCGCGGCGAGATCGTCCATGTCAAGTTGCCGACAATGTTGTCTCCCGGAGCGTTCACTGCAGACCCCGCGACGCCTGGGAAATCAGCCCCGTAGAAAAGACCCAGGGGGAAATTCTCTGGCGTTTCATCCCGCATCGCGCGCCCGAAGAAATGCAGCTTCTCGCTGATCTGCGCATCGGCGCGGATCAGGTCTTCGCGGGTATTGTTCAGTGACGAATAGCCCGTGGTGTATTCGCTCGCGTTGCTCGGGACATTCGAGGGGTACTTGTCATAGATGTTGGTCATGTACACGGCTGCGTTCTTGCTCTCGCAGCCAGGCTTTGCAAGATCGATCGTGCTGACCTGGTTGGGAGCGACACCCGTGACTGTGACGCAGCCTAATCCAACCTGTGTGGCGCTTTCGTCCCCGGTAATATTGCCTGCAAACGTTCCGGCCAATTGAGCCGTTGTGGGCACGCCAAAAGTGGCTGACGAGGGCGCGCTGACCTTGCGCCACTCCTCTGACCAGAAAAAGAAAAGCTTGTCTCTGTTTGTGTTGTACCTGTTGGGAATGTAAACAGGGCCGCCGATGGTGAAGCCGTAGTTGTTGTAGTGCTCAATGGGACGCGGCGAGACTGGACTCGTCTGCTTGTTGAAATAGTTGTTGGCGTTGAAATCGGTGTTGCGATCGAACTCGTACGCGTCACCATGGAACGAGCTGGTTCCGGACTTTGTAGCCGCGACAATTTGGCCGCCGCCGCTGCGTCCGAAGCCGGCATCGTAGCTGCTTCTTTCCAGAGTGAACTCCTGGATGGCATCGACGCTGGGCACATTGAGCAGCGTGGCATTCGATCCGCTATCGTTGATATCGGCGCCGTCAACCGTCCAGTTATTGGCCGTGGCACGAACACCGTTCACCGCCAGAGTCGTGACGTTGCTCAGGCCAAATCCGGCTTCGTCGGGCAGGCCGCTGACCACGCCGGGCTGTAAGGTGACCAATTGTTCCATGTTGCGATTGTTCAACTGCAACTCGCGCACCTGGGTCCCGGAAACCGTGCCTTCCACGGAACTGGTGGTTGTATCAACGGTTTCGGTGTTTTCTGCGACCGTCACCGTCGAGCTGACCTTGCCTGGGTGGAGTCTCGCGTCGATGGTGCGGGTCTGCGAAACAAAGAGGACTACGTTGGTCGCCTTGAAGGTCTCAAACCCTTGGATCGACACCGTGATTGTGTAGGTGCCGGCGGCAAGGTTCGTTGCTGTGTAGCTGCCGTTTCCATCGGTCGTGATGGTGCGGGGAGCATTGGTGCCTCCTGCCTGCACAATCGTCACCGAAGCGTTGGGTACAACTGCTCCCGTACTATCCATGACTGTGCCGTTGATAGTACCCTGGAGCTCCTGACTATGCATTACAACTGTGCAACACGTCACTAGAAACACCATGAGTGCTGCTACATAAAACCTTTTTCCTGGCATCCTGAATCTCCTCGCAATGAATTTGACTTCCACGTGAAATTTCTTGGATGGTTTACTTTCTGCCTCACTTGCAGCGCTGCCCACGAGCTTGGTGACGGGTTGGATATCGCCGCAAGCGTTTGCGCCTAATTGAAGATGAATGTCCCATAAACGGCTTTGAATGTCAAGAGGTAAATGGAATCGTAACCATTTATCGTCTATCTAGTATTAAAATCACTAACTTACTAGAAACTTATACCCGCAATTCAAGAGATTTTTGTGCGTATTTGTGAGCATTTGGCTCGTCACTGCTCAATCTTGCAGATTCAGCGAAAACATGGGGGCGTCGTGCGGAAATTGCGAGAACATTTGAGAATTGGGCAAATTCGTATCTTCCGGATAGCCTCAGGCACGATCAACAAACACGATTGATCCGCGCCTTCTTGATCGCAATCATGATTGAATCTCCATGCTTCCAGATGGCATGCAGACTCGATCCGCAATCTCGAAGCAATTGAATCCGATATGGCGTCGCCCATGACCGGGCGCGCGAAAGCACGTGGTCATCGAGCCCTGAACATTGTCCGCTACGGCCGATTTGTGGTATTCGTTAGCCTGCCGCAATGATTGAACGCCTGCAATGGACCACGCGAAGTAATGCCATCGGCTTTGCGGTTCCCCTTTGCTTGCTTTCTCTTTTCCTTCTTTGCTCCGTCAGCTGCACTGTGGCCAGGGCTCAACAAACTACTAAAGATAGCGCAACTGCCCAACAGGAGTTCGCACATTGGGTAGCGCAGGGATCGCGAGCCTTGGAGCAGGGAGACAATGTAACCGCTGAGAGATCCTTCCGCCGAGCTCTTGCCCTGGCCCCCCGGTCGGTTGAACTCATGAATAACCTTGCAATATCGCTTGCCCGGCAGGGTCGAGACGATGAAGCTATTTCTCTTTATCAACAAGCTTTGAAGCTAAGGAAAGATGACCCAATTACCCGAAGAAATCTTGGCGTGGCGTACTTCAGGGCACACCGCTATAGAGACGCGTTGCCTTTGCTGGAGTCCTTCGCCGCAGCTACGCCGACATTTCAGTCGCTCGATATGGCTGGCCTCGATCTGTTCGGGCTTGACCAGTTCAGCGCAGCCGCTGACTACCTGGAGCGCGCGAGCCGTTTGCAACCGGACGACCTTCCCACTCTCGATATTTTGGGAAAGGCCTATTGGAGGGCAAAAAACTACTCGGGGGTGACGCACGTTTTCAATCGGATTATGGCCATCGACCCAGGCTCACCGGAGGCGCACTTCATGCTTGGCATGGCCTATGACGTTGAGTATAAGGAGGAAGATGCTTATAAAGAGTTTCAAGCGGTCCTTGCAGTTGATCCGAATTTTCCAGCGGTCCATTCCAGCCTCGGCCTGATCAACTACAGAGAACATAAAGTACCGGAGGCTGAAGCTGAGTTCAAGCAGGAATTGAGCCGGCATCCAGATGATCCCATCTCCAACTACATGGTCGGCAGAATATTGCGCGAGGCGGAGGAACCGGCCCAGGCTATCCCCTATTACACGGCAGCGATAGCGATAAATCCATCGTACCGGGATGCCCTCTTCGAGTTGGGTCAATGCTATCTCACATTGAATCAGCCCAAAGAGGCGATCAAGCCGCTGCAGAAGGCGACCGAGGTCGATCCTGGCTTCGATCAGACTCATTTTGTTTTAGGAAAAGCCTATAGAATTCTTGGCCGTTCCGAAGACGCTGCGCGAGAGTGGGACATCTGCAAGCAGATCAAGGCTCGAAAAAATGCGCAGCCCAACTTGTAATTGTTTATCGGGCGGCCGGCCGGCTGCATTAGGCGGAGAACTGAAACCAAGCCATTAAAATAGATATAAAGGAATCCTTCATGGCAAATGTTTTCGACATCGTGGTTTGCGCGGGCATCGTTCCCGATCCCCTGCAATCTCTGGAGCCGGTTACCGGGCCGAATGGCCCGGGCCTCAAGAATGAAATGGTCTTGCCCGCAGTCCTCGACCCCTGGGCCGCTTGCGCGCTCTATGAAGCGGCCAACTTGGCCGCCAAGAACCCCGGCAGCAAGCTCTGGCTCGTCTCGCTCGGTCCCAAGGCCAAGCTGCAACAGGTGATGATGACCGTGGCGCAGAAGGTCCCTTTCGAACTGGTTCCCATCGATGGACCCATCGGCGGATTTCCCGACGCGCATTCAACCGCTGCCGTGCTGGCCGAGACCATCGCCGCTCTGCCCGGCCTCGATAAAACCAAGCTCCTGCTCTTCGGCGGTTGGGAGTCGGCCACGCGCGGCGCTGGCGTGACCCTGCAATTAGTTGGCGAACGCCTCGGCATCACCGATCAGTTTCAGGGTGTCGATCAAATCGACATGCGCGACGACGGCAGCTTTGAAGTGCTGGAACGGGTCGAAGGCGGCAAGCATCAACTCTCGGTATGCGCAGAAGCGCCCGCCGTTCTTGGCTGGGCCACAGGCAATCTCGCTGAGCCGCGCAACAATCCGCAAGTCGGCATGGCCAATATGCGCACCATCATGCCCGCGCTGCAAAAGGCCAAAGCCGCCAAGCTCGATGCCAACGGCTTGAGCTACGTCTCTGTAAGCCTGCCCAAACAGCAGCGCACCACCCGCGTGGTGAAAGACCTCACGCCTGACCAGATCGCCGCCGAACTGGTCGCCTGGATTGGAGCCGAATAATGGAAAACATACTTGTACTTACTCACGCAGACGAAACCGGCTCCGCCCTCACCCGCGCCTCTCTCGAAACTGTCACCGCTGGCCTGGAGCTTGCCGCGCGCCTCTCGGCCCCGCTCACCATCGGCATTGTTGCTACTGACGCCACATCCGCAGCCGCAGCCCTGGCCGAAGCAGT
>Ga0224558_1000767_pt1 | contig 36864 bp, 30 predicted proteins | sample 714S32024metaG_FD_180682 | JGI IMG/M metagenome (GOLD analysis project Ga0224558, IMG submission 180682) | Peat soil microbial communities from Stordalen Mire, Sweden - 717 S3 20-24 | ecosystem: Environmental > Terrestrial > Soil > Wetlands > Peat | place: Sweden: Norrbotten County, Stordalen... | reverse complement strand
GGATTCGAAGATTAGTAATGAGAAGTCGGCATTTCGGAAGCGATGTGCGGGGCGCGCGGACCTCTAGTGCCTCTTGTCTGGCGCGGGTTGCGCCGCGTACACGATCTTCCTGTTCTTGGGGTGGCTGGGTTTGTGCCGGGGTTGAAACCCCGGCCTGCCGGGCGGCGGCTCATTGGCGATTGCGGCCCGCCGCCCTTGGCGCAAAAACAACAACGCGCCAAGGATGGGCCGCCCACACATTCACTCTTCACTTCCACCTTTGCTGCTATGTGGACAGTATTTTGGGCAGCAAGGAGGCAAATCAAGGCTAACATATTGAAAATAAAGGATCTAGGAAGAAACAAGATTCCGATTGTGCTGCAAGTTCAACAATCCAAATGGAAACAGGATGTTCGGGCAAAAGCAGCGAGTTAGCCCCCGCTGAAGCGGGGATAGCAAGTTGGCAAGTTAGCGACGGCATCGTCGGACGCCGTTTCATCCCTCCGTGGGTCGGCGACGCCGGTGGACGACTGACACAATACGGACTTGTGCAGAGGTTCCCTAATTGCCTTCTTTTGACCTAATTGACTGATCGATCGTTGGCCCACATTACGGTCGTAACCGGTCCCTGGCAAGAGGTGACATCCGTCACTGCGGCCACTGAGAACGACGCCTAGCATACTTCGGGCTTCAGGAGTAGCTCTTGCTGTGACCAGAAGGAAATGTTTGTGAGAGCGAGACCGGAACAGAGCGATCCATTTCCGGTGAGCGGCGGAGGCAAAGGATTGGTTGTGCGGGGGATATGCAGACGCTCTTCGGGAGGCAATCGGATATGAGTTGGCAAGAAGAATACAAGAAAAAATGCATGGATGCAGGGCAGGCACTGGAGGCAGTGCGCTCTGGCGCTCGCGTCTGGATCCAGTCGGGGTGCGGAACGCCTTCGGCGCTGGTGGAAGCGCTTGTGGCGCGGTCTTCCGAGGTGCGCGATGTTGAAGTGGTCCACATGATGACCCTGGGAAGCGCGAACTACACAAGGCCGGAGTACGAAGGTCATTTTCGTCATCGCGGATTGTTTCTGGGGGCCAATGTTCGCGAAGCAGTCGCCGCGGGGCGCGCGGACTACACGCCGATCTTCCTGAGCGAGATTGAAGGCTTGTTCATCAGCGGCGCTCTTCCGCTGGATGTGGTGCTGATGCAGGTTTCTCCACCCGATGAGCACGGATTCGTGAGCCTGGGCACAACGGTGGATTGCACTTTGACGGCAACTCGCTGCGCCAGGGTTGTGATTGCCGAGGTGAATGAGCGAATGCCGCGGACGCACGGAGACACGTACATCCATGTGCGCCACATTTCCGCCATCGTTGAGACATCGCGGGCGCTGCTGGAAGTATGTACCGAGCCTTTCACGGATATTCATCTTCGCGTAGCGCGCAATGTGGCCTCACTGATTCCTGACGGAGCAACGTTGCAGACGGGGATCGGCGGAATTCCGGACGCGGTGCTGACGTGCCTGGATGACAAGCGCGACCTGGGCATTCACACCGAGATGTGTTCCGACGGCGTGATCGAGCTGATGGAATCGGGCGTGATGAATGGGGAGCGGAAGTCGCTGCACCGAGGCAAGGCAGTGTTGGCCTTCGTGCTCGGATCCAAGCGGCTGTTTGATTTCATCCATGAAAATCCAAGCTTCGAGTTCCGGCCGATTTGCTATACCAACGATCCGTTTGTGGTGGCGCAGAACGACAGAATGGTGGCGATCAACTCCGCGCTGCAGGTGGACCTGACTGGGCAGGTGTGCTCGGACTCGCTGGGCACCAAGCCTTACAGCGGGTTTGGCGGGCAATTGGATTTTATTCGCGGAGCAGCGCGTTCAAAGGGTGGAGTGCCGATCATTGCCTTGCCGTCGACGGCGCTCCGCGGCAGTGTGTCGAGGATTGTGCCGGTGCTGGAGCCTGGCGCTGGCGTGGTGACCTCGCGCGCGGATGTGCATTACGTGGTAACCGAGCACGGCATCGCTTATCTGCATGGGAAGACGCTGCGCGAAAGGGCCATGGCGCTGATCGCCATTGCCGATCCGCAGTTTCAGGGGGAACTGGAAGATTTTGCGGTGCGCTCGCATTACCTGGAGCGCAAAGCGGCAACGGCTGTGTATGTCTGAGAGGGACCGGCGCGCCGGGGAGGAGCACGGGATGATGAATGCGGAGAAGCGGGACCGAGGCTTGCTGCGGGTGGATGTGGATGAGTGCAAGGGTTGCGGGCTGTGCGTGGAAGCGTGTCCGCCGAAGGTGATCGGCATGAGCGAGCGATTGAATCACTATGGCTATCGCACGGCCACGTATGCGGGCGCGGGTTGCACGGGGTGCGGCATCTGTTTCATCGTGTGTCCCGAGCCGGGGGCGATTACGGTACTGCGAGCAGTGAAGCGGCCGGCAGATTTGGGACGCAGATTTGATACAGCCATTGCGGGAGCGAGCGAATGCACAAGCAACTGATGAAGGGGAACGAAGCGATTGTGAGGAGCGCCATTCTCTCCGGATGCCGCGCCTTCTACGGATATCCCATCACGCCGGCAAGCGAGATTACCGAGGCGGCAGCGCTCTACATGCCGCAGGCTGGGGGAGTGTTTCTACAGGCGGAGAGCGAAGTTGCGTCGATCAACATGCTCTATGGCGCCGCGTCGGCGGGCGTGCGGGTCATGACCGCGTCAAGCGGGCCGGGGATCAGCCTCATGCAGGAAGGCATCAGCTACATGGCTGGCGCGGAACTGCCGTGCGTGATCGCGGACATCACGCGCGGCGGCCCGGGATTGGGCAACATTGCCGCCGAGCAGAGCGACTATCACCAGGTAGTGAAGGGCGGCGGACACGGGAACTACCGCACGATTGTGCTGGCGCCGCATTCAGTCCAGGAGATGGCCGATTTAACGGCACTGGCATTCGAGCTGGCAGACAAGTATCGGAACCCGGTGGTGTTGCTGGCGGATGGATTCATTGGGCAGATGATGGAACCGGTCGAGTTTCCGCAGAGGGCAATCGAGCCGCGGCAGCCGGAGTGGGCGGTGGCGGGAACGGCAGAGACGCGCGGCAATCTGATTACATCGCTGCATATGGATATCAACGATATGGAGCAGCACAATCGCGCGTTGGAGGCAAAGTATCGCTCCGCGGAGCGCCATGAAGCACGCGCCGAAGAGTGGTATGCGGAGGGAGCGGAGATTGTGCTGGTCGGATACGGGATCGTCGGCCGGATCTTGAAGGCCGTGACAGCCGATGCCCGCGCCAGCGGCATCAACGTGGGTGTGCTGCGGCCCATCACGCTTTATCCCTTCCCGTCGTTCAATTTCCAGCGGCTGGCCAAGCGGGCGCGCGTCTTTGTGGTGGTGGAGATGAGCAATGGCCAGTTGCTCGAAGACGTGCGGCTGGCGCTGAACGGCGCGCGGCCGGTGGAGTTCCTGAACCGCATGGGCGGCAATGTGCCGTCGCACGACGAGGTGCTTGCTTTTGTGCGCGAGCTGGCGCAGCGAACCTCGTCGACAATAAGGCCGTCAATGGAGCAGGAAGAGGAGCGAGTAGCTCATGTCTAACGAATTGATTTCAGACTACGAAGTTTCTCATGCCAAGCCCAAGGCATTTTACGAGCGCTATGCGCGCAAGGAAGAGCTTCAGCATCAGACGCACTTTTGTCCAGGGTGCGGCCACGGCAACGTGCATAAGATGCTGGCAAAGGCTATCGATGAGCTGGGCATCCAGGACAAGACGATCCTCGTTGGGCCGGTAGGCTGTTCGGTGTTTACCTACTACTACTTCGACGTCGGCAATGTGCAGGCCGCGCATGGGCGCGCGCCGGCCGTGGCAACAGGGGTGAAGCGGAGCAGGCCGGAGAGCATCGTTATTGGCTATCAGGGCGATGGCGATCTGTCGGCCATCGGGTCGGCGGAGATTCTGCACGCGGCCAATCGCGGCGAACACATCACGGTGATCTTCGTCAACAACGCCATCTACAGCATGACCGGCGGACAGGCAGCGCCAACCACCTTGATCGGGCAGAAGAGCACCACAACTCCGGGCGGACGCAACGCAGCGACTGAAGGCTATCCGCTGCACGTGAGCGAACTTCTCGCGACGCTCGAGGCTCCGGTCTACATCGAACGCGTGGGCCTGGGAGACAACAAGCAGATTGCGCAGGCCTCGCGAGCCATCCGGCGGGCCGTGGAGAATCAAGTCCGCGGGCTGGGCTTCTCGCTGATCGAGGTGTTGTCGCCCTGTCCGACGATTTGGAAGATGTCTCCAGTCGAGGCGCAGCATTGGGTGCGCGATGTGATGGAGAAGACATTTCCGCTGGGAGTGTTTCGCGACCGCACCAGGGAAGCGCAGCCACGGCCGCTGCCTGAGCCTGAGCCGGCGCTCGACCAGATTCCGCGGATTCTCGGCATCGCCGATAAAGACTTGCCCGATGGCAGTTCTGCCAAAAACGCGAGGGCTGAAGAAGTTGATCTTCGCGTGCGGGTGGCGGGCTTTGGCGGCCAGGGCGTTTTGCTGCTGGGTGAAGTGCTGGCCGAGGCTGGACTGGACGCCGGGCTTGAGGTCTCCTGGCTGCCGTCGTACGGACCGGAGATGCGTTCGGGCACATCCAACTGCCATGTGCGGCTGTCGAGCCAGACGATCGATTCGCCGCTGGTGACGATACCCAATGTGCTCGTGGCGATGAATGAGCCATCGCTCAGAAAATTCGACGTCAGCGTGCGTCCCGGCGGATGGGTCATCTACAACGGCGACACCTTCCCTGAGGATTGTGTGCGCGAGGACGTACATGTGCTGGCGCTTCCGTTCACGCAGATGGCCGACGAGCTGGGCGACGCGCGGGCATGCAACATGGTGATGTTGGGCGCACTGCTTGAGATCACAGGGGTGTTGCCTCAGGCAAACATTGACGCCGCGCTGCATCGCCTGGTCAAGCATTCAAAATGGCTGGAGCTGGACGAGCGTGCGCTGGCGCGAGGGCGAGAGCTGTATAGAGAGTCGATGCAGGAGTTGGCCTATGAAAGCTGAAGCGGATCCAAACCTGATTTGTTACTTCGGCGGACAGTACGTGCCGCTCGGCGAGGCGCGCGTGGGAATCCTGACACATGCTCTGCATTACGGGACGGGTGTGTTTGAAGGGATTCGCGCGCATTGGGACGAGGCTCAGCAAGAGCTGTTTCTGATGCGCCCCCTGGAGCACTACCAGAGATGGAAACAGAACTGCGGAATCCTGCGGATCGTTGTTCCGCCGTCGCCGGAGGAGCTGTGCGCCATCACTCTCGAGCTGATGCGGAGGAATGCGCTTCGCACCAACGTTTATGTCCGGCCAATCGCTTACAAGAGTGCCGAACGGGTCGGGGTGAGCACCGACGATCAGGACGCCTTCGCGGTGATTGCGCTGCCTTTCGGCGATTATCTGCACGCTGAAAAGGGGCTGCACGCGGGTGTAAGTTCCTGGCGGCGGATCGAGGACAATGCGATTCCGGCGCGGGCCAAGATTTGCGGGGCATACGTGAACAGCGCATTGGCCAGCGACGAGGCGCGGCAGTGCGGATTTGACGAGGCAATTTTTCTGAACGAGAGCGGTCATGTTGCCGAGGGGGCGACGTGCAACATCTTCATGCTGCGCAAGGGGAGCCTGATTACCCCACCCGTCACGGAAAACGTGCTGGAGGGCATTACGCGCGACTCGGTGATGCAACTTGCGCAGCGGGAACTCGGCATGCAGGTTGTGGAGCGGCCCATCGATCGCAGCGAGCTTTATGTGTGTGACGAACTGTTCTTCACCGGTACAGCGGTGGGCGTCGCGCCGATCGCGCGCGTCGATCACCGGCCGGTAGGAGATGGAAGCTTGGGAGCGGTCACACGCGGAATACAGCAGTTGTATTTCGACGCGACCCGAGGACATTTGAGGACTTATTTGAACTGGCTGGCGCCGGTTTACCAATCGCGGATGAAACCCGAGCAGGACCAGATTTCGCTGGTTGGGTAAACGCCAATTGAGCGGATGATCCTGTCGAATGCGCGATGGCCCGGCGAGGCCGAGGAGGAAACACAATGCTGACGACAACCAAGGCAGATAACGCCTATGAACTCGCGCTTGAGAATTTCGATGCAGCGGCGGACGTTCTGGGCCTCGACAACGATACGCGGGAGATGATCAAGTATCCCGAGCGTGTTCTCACAGTGACCGTCCCGGTGCGCATGGACGACGGGCACATTCACCGCTTTGAGGCTTATCGCGTGCAACACAGCTCGGTGCGCGGGCCCGCGAAGGGCGGCCTTCGCTACCATCCGCAGGTAACGCTCGATGAGGTGAAGGCGCTGGCCACCTGGATGACGTGGAAGTGCGCTGTGGTGAACATTCCGTTTGGGGGCGCCAAGGGCGGAGTTACGTGCGATCCAAAGCACATGTCCCAGAGCGAACTGGAGCATCTGACGCGGCGCTACACAAGTGCGATTCTGCCGTTGATTGGGCCGCAACAGGACATACCGGCGCCGGATGTGTACACGAATTCACAAACCATGGCGTGGATTATGGACACGTACAGCATGACCAAGGGTTATGCGATTCCCGGAGTGGTGACCGGAAAGCCGATCAGTCTTGGCGGTTCCCTGGGACGCAATGAAGCCACCGGCCGCGGAGTGGTCTACACAATCCTGAGCGCGTGCCAGCACTTGCACCTTCCAATCAAGGACGCCACCGTAGTGGTACAGGGCTTTGGAAATGCCGGCTCGATTGCGGCGCAGTTGCTCCATGACGCGGGAGCCAAAGTGATCGCAGTGAGCGATTCGACTGGCTGCGTGTACAACAAGGATGGACTGAATATTCCAGAGCTGATCCATATGAAGACCCTCTGCGGCCATGTGGAGGGATTCCCGGAGAGCGAGCCGATCGATGCAAAACAGTTGCTTGCGTTGGACTGCGACTTCCTGGTGCCGGCAGCGCTGGAGAACACAATCCACGCGGAGAATGCCTCCGCGGTGCGGGCCAAGATAGTCGCCGAAGCAGCAAACGGACCCGTGACGCCGGCGGCAGACAGAATTCTGGAAAGCAACGGAGTCTTCGTGATTCCGGACATTCTTTGCAACGCCGGCGGCGTGACGGTCTCGTATTTTGAATGGGTGCAGGATGAGCAGCACCTGTTCTGGGAGGCGCAGGATGTCTACAACCGCTTGGAACGCGTGATGAAAACTGCTTTCCGGGATGTGCTGAAGATCCATCTGGAAAAGAAGGTTCCGATGCGCATCGCCGCAAACATGCTGGGGATAGGGCGCGTGGCGGAGGCCGTGAAGCTCCGCGGCATCTATCCCTAAAGCGCTTTTCATGGTTAGTGTAAGGTCATGGTTATCCCACCCTCGCCGCATCTTTGCTTTTGCGGCCGGGGTGGGATAGCACGATGTCCGCATGATAGGAACCGTGAGAATGCTCTAGGTCTCTGACCGGATGAAATGGTGCTATGAGAGGTGCGAGCGCGGGCTGGGAAGCCCGCGCTACAGCCGGTCAGGAGACGGCGCTACACTTTTTACTGGTACATGACCAGACGGTCATGGACCTGGCTATAAGTCCAGGCAAAGCATGACATGGGGAACGAACGATCTCAAAAGAAGCCGGCGTTCCGCTGCTGAACGACTCCCGCCCTTGACACGGAACCATCGATCGAAATTGCGCGGAGTGGGGGGACAAATCGTTCGCGCGGATGGCACACTTGAAGTGGCAAACTTGTATTGGAGGCAAACGTCATGAAATCAGCAAAGCTGTTGTTGCTTGCCGGCGATTTCGTTGAAGACTACGAGATCATGGTTCCATTTCAGGCTCTGCAGATGGTGGGCCACAAGGTCGATGCGGTTTGTCCCGGCAAGAAAAAGGGCGAGTTTGTCCGTACGGCGATCCACGATTTCGAGGGCGATCAAACCTACTCCGAGAAGCGTGGCCACAACTTCGTGCTCAACGCGACGTTCGACGAGGTTGACCCTGCCGATTATGACGCCCTGGTGGTTCCGGGCGGCCGCGCGCCGGAATACCTGCGGCTCAATGCCAAGGTGCTGGAGGTTGTGCGCCACTTCGACCACGCGAACAAGCCCATTGCCGCGCTCTGCCACGGTCCTCAGTTGCTGGCCGCCGCGGGCATCCTCAAGGGCCGCAAACTGAACGCTTACCCAGCCTGTGCGCCGGAGGTGGAACTGGCCGGCGGAACCTTTGTTCCGGTAGACTTCTTCGGTGCGGTGGTGGATGGAAAGCTCGTCACAGGCCCAGCCTGGACGGCTCATCCGGCTTGGCTGGCGCGGTTTCTTGAAGTGCTGGAAGCGCACCTGTCCGTCTAGCCGCAAACCGGCGTCGCCGACCCGCGGAGGGATGAAACTGCGTTTAACGCTGCCGCCGCTAACCAGCGAACTCGCTGTTGGCCAAAGAATCAACGAGGTGTCCATGGCAGCCCGAATCCTTGCGTCAGGCGACGCAAACCGGCTCTTTGCCAGGTTGGTTCTTGGGCTTGCAGTTCTAGGCCTCCCGGCACAGTGCCTGTTTGCGGCCAGTTGCACGGTGGTGCGGCATAACCCGCCCACGGAGGCCGGCAAGGCTCTGCTGGCATCCGACTACGCGAAGGCTGAAAGTCTCTACCGGGCCGATTTGGCCGCTCACCCAAACGATACCGAGCTGACCGCCGGCCTGGTCCATACGCTGCTGCGCGAGCAGAAGGTGCAGGAGGCCGCGGATACCGTAAAGACAGCCTTGGACACCGCACCGAACTCGGCCGCGCTGATCACGCTGCGTGGCGAGGTCGAGTTTCGACAAGGCACGCCGTGGCTGGCAGGGAAATCCGTCAACGAATCGGGCAAGCTGGACCCCTGCAGCCCGCGAACCTATCTGCTGCTGGCTGATCTGGCGCGCATCAGCTCGCTCTATGCCTCCGCTCACCGAATGCTCATGACCGCCCATCAACTCGATCCAGAGGATCCGGAGATTCGCGGGGAGTGGATGGAGACTTTGCCAATCAAGCAGCGTATCCCGGAGATCGAGGCATACCTGGCCACACCCACTGGTGACGACAAAGAGGATTTGCGCCACCTTCGGATGTATCTGGACCACCTGAAGAAGATGGTTGACCAGCCGCGGAGGAACTGCCACCTGGTCTCGCCTGTCGCGTCCACTGAGATTCCATTCATCAAGATCATGTACGATGCGACACGCATGCGCGCCTTCGGCCTGAACGTGAAGTTGAACGATCACAACGCACGGTTGGAGATCGATACGGGCGCCAGCGGACTGATGGTCACCCGCGCCGTTGCCCAACATGCGGGGCTGAAGCCTTTCTCGCAGGAAGAGGTTGGAGGAATAGGCGATCAGGGCTACACGCCCAGCTACACCGCCTATGCCGATTCCATTCGTATCGGAAATCTCGAGTTTCAGGACTGCATGGTCGAGGTGCTGGACAGCCGTCACGGCCTGGGAGATGAGGATGGGTTGATCGGGATGGACGTGTTTTCACGATTCCTGGTCACTCTGGACTATCCGATGCACAAGCTGTTGCTGGGCCCGCTTCCGCCCCGCCCAGGAGAAGCAGCAAACGCGGCGTCCAGTCTGAACATGAACGATGACGACGCGGACGATTCCGCCCCATCCACCGGGCCCGCCAAAAACCTGCAACAAGATAAGGCCGCCGCTCAGGGGGCGGCGGCAGAAGCCAAGGCGTTGCCCAACGACGGGTCAAAGGTCCCGGCGTCCGCGCCAACGCCGGTCGCCCATGGCCCCTTTGACCGCTATGTCGCTCCGGAGATGAAGGACTACACACACGTCTATCGAGTTGGCAACGACCTGATTCTCCCTGCCGCTCTCAATGGAAAGAGTCTCAAGCTATTCATCATGGACACTGGCGCATGGGCCACTACCATCTCGCCGCAGGCTGCCCGCGAGGTGACCAAGGTTCACAATAACAGCAGTATCGAAGTGGAGGGCATCAGCGGGAAGGTGGAGAAGCTTTACTCCGCGGACAAGGTCACCTTCAATTTTGCAAACCTTTCCCAGGAGGCATTCGATGTGGTTGCTTTTGATACGTCGAAAATCTCGAAGGGTGTGGGGATTGAGATTTCGGGATTCCTCGGGGCAAATACATTGCAACAGTTGACAATCCACATCGATTACCGCGACGGGTTGGTCAAGTTCGACTACGACCGTAACCGCGGTTACAAGTTCTGACCCTGTTACGTGGCCGGACCCGGCGGCCGCCCAATTGCCTTATTCTTTCCATGAGGGGATTCACGTGCCCGACTTGGGATTGTACGAACGCATGTTGGCCGTAGCGCTTGAGGAAGCACGCCTCGGCCTGGCCGAAGGCGGCATCCCCATCGGCGCCGCATTGTTTACCAAAGCTGGCGCCCTGGTCAGCCGCGGACGAAACCAACGCGTGCAGCAGGGCGACCCCAGCGTTCACGGGGAAACCGACGCCTTTCGCCGTGCCGGCCGCCAGCGCAGCTACCGCGACCTGGTCATGGTCACCACGCTGGCCCCATGCTGGTATTGCAGCGGCCTGGTGCGCCAGTTCCGCATCGGTACCTTGGTGGTGGGCGAGAGCCGCAGCTTTCAAGGCGGGCTGGATTGGCTGCGCGAAAACGGCATCGAAGTCATCGATCTCGACAACGCGGACTGCCGGAACATGATGGAGACCTACATCGCCGCGCATCCCGGAGTCTGGAATGAGGACATTGGCGAAGACAGTGAACAGTGATCAGTGGTCAGTGAACAGTGATCAGTGGTCAGTGGTCAGTGATCAGTGGTCAGTGGTCAGTGGTCATCTTTTTCCGGCGCAGTGCATACCACGCCACACCAGCCGCAATATACCCCAGATAGATCCACGGAATCCGCGCATGATTCTCGTCGGCCGCCGATCGGAGGTCGAAGATCACAATCAGGATCATCACCAGCACGGTCACCACGCTGATCCCAGCCACCCAATGCGAATGCTGCCCCAGCGCCCGCCGTGCAAAGGGCAGCGCCGCGGCAACCAGCGCGTACGCGGTCAGGAATCCAAACACCGACAGCGACCCCAGCCAGTCGTACATGTCAGACCCCGCAACCCCGCGCAGAGACAGCGCCGCGGTGGCCGCGAACATCAGTCCTGCCGAAAGCGCAACGGCCACACCCGGCGTTCCTTGACGCTTGCTGGTCCGCTCCAGGACGGCAGGTAAAAGCGCCCCGTGCGCCATGCGCATCAGCACCCGCGCGGCAGCCGTGGTGCATGCCAGCACGCAGGCAAACATCGCCACCGCCGCGCCAATGTCGATGCCCACGCCCAGCAGAGAGATGCCGGCCTTGGCGGCCAGCAGGTGTAGCGGGCTTGCCGAGTCGCTGAGCTTCGACGATTCGCCCTTGAATCCCAGCACCTCGGAGTACGAGCACAGCATGAAGAACACGCCAGCCAAAATCGCGCATTGCAGCACCGCGCGCGGAATCGTCTTCAGCGGCTCCTTTGCCTCGCCGCCCAAAGTCGTCGCGCTCTCAAAGCCCACAAAGCTGAACATCGCCAGCACCAGCGCCGGCCCCAGCGCCGCCATCGACACGCCCTTCAATCGAAACTGGTCCATATCGAATTGAAAGCCGAAGCGGAACACCATCACAGCCAGCACGATAAGAATCAGGCTGACGGAGACGACTTCAATCCAAAGCATCAACTCCGCGGAAAGCTTTACATCCCGGTAGGCGACGAACGCAGCCGCCGCGCACACCACAATCAGTGTTGGCAGCGCAGGCGGCGCCTGCGGCATCCATTTTGCCCAATGGAAAAACTGCTGCCAGAGCACGCCCGCGTAGTAGAGCGCTCCGCCAGCCACCGATGCGCCCGTGGCAATGTATGCAAGCAGCAATCCCCATGCCGCCACCACGCCGAACACCGGCGGCAGCGTGTCCGCCGCGTAGCTGTAGAGCGATCCTGGCGACGCGGAGAGCCGCGCGAACCGGCTCACGCAAAACCCAACCAGCAGCGTCGCCCCTGTAGCCAGCAAGTAGACAAACCACGTTGCATTCCCCGCCAGCGCAAACACCAGCGGAATGGTCAGCGACGCCGAGGTGGAGGGAGCCATCGCAGACACCGATTGCGCCAGCGTCTCCATCGGCCCAAGCACGCCGGCGTGAAGCCCATAGTTTTCCCCTTGCGAGTACACTTCGCCTGTCGAGGCCGTCTGGGTCGTCACCGGTCCGCCTTTCCCCGCGCCTGATTGTGGTCCTTGATTGTCTTCTGGTTGCTCTAGTCTTGCGCCCGTGCCGCCTTTCGGTCAAGACTTACATTCCACAGTCTGCACTGCCCGGCATAAAAACTCTCTAGGTCCGTGACCGGATGAAGATGTTCTATCCAATGAACGAACGTGGGCCGGGAGGCCCACGCTACAGCCGGCCAGGAGGCCGGCGCCACATTTCCAAAAGGAACATTTTCATAGGGCCAAAGAACTAGAAAAGTACCCGCATCTCGGAGATCAGGTTGTGATTATAGGTATGGAACCCGGAGGTCGCGATCTGCATGCCGCCGTCGACAATCAGGAAGGGATGCGTCGGCTTCCACGCCTTGCGCCGCACCACGCAGAAGGCCGCCGGGGTGAGAAAGTTCTGCATCTTGCCGTCGTGGCTGCCGCTCGCGTAGAAGGTGGCGTTGTTCTCCAACTCGAACCACACGTGCGTGGTTGCATGCATCTGAGTCAGCGCATTCCACGCGATCGAGCGGCCCTGCGCCGCGATCTTGCCCGTCGGCATTGTCCCTCCCAGCGACGTTTGCACGTTGTAGCGCCGGAAGCCATAACCGCCGGCGATCGTCGGGGTCCAGGCGTCTGTGGCCGCGCCGTTCTTGTAGGTCCCCGTGGCAAAACTGTGGCTCAGCAACGCCGCCACGTCGAAGTTGCCGTGCAGTGCATTCCCTGAGGCGATGCGCACCTTGCCCGCCACGGAGGTGTCGCCCAGCCCGTCCACCGCGCTGCTGTTGTGCTGGATATAAGCCGGCGGCAGAAAGTCGAACTCGATGCGATTGCCGACGATCACACCCCCACCGCGCCCGTTGCCGTAGCTCACCGTCTCTGTCTGGGCTGCTGTGTACTCGTGTGAGAACGAAGCCCGCACATATTGAATCAACCGCGGATCGGCCTCCACCAGCGGCGTAACCATGGCCGGCTGCAAGCCCGTCATGGCAGTGTTGTGCCCTGCAAAGCGCTCCGCGAACGACTGCTGCGCCCATGCCGAGCATCCGCCTGCCGCAAGCGCCGCCGTCAATGCCAACAATGAAATTGTGTTGAATGTGCTCACGAATTGAGCTGTTTATAGCAGTTCATTCATCGCATGAAAGTGACCTCCGACACCCAATGCGCCGTGTGCAGCCGAGCAGTCCGCGCGACTATACTTCCAGCCATGCACGCCAGCCGTTTTCTTCTGTTCCTGATAACTTGTGCAGGAGTCGCCGCAGCCCAAACGCCAGCCCCTTCGCCGACGCAAGTCCGGCCCGAACCGCAAGAAGTCTGGCAGATGCAGGACTCCGGGACGACTGCCGGCCTGCGCGGGATCGATTCGGTGGACGGCACCGTTGCCTGGGCCAGCGGAACCGGTGGGACAATACTCAAGACCACCGACGGCGGCGCCCACTGGCAGAAGTGCGCCGTCCCTGACGGCGACAAGGACGGCGCAACGCTGGACTTTCGCGGCGTGCAAGCGTGGGACGCGACGACGGCCATCGTGATGGCCTCGGGGCCGGGCGATAAAAGCCGGTTGCACAAGACCGCGGATGGATGCAAGTCGTGGACGCTGCTCCTGAAGAACACAGACCCCGATGGGTTCTACGATGCGTTCACATTCTGGGATCGGAGACATGGCTTTCTTCTGGGAGATCCAGTCAAATCGATGCCCTTTGCTCGTGATAACCCAGCACTCATGGATTCCTACAAAAAGCATTGGGTCGAAAGGCTGAAGAGCGCCCGCTTTCTCACTCTCGAAACGCGGGACGGCGGAATGCGCTGGGAACACTGGCCTATTCGGCGTGCAGACCTGATCGATCCTGGACCGAAAGGCAGCGCAGCATTTGCGGCGAGTAACTCATCGCTGTTGATTCCGCCGCAACAGGACCCAGCCACGGCTCGCGACGATCTCCGGGCTTCGACAAATGGATGGATCGGCGTCGGCGGGAAGGGCGGCGCACGGGTTTTTCAAGGACTCAACGTTTTGCCCGATGTCGCGGCTCCCGGAGCGGAGGCATATGGCTTCGCTTGGGCGAAGGCGACTTCCACGCCCATAGCCGGCGGGACTAATAGCTCCGGAGTCTTCTCGCTGGCCTATCGCGATTCGTACAGGCCTGATACGGAAGTTCTCTTCAAGGGCGGCGGCGGCACCAATATCACGAACTGGCAATTCGTCGCCGTAGGCGGCGATTACACAAAACCCAACGAATCAGCAGGCACTGCCGCCTGGTCCGCCGACGGCGGCGAGCATTGGACCGCCCCCACCACCCCGCCGCACGGCTACCGCTCCACCGTCCAATGGTCCGAAGCCCTGAAACTCTGGATCACCGCCGGCACCAACGGCAGCGACATCAGCCGCGACGACGGCCGCACCTGGCAGCCCCTTGACGACGGCAACTGGAACGCCCTCTCGCTCCCCTTCATCGTCGGCCCCAAAGGCCGCATCGCCCGCCTCAGCCCCGCCGCCCTCCTGGTCGCAAAGTAAGCACCCTTTGCATAAGCTGGCGTCTTGAAGGGCACGGGCTTTACAGACTGCGAAAAAACTCGATCCGGAGGAAGGCGGAGGTTTCATCCCCTGCATAAAGCCAACAGAACCGCCGGGCACGTGCTTAGAGCAGAACCAAGGAAGATGTATCCCCCAGGGGCTAAAGCCCACATTCTTGGCTACTGCCAGCGGCACGGCTGAAGCCGTGCCCTTTCAAAGCATGACATAGCAACTCTACCCCTGCTCTAGACTCCTGGGGCTCGCTTCTGGTCGTTCTGCTCATTGCAAGGGGCGCCGATCGTCTCTTGATATGATTGAAGCTTCATGCAGTGGAACGCGAAAAATCGCGGACGCCTCACACCGCTCTGGCGAGCGATTGTCGAGATTGTGTTCATCGTCTTTCTGTTCTACTCAAATCTATTGATGGGGGAATTCACTGCTTCCAATGGACACGGGAAGAGCATGGCGTTCGCGCTCAACGATATTTTTACGGGCACAAATTTCGTGATCGCCATGATCTCCGCGCTGATCGGGTATATCGTGTTTGAACATCTGCGAAAGAGATTCTAGGTCTCTGGCCGGATGAAATGGTGCTATGAGGGGTGCGGGCGCGGGCTGGGAAGCCCGCGCTACAGCCGGTCAGGAGACCGGCGCTACACTTTTTACTGGTACATAACCAGACGGTCAGAAACCTAGTGCCGGTTGCGGATTTGATTCGGCCTCCTTGACCTCACACCGCGCACTTCCGTATGCTGCGATGGTTTCCGCGTGGTGATTGGATTCCACCGTCAACCTGCGCAGGGAGAGCTCGCATGAGCACGAACCCCTCGGCCGCAACTTCCGCTTCCAGCTCCGCTGCTCTGCCGTTTCCCAAGGTTGCTCAGCCGTTTCTCGTCCGCCGCGCCGCGGTTTTGGGCGCGGGAACGATGGGCTCGCGCATTGCCGCCCACCTGGCCAACGCCGGAATTCCTGTGCTTCTGCTCGACATGGTCCCAGCCGGCTCAGACAATGCGCGCAACCGGCTTGCGAACGCGGCCATTGAAGCGCTGGGCAAGGCCAAGCCGGCTGCCTTCTATGAGGCCTCGCTGGCCGCGCTGGTCACCCCCGGCAATTTCGAGGACGACCTGCCTAAACTGGCGCAGTGCGACTGGGTGATCGAAGCAGTGGCCGAGAATCTGGCCATCAAGACGGCCCTGCTGTCGCGCGTTGTACTCCACCTTGCGCCCCACGCCGTTCTGACCACCAACACCTCCGGACTGCCGATCGCACAAATTGCCGCCGGGCTTGCCGCGCACCGAGAGCGTTTCTTCGGGACGCACTTCTTTAACCCGCCACGCTATATGCGGCTGCTTGAGGTGATTCCCACGGCGGACAGTGACGCGAGCGTGGTGGCTGCCTTTGCCGCTTTTGCCGATCGCACGCTGGGCAAGCAGGTGGTGCTTGCCAACGACACGCCCAACTTTATCGCCAACCGCATCGGCGTTTCCGTGATGTTCAGCGCCGCGAATCTGATGCTCGAGCAGGGACTGACCATCGAAGAAGTGGACGCGCTGACTGGCGCCGCCATCGGCTGGCCCAGGACTGGGACATTTCGCTTGGCGGACCTGGTGGGCATCGACATTCTGGCGCATGTGGCCGCGAACTTTCCCCAGGGCGCGCCACAGGGCGGCTTTTCGGCGGTGCTGGAGGAAGTGGTCAAGCGGGGATGGATCGGGGACAAGGCAGGCCAGGGTTTCTACAAGAAGGGCCGCAGTGAGGATGGAAAAGAGGTCAGGCTGGCGCTCGATCTGGAGACCTTCGAGTACCGTCCTACCGCCAAGCCAAACCTGCCCGCGCTTGAAATGGCCAAGAACGCCGCTGCGCTGCCGGAGAAGCTCCGTTTGCTTTTGGCGAACGACCCGGCCAAGGACAAGGCCTCGGCTTTTCTGTGGCCGTTTCTGGCCTCGCTTTGGAACTTTGCCGCGGAAAGAATTGGTGAGGTCGCCGCCGACGCGCCTTCCATCGACAGCGCCATGCGCGCCGGCTTCAACTGGGAGTTGGGGCCGTTTGAAATGTGGGATGCGGCAGGCGTTAGGGAAACTGTCGCGCGCATGAAGGCGCTCCATCTGCCGGTGAGCCGCGCCGTTGAAGATCTCCTTGACTCCAGCTCCGGCTCCGGCCCCGAGTCCGCACCTGTCTCCTGGTATTCGCCTGACGGACCTGAGTGCTACAACCCAACCAAGGGCGGTTGGGAACCTATCCTCCAGCAGAAAGGCCACGCGCGGGTCGCAAACTTCAGGAGGGCTAGTGGGGTCGTTCGGTCCAACCCCGGCGCTTCGCTGGTGGATCTGGGCGACGGCATCGGCTGCATCGAGCTGCACTCGCTCAAGAACGCGATCGGCGGCGACGTGCTGGCGCTGATTTCCTCGGTGCTGAATCCCGGGTCCGATGCGGTGCGCAACTTTGCCGGCTTTGTGATTGCGAGCGATCGGGAAAACTTCAGCGTGGGCGCCAACCTGATGCAACTGCTGCTGGCCGCGCAGGAGGGCGAGTGGGACGAGTTGGCCGCTGTGATTCACGGCTTCCAGCAAATGACCGCGGCTATCAAGTTCTGCCCGCGCCCGGTGGTGGCTGCGCCGTTTGGGCTCACGCTTGGCGGGGGCGCGGAGATCTGCCTGCACGCCGCGCGGCGGCAGCCTCACGCGGAGACCTATTTAGGGCTGGTTGAGGCCGGAGTGGGCCTGATTCCAGCCGGAGGCGGGACCAAGGAGATGCTGTTGCGGGCCGTGGATGCCGCCGTTGCCCTGGCGCCTCCTGACCCCCGCGATCCGTTCTCCCGCTTCGCCCAGTCGGCGGAGATGGCGACGGCGCTCCGGCGAACGTTTGAAACCATCGCCTTGGCCAAGGTCTCCACATCGGCCGCCGAGGCCCGTTCGCTGGGGCTATTGGCTGCGGCTGACCGCATCACCATGAACCGCGAACGGCTTTTGCTGGACGCCAAGGGGCAGGTTGCAGCTCTCGCCGAGGCCGGTTACTCCGCTCCGCAGCCGCGGACGCAGATTCCCGCTCCCGGCACGGCGGCGCTGGCCACAATGGCGACAGGAATCTTTCTGATGGGCGAGGCCGGGTACGCCTCGGAACACGACCAGAAGGTTGCCCGCTGGGCCGCATACATTCTGGCTGGCGGCCGGGTGACGGCGGGCACGCCGGTGAGTGAGCAATACCTGCTTGACTTGGAGCGGGAGGCGTTTCTCTCCCTCGCGGGCGAGCGGAAGACGCAGGAGCGGATTGCCTTCACGCTGAAGACTGGCAAGCCGCTGCGGAACTAATCATGAAGCTAGCGACATTCATCCTGCTTGTGGCTGTGACAATTGCGCTTGGAACCGTCCCGGCGAGAGGTCAGAGAACCTTGCTTCCGCCGGAGCAACAGCCATCGCAACTCACTGACTCTGGTCATATTGTCGTCGCCGGTCACTCGACCCCTTACCTCATCCGCCATTTGCCGGTCAGTTCGTTTCCCGAGCTGCCTGCCGGCGTGGTGGAGCTGCTTAACCGCCGCGGCTGCCTGATTCCGCAGACCTACCAGGCGCACCGCCCGGAGAACGTGGTTCATGCCAGCCTTGAGGGTCCCGGCTCCTCCGACTGGGCAGTCCTGTGCACGGCGCAGGGAACTGTCTCGCTGCTGGTCTTCTTCAGCGACACACCTGCTCAGTTCCTTGTGCTCAAGTCGGCGCCGGAAACTGAGCGCCTGCAAGCGCACGACCCGACCGGCGTTCTCGGCTTCAACTGGGGCATCGATCCCGCATCGCCGGGGCAAGTCCACGAAGCTCAGTCCGGCCTGGAACATCGGCCGCCGTTCGTGGATCACGACGCCCTGGCCGATTCGATCGTCGATCAACGCACGATCTACCACTTCTACAGGAAGAACGCCTGGACGCTGGTGGATTTGCCGGATTAGGTTAGCTGTGTCAGGCTTACGCGAAGTTCAAGGAGCACGTCCCATGCCGGAAGCCGTCCTCGTCAGCGCCGTTCGCACTCCCGTTGGCCGCGCCCCCAAAGGCGCTCTGTCCACCACCCGCCCGGACGATCTGGCCGCAACTGCATTGAGGGGGGCTTTGGACAGAATTCCAGAGCTGGATCAAGCCGAGATCGACGACGTGATTCTGGGTTGCGCTCAGCCGGAGGGCGAACAGGGCTGGGACATTGCTCGCTGGGCCGTGCTGCGCGCGGGCTTGCCGGTCGAGATTCCCGGCGTCACTGTCAACCGCCTCTGCTCTTCCGGCCTTGAGGCGATTGCGCTGGCCGATCTGCGGATTCGCGCAGGGGGCGACCGGGTGGTGGTGGCGGGCGGCGCGGAATCGATGAGCCTGCTTCCTTTTGGGGGCCTTAAGCCGAGCCCCAATCCGTACATGGCCGAGCATTATCCGGCGTCGCTGCTGACCATGGGCCTGACCGCCGAGCGGGTCGCCCGCCACTACGGCGTCCCGCGCGAAGATCAGGACGCATTCGCGCTGGCCAGCCACCAGAAAGCTGTGGCCGCGCAGGCCGCCGGACGCTTCAATGAAGAGCTGATCCCAGTGACGGTGACCCATTCCGTTCCCGGAGCGAAGGCCGGCAAGCCGGTCGTCACGGAATCGATCTTTGCCGCCGACGAAGGCCCGCGCGCGGACACCTCCGCTGCAGCCCTGGCCCAGCTCAAACCGGCATTCCACGCGCAGGGAACGGTCACAGCCGGCAACTCCTCGCAGACCTCTGACGGCGCGGCAGCGGCGGTTTTGATGGAGGCTGGCCGCGCAAAGGAACTGGGGATTCGCCCGCTCGGCCGTCTGGTTGCTTACGCCGCCACGGGCTGCCTGCCGGAGGAGATTGGCATTGGCCCCATTAGCGCCATTCCCAAGGCGCTGAAGAGAGCTGGTCTCACCCTGGACGAGATCGGGCTGATCGAATTCAACGAAGCCTTTGCCGCGCAGATGCTGGCTGTCATTCGCGTGCTGGGCCTCGATGCCGAGCGGATCAACGTCAACGGCGGCGCCATCGCCCTCGGCCATCCGCTGGGCTGTACGGGCGCAAAACTGACCGCGACGCTGCTCAGCGAGATGCGGCGGCGAAAGGTCCGCTACGGGATGGTGACGATGTGCGTTGGCGGAGGCATGGGAGCGGCGGGAATCTTCGAGCTGCTGGATTGATCCGGCGATTTGGCGAATTCTTTACGCCAAGAAACACGAACAGCCGAGGATGAACCCCGGCTGTTCGTGTGATTCGATCTGTTTTCGAGCCTTGGCGGCTCCGCGGAGCTACGCCTTGGCGGTGGCCAGGGCCTTCAGCCGCGCATTGAGCCGGCTCTTGTAGCGGGAGACGGTATTGTGGTGAAGGATACCCTTCTGCACGCCCTTGTCGAGAGTGGAGACGGTCTCGCGATACTGCGTCTGAGCGGCCTTGACGTCGCCCTTGGTGAGAGCCTCGCGCAGGGCCCGCAGGCTGGTGCGCACACGGCTGCGGTTGGCGCGGTTCACTTCGGTGCGGGTTACTGTCTGACGGGCGCGCTTGAGCGCCGATACATGGTTTGCCATTGAACTTCCTTATCTCACAATCTCTGGGTGAAATGCGGCACAGAATGCCCATCGAGCCGCATCCCTCGCAATTTCTTAGTCTACGGGAAATTGGATTGCGGGTCAATTCGCGTGATTTTGGGCAAATTCGGCTTAAAACTGGGCAGATTTGCCTTGTTTTGGGGTGAAAAATGGCCGGTTTTCGCGGGTCTAATGCATATAAGTGCTTTGTTTGCAACAAATACTGTGGCCGGGAAGGGGGGAGGGGGGTAGGGGGTATTTATTTTCTGGTAACGGTACAGCGGAACTTTCTTCCGTCGCCCTACTCTTAATCATTGTGCGCCGTGGGAGGGTTATTTTATGCAAGGCGAAAGCGAGAGTCGCAGGCGGGGGATGTTAGCCGACTTCAGGGGACCTATCCGAGGAGCAGCGTGGAATCGGGGGTATTTCCGGATTGTCGACGATCCAACAGCTATCGCGCAAATCGGGATTACTGGTGATATTCACACCAATTAGTGAACTGCGCGACTTCATCGTTCGGCGTTTGCCCAAGCAGAACAGACAAATTGAAGGGGGCCCCAGCAGCGTCCGATTCGCAGTAGCGGCAAACGCGCTTGCGGGGCATCCCCGTGTTTCGCGGAATTTTCCGGGCGCACGACCTGCTAGTTTTCAGGGCAACCGGTCGCAGATTCCCCTGGCATGCGATGACAGGTTTCCAAGGCGGTGAGCGCGGATGCGCCGGCCGGCAGTTCGAGGAAGCGACGCCTGGAAATTGTTGTCACTTGCCTGCCGGGGCCGCCTTCGGGTGCCCCAGGAAGGTGTGTGGTGAATGACAGTTCACACACGTCTTGCCTTTCATGAATGGATCAGACTTCAGTTGTGCCACCTGCTCGCCGTGACAGGTGTCGCATACGCTTAAGGCCGGCGGGGCCGCGACGCTCTGTGCTGTGATCTCGCCATGGCACACGGTGCATTCGACACCGCTAGCGCCATGCGGGCTGTCTTTCCATTGGGCATACGTCATCTTGTGGCAGTCAGAACAGGTTTTCCCGGCTGGAATCGCCTGATGGTGCTCCTGCCTGGCATGAGCCTCCTGAGCCATGGCAGGCTGGACGGCAGCAGCCAAAACGAGAAAAACGAGCAGGGCAGAACTGAACAAAAGCGCGCGGAAACTATTCATGGGCAGATCTCCTGAGTGGAAAGTCGTAGTATCGGACCGGCGATGGCCGCCGTCAGTGATGCAGATTACATCTCACCGTAATGCGATCTGCGCACTGGCCGCGAGGTCTGTTGCCAAAGGAATGGTCACAAACCTCGCTTTATACCGCTGTCTGCCGCTACGGTCGTGCAGATTCACGCGCTATGATGCGCCTTTTCGCTGCCACCTCGCCTGAGGCGTTGCTGTCACTAGAGTCGGCCCAACCGCACAACTGGCAGCGTACCGAGCCTTTGAGGAACCCTGTCCGACCGTTCTAACATGCAGGCGAACACCCAAAGCCCCAATCGAGCAAACGTGGTGCGGCTCTTGGCGAGTCACGGGCAAGCCGGAACTTATCCGTCCATTCGTCAGATCAGTACCCACAAACGTTAGGTCCCTATCGGGACTGCCCCGGCAGACACATCTGTATTGAGCCCGGTCAGTTCGGCCGGGGCAGTTTCGATAGGGTCGTTTGAAGTAAGTCGCTGGCGTTTGCGACGGACGCGGTGATCTACCTATGGGATTTCAATGAGCGCCAGATGGCCTTTTGGGGATGTTGGATCGGTGAGGCGAGACGAATTGAGCTGCGCGGAATCTGATTTCGGCTGAAGTGGAGGCCGGGACGGCGCTCCAAATGCGCTTCGCGGGGGCCGTAGCCGCAATCAGAGCGCACACCGGCGTAGCGTGCGGGAGCACAGCAGCGTGGAAGGTGGATAACGACTCCGGGAGCGGTGAGACTCTCACGAGCTGTCAACGCTGCACCTCCTTGGCTGGTCCGGGGTCAGGCTCGGATGGAAGTAAAGCTGGCCGCGGGTGAGCCGTTCGACAACAAGCATAATGCCGTCACATGCTGGACAGCGCAGGCTTGGTGGCTCAGGCGGATCGATGCGTGCCGCCATGCCGAGCAGCGCGCGGCAGCGTTCGAGCGCAGCACTTCGTCTGCGGTTGGCGAAGAGTCCGAAGTGGCGGATGCGCACCAGTCCGCCCGGCAGAACATGAAGCAGGAAACGGCGCAGGAACTCATGAGCGGAAACAGTCATGACCTTCTTCTTGCCGCCGTGAGCATAGTCTCGCCAGCGGAAAGAGACGCGCTCGTTCTCGAAGGCCACGAGGCGATGGTTGGAGATGGCCACGCGATGGGTATAGCGGGCCAGGTAGTTGAGCACATGGTCGGCGCCGCCAAAGGGTGGCTTGGCGTAGACCACCCAGTCTTGACGGAACAGTTGCCGGAGGAAGTTGGAGAAGCTGCCGAAAGCGGCCAGGTACTGTTGTGAACCATGAAACTGAAGTTTTTCCTCCACGTAGAGTTGCTTCAGGCCAGCCGCGAACTTGCCGCGGAAGACGCGGCTCAGTGCGTGAACAGGCAGGAAAAAGCGGCGTGAAGAATCGATCCATCTGGAGCCGTCGAGAGCCAGGCCACCGGCGGGAACGATGTAGTGAACATGGGGATGATGTTCGAGGTTCTGTCCCCAGGTATGGAGCACGCCGAGGAATCCGATGTCGGCTCCGAGGTGCTTGGGATCGCGAGCCAGTTCAAGCATCGTCGCAGCACTGGTGCGATAGAGCAGGTCGTAGAGCAATCGCTTGTTCTGCAATGCAAGAGCAGAGAGTTCATGCGGCAGAGTGAAGACAACGTGGAAATACGATACGGGCAACAGTTCAGCCGAGCGCGCAGCCAGCCATTTTGCGCGCGCGTTCCCCTGGCACTTCGGGCAGTGCCGATTGCGGCATGAGTTGAACGAGATGGCCTGATGGCCGCAGCGGGCGCACTGATCGCGATGACCGCCCAATGCCGCAGTGCGGCAGCGTAGGATGGCATCTAGCACCTTGCGATGCGGCCATGCAAGATGCGACTGCTGCCGTTCCCAGAAACTGTTGCCCGTTCGACGGACGATATCGGCCACCTCGAGGGTGGGCCGGCTCATCGCTTCATCCGTCTCCTGGAGCGTTTTATTTCGTCGGGCCGTGACACTTCGATGGCTTCGAGCGGACTGGGAATCGCTTGCAGATGGCGTCGCGACAAGTGCAGGTAGACTGTGGTGTGCTCAAGCTTGGAATGTCCGAGAAGCACCTGGATGGTGCGCAGATCGGCGCCTGCTTCGAGCATATGCGTGGCGAAACTGTGCCTGAGCGTGTGCGGAGATACGTGCTTCTTGATACCGGCCTGCTTAGCTGCGTGGGCGACAGCGTCCCAGACGATCTTTTCGGTAATGGGCACATCGGCCCGCCAATTGTTCACCATACCTGGGAACAGGTAGCTCTTGGGCTTCATCCAGCGCCAATACTCGCGCAGGGTCTCCAGCAGCTTCGGGGTCAACAGAACATCACGATCGCGGCTGCCCTTGCCTTGATGGACATGAATGACCATGCGTTCGCTGTCGATGTCGGTGACCTTCAGGTGACACAACTCGGCTCTTCGCAGCCCGGTTGCATACAGCGTCATCAGCATCGTGCGATGCATCAGGTTCCGAGCCGAATCAATCAGCCGAGCCACCTCTTCCGGACTGAGTACAGTCGGCAGTTTCCGGGGACACTTGGGAAACGGAATCTCATCGGGCAGATAGGGTCGCCGAAGGGTCTTGACGAACAGAAACCGCAGGGCCGCAGAACGGCCCTGGATGGTCCTGGGCGACAACTTCCGATCACGAAACAGATGCACCTGGTACTCGCGAATATGGCTGGGACCAAGGCGCTCAGGCGAACGATGGAAGTACTTCGAAAAATCCTCCACCGCGTGGATGTAGCAACGGACAGTGCTTGGGGAGTAGTTGCGACGCTGGAGCTCATCCAGCATCAACTGCCGAAGATGGGTCACGGGGAACCTCCTGTGACCCGAGGCTTACACAGCCGACAATGTCCGGGGAAAGCCCACGCCGCAGCGTCCGTCGCGCCAGCGACTTAGTTCAAACGCCGATGTCGCCCGGAGGGGTTCTCGAATGACGGGAAATCTCCGGTTCGTTCGTCGAAGGGGGCGGCGATGGAGCGGGTGTTGGGCACAATCTGGTGACGGGCGGCGCAAAATTGTGTGCCGGGGAGGCGCAACATCGGGATGCGGCGGGGCGCAGGTATCCCCAAAGGCACAATGGGCAACAAAATTAATTGTGGTGTGGATTGACTCATTAGGCCGTTGGCGCTACTCTCAAGCGCAGATACCCGATTTGGTCGCCAACACCATCCCGCGGTTTCGCCTCAGAGCCCAGAGCTTAGGCTCGGGCTTGGCTCATGTCCGCAGGTTCCCAGCAAGAACAATCGAAATATCTGCAAGCTGGTTCTCCGGGGCTGAAGCCCGCGCTGATTTTGGCGACGTTGCACGGGGGTTGAAACCCCCGTCTCCCTCCGGATTGGGGTCTTGCGCGGGGGCTGAAGAGGCTGCGGAAAAGCTTGGAAATTCGTGCAGAATTGGCGAGAAGCGTCCCTCAGCGGCTAAAGCCGGGGATTTTTTTGTTGCACTAACGGCACGACTGAAGTCGTGCCCTTTCAAAACCTTTGCTGGCAGCAGAGTTTTTCCGCTGTCTGTGAAGCCCCGGGGTATTTCTATTGCTTTTACGGCACCCTTCGACTTTGCTCAGGGCAGGCTATTGAAGCCGTGCCCTTTCAAAACCTTTGCTGGCAGCAGAGTTTTTCCGCTGTCTGTGAAGCCCCGGGGTATTTCTATTGCTTTTACGGCACCCTTCGACTTTGCTCAGGGCAGGCTATTGAAGTCGTGCCCTGACACGTTCGGGAGCAGGAATCGAGTTTTTCCGCAGCCTGTAAGGTCGCGCCCTGACACAGCGCGGAGTTTTCCCGCGGTATATTCATCCATGCCGGTCTCGGCCGCTTCGAGCCGCAGCCGGTTCACCTCAACCCAGCAATGCCGCACTGGAGGCCGCCGATTCCTTTGAAGATCGCTCTGGAGATCACGCCCAACCTTGAGCCCTTGTTTGGGACTCGCGATGAAAACCTCAGGCTGATGGAAGACTCGCTTGGCGTGCGGATCGATCTCCGCTCCGATGCCGTGCATGTGGAGGGACCGGAAGAGGGCGTGGCGCGCGTTCAGCGCATCTTCCATGACTTCGAGGCGCTGCGAAAGCAGGGCGTGAATCCGCACAATGGGGAACTGAATGGATTGCTGCGCCTGGTGGTGGCCGATTCCGCCACCACGTTGCGTTCGCTGGCTGACAGCGGCAAGCAGCGTTCAGCCGGGGTGAAGAGGACGGTCCAGCCGCGCTCCATCAACCAGCGTAAATATGTTGAGGCAATCGAGCAGAACGATATGACCTTCGGCGTGGGCCCGGCGGGCACCGGCAAGACCTATCTTGCTGTCGCAATGGCCGTGGCCGCCATCAATGCAAAGAAGGTAAGCCGCATTGTTCTGGTGCGGCCGGCGGTCGAGGCCGGCGAGAGGCTGGGCTTTTTGCCCGGCAGCTTGCAGGAGAAGGTGGACCCCTATCTGCGCCCGCTCTACGACGCCCTCTACGACCTGCTCGAACCGGAGAAGGTGGACAAGATGCTGGAGAAGAACGTCATCGAGGTTGCGCCCCTGGCCTTCATGCGCGGGCGCACGCTCAACGACGCCTTCATCATCATGGACGAGGCGCAGAACACCACCATCGAGCAGATGAAGATGTTTCTGACGCGCATGGGCGCCAACTCGAAGGCGGTGATTACGGGCGACATCACGCAGATCGATTTGCCCAACCCGCGCAAGTCGGGTCTGCTGGACGCGATCAATATTCTCGATGGGGTTGAGGGCATTCACTTCTGCCACTTCGAGGACTGCGACGTGGTGAGGCACGCGCTGGTGCAACGAATTGTCCGCGCCTACGAGTCAGCCAAGCCGCAGCAGCAGGAGTTGCCGCTGGCGATGGGCGAGGGCATCGAAGTGGGGGCACAGTCGCGCGGAGGCCGGCCGCAGGCGCAAGGGCAGCATTTGGCCAAGCCGCAATAATCTTGCGTTTCACGTAGAATGGAAGATGAATCGGGGCCGCGCACACTGTGGCCCTGGGCATGATGATCCTTCTCGACCCAGAATTGGAGCCCGAATCACCCCATGGACGAAGACCTGTCCATGGGGACCCCGATGCTGCCCCCGCTGCGAAAGTAAACGCGGCCAAGCGGATGGTTGCGCCCGCAGTTGCAGCCCCACAGAAAGAGCTTCGTTTGCCTTCGGCGCGCACGCTGGCCCGTTTTTTGGCGGCGGCGCAGAAAGCAGTGCGGTTGAAGGGGCAGGTCACGGTGCTGCTGACCACCGATGCGGCGATTCGTGGGCTCAACCGCAAGTTTCGCGGCAAGAACAAGGCCACGGATGTGCTGTCGTTTCCCGCGGAAGGCTTGGGATCTGAGGGAATTGCAGGCGATCTGGCGATCAGCGTGACCACGGCGCTGGGTCAAGCCGCTGAGCAGAGGCATTCGCTCTCCACTGAGATCAAGGTGCTGATTCTGCACGGACTGTTGCACCTGGCCGGCTACGACCATGAGGCCGACGACGGCAAAATGGCGCGGCGGGAACGGGTGCTACGCGGGCGGCTGGGATTGCCGCAGGGGTTGATTGAGAGAGCCGGCGCGGCAAAGCAGGGCGAGAAGAAGTTTCCCAAGAAGCATCCCTCAGGGGCTAAAGCCCAGGTTCGAATAGCGCCATTTACGGCACGACTAAAGTCGTGCCCTTTCAAAACATCGGACAACGGGGACTGCGGTGAGCTGAGGCCGCGCGTTTCCAAAGCAGAGCCGCGCGCTTTCAAGGCAGAGTCGTGCCCTTTCAAAGCGGAGCCGCGCACTTTCAAGGCAGAGTCGTGGCCTTTCAAAACAGAGCCGCGCACTTTCAAGGCAGAGTCGTGGCCTTTCAAAGCGGAGCCGCGCACTTTCAAAGCAGAGTCGTGGCCTTTCAAAGCGGAGTCGTGCCCTTTCAAAGCGGAGCCGCGCACTTTCAAGGCAGAGTCGTGGCCTTTCAAAACAGAGCCGCGCGTTTCCAAAGCGTCTAAGCCTCGGGCAAAGGCCAAACGGCCATGAGCACGCTCGCCATTCTGATGGTTCTGTTGCTGGCCGTGGTCGAGACGCTGGCCTCCTACATCAGCCGCGTCTACTCGGAGTTCGGCAAGATTCTCACGCACGAAATCGAGGAGAACCTGGATGCGTGGGAGGAGCTGGTTGAGCCTCAACTGGGGCTGAGCCGGGAGCACGCCGCCATCTCCGCGGCCGTGCTGCAACAACTGGCGCTGGGCATCATCGCGCTGGAGTTCGGCGCGGTTCTGTTCGATCGCGGTTCTCACCAGGGGCGGCCTTCTTACGCTGAGATCGCCCAGGCGGTTCTCGGCGTGGTGCTGGTGGTGATCTTCTGCAACCAGCTTCTGCCTTCCCTGCTCTTCAACCGCACGCGGGGCCGCTGGGCGGGGCGGCTCGTCTGGCCGATCCGATTGCTGCTGTGGCTCATGACGCCCATCACCGTCTTTGTGCGCTTCTTTTTCTCTGTGGCGGAGCTGGCGGAGGAGCCTGTAACCGCCGAGGAGGAGGCTGCGGTCGATGTCGAGGCGCTGCTTGAAGCCGGCGAAGAGGAGGGCATTCTCGAGGAGAGCGACATCGATCTGGTCCGCTCCGCCGTCGAGTTTGGCGACAAGCTGGTCCGCGAGGTGATGACCCCGCGCCCCGCGGTTTTTGCCGTGCGCGATTCGATTACCCTCGAGCAATTCCTCAACCAACTGCGCGAGCACAACTTCTCCCGCGTTCCGGTTTACGCCGGGTCGCTGGACAACGTGACCGGCATCGCGTTTGCCCATGACCTGCTGCAGATTACCGATGAAGAAGCTCGCACGCGCATGGTGGCCAGCATTCAGCGGGAGGCGGTTTTTGTGCCCGAAACCAAGCGCGGCTACGAGCTGCTGCGCGAGATGCAGCGGGAAAAGCAGCACATGCGCATCGTGATCGACGAATACGGCGGCGTCTCAGGTTTGGTGACCATCGAGGATTTGCTGGAGCAGATTGTGGGCAACATCCGCGACGAGCACGAGGTTGAGACGCCGATCGAAGAACCGCAGCGCGAACCGGGCGGAGTGTGGGTGGTTCCCGGCGGCTTTCCTGTGGATCAGCTCGCCGATCTTTTCGGCGAGGCGGCTGACCTGGGCAATCTTTACGAAGCCACAACGCTCGGCGGCCTGGTGAGCGAAGTCGAAGGCCGCATTCCGCTGCCCGGCGAGATGGTGCTGCTGGAACCGATCGGCTTGCGCATGGAGGTGGTTGCGTCCACCGACCGGCGCGTGGAGCGGCTGCGGGTGTTTCCGCCGGCGGTTGCCGCAGCCGAGTCTTCCTGATTCTGTGCGGCTTCGAACCTCGCCGCGGGCCAATTTATAAACGGAGCTTGCCGCAAGCTTTCCACGCGCGCCATTCTTCTGCCGTGATTTCCCAACGCTCCGAGGGCAGGCGGCCGGAGACGTAATCCCGATCTTCCAGACCCACCAGGCGCATTCCCTGCTTTTCAGAGATGCGTCGCGATGCGGTGTTGGCGATTGCCTTGGCGACCCTCAGAACCGGGAAGCCGAGCGAGTCGAACCAGTAATCGTTGGCCCAGGCGGCGGCCTCACTCATCAGACCCTGTCCGTGCCAGGGCAGGCCTAGCCAGAATCCGCGATTGGGACCGTCGCCTTTCGTGAGGTTGATGACACCGATGAGATGAGATGGGTCGTTGCGCAGGCGGAGGCTCCAATGCCAGGCGTCGCCGCGTTCCCGCTGGGGAATCGCAACGTCCCTCAAAAACTGGATCGCGCCATCCGCCGGGTAGGGCCAGGGGATGCGGTTCAGCATGTACTTCACGATCTCCCAGTGGGGAAAATGCTCCTGAATCTGCTCCGCATTGGCAATCTCCAGCGGGCGCAGGATCAGGCGTTCCGTTGTTCCCTCGTGGGTCATGGCGAAATGATAGCAACGCGCAACCAGCCAATCCGCGATAATAGAGGGGTAGGAGAATGAAAAGCCTTTGAAATCTGGATTTGTCGCGATTCTGGGCCGGCCCAACGCCGGCAAAAGTACGCTGCTGAACGCCTTGATCGGCGAAAAAGTGGCCATCGTCTCCGCTAAGCCGCAGACCACGCGCAACCGCATCGCCGGGGTGGTGGAGGTGGCGGCGCACAAGGGTCTGCATCAGGCCGCGCAGATTGTCTTTGTCGATACGCCCGGCGTGCACAAGCCCGGCTCGCACCTGGATCGCCGCATGTTGCAGGAGGTCTACGAGGCTCTGGAGACACGCGACCTGGTGCTGGTGCTGATGGACGCTACGCGGCGGGTGCAGTTGGAAGAGGCGGCGGCGCCGAGTGTCGAACTGCCGGCCGCCGGAGTTGACGAAGAGCATGCCTCAGGGGCTAAAGCCCAATTGGATTCCGTCGACCGTGATGCCGGGGTTGAAACCCCGGCCTACCAGCCCCTGGTTCACCATCCGGAAGCTGCCAACACAGTCCCCAAGCGCGAGCGCACCAACTGGGCGAGCGAGGACGAGTTTCTGTTTGGCCTGATTCGCAAGCTCGACTGCCCGGTCTTCCTGGTGCTCACCAAGATCGATCTGGTCCCGAAAGACCATCTGCTGCCGCTCATCGACACGCTGACCAAACAGTTCAACTTTGCCCAGATTATTCCCGTGAGCGCACGCAAGCGGGACGGTCTCGATATTCTGGTGCGCAAGATCGTCGATGCGCTCCCGGTAGGAGAGCGCTACTACCCTAAAGACCAATATACCGATCAGCCGCAGCGCTTCATGGTGGCGGAGCTGATTCGCGAGAGCATTCTGGTGGAGACGGGCGAAGAAGTTCCTTATGCGTCTGCGGTGGTGATTGAGCGATACGAGGAGCCTGCGCCCTTTGTCCCGCGCAAGAAGGGTGCTGTCCCTGCCCGCGCTCCGCTTACCCGCATTGCGGCGGCCATCTACTGCGAGCGCGACGGGCAGAAAGCAATTTTGATCGGCAAGGGTGGCGCGAAGCTGAAGGAGATCGGCACCGGCGCGAGGCGGCAGATCGAGTCGCTGCTCGGGACCCGCGTGTATTTGGAGCTGCACGTCATCGTCGAACCCAACTGGCGCGAGTCCAAGGCCTTTGTCGAGTCGCTGGATTGGCGGAATCAGTTAGAGAGGCTCGCCGGCGATCAGATTACCGAAAAGCATCTGGGCGAAGAGGAGTAATTTGCGCTGACCCCTTGCAGCAGGAGCTCTACGCTCCCCGCACCTGGCCGCGACCACTAGCTTTCACCGAGTACATGCGCGTATCGGCGACGCCGATGATGGCATGAAGGGTTGAGCCGTCCGCGGGGGCGGTTGCCACGCCCATGCTGGCGCTCACCTTCAGGTAGAGCCCGGCCATAATGGGGAAGACGGTTTGCTTCAGTGCATGGAGCAGATAAGTTGCCTGGGCCAGCGCGTCCTTCCGGCCGGTCTCCGGCATCAGAATCACGAACTCGTCGCCCCCGTAGCGAAAACAAAGGTCCTTAGGCCGGTTCAAGCTCAACTCCTGGAGCCGGCGGCCGGTGTGGGCCAGCAGTTGGCTGCCCACCAGGTGGCCGTGCTCGTCGTTGACCAGCTTGAACTGGTCCAGATCGAGGAATGCCAGGCTCACCGGCAGCCCCAGGGAGCGGCATCGGTCCAACTCCCGTCCCAGCACATCGTAAAGATGGCGCGCGTTAAAGAGGCCGGTGCAGTCGTCGATGATGCTCAACTGCTGGATGCGGGTCACGTCGCGCGCATTCTCGATTGCGATGGCCGCGTGGTCGGCCAGAATGTGAAGGATGGCGATCGTATAGTCGGTCATCTGGTCGGAGCGCGGGTTGAGAATTTCGATGACGCCGTGGGTGCCTTTGCGCCCGCGCACTGGCATGGCAATCACCGAACGCACCTTGCGCGGCTTGGAGGGATACTCATTCCTCACTCGCGGATCGTGCTCGGCCTCAGGCACGATCAGCGTCTCGCCGTGCTGGGCTACCCAGCCAGCCACGCCCTCGCCCACTTTGACGCGCAGATCGCCAAGCGCCGCCTGCTCCCCGCCGGCGGCGATGGCGTAGTAGAGTTCCTGAGTCGCTTCGTCGAGCATCAGCAGCGTCCACAGTTCCGCCTCGATGATCCGCTCCATGTGCTCGAGGATGGTGCGCAGAATGGTGTCCAGGTCAAAGCTGGACGTGAGCGACCGCGTCAACTGGTGGAAGACCAGCAGGTCCGTGAGGGGGATGCGGTTTTCCTTCTCGTCCGTCATCGGTGGACCCTGGGGTGAAGTCTTTCCAGCATTCTGTCACACGGCGTTCAGGCGCGATATCAAAAAAACGCAACTCAACCGCGGCGGGGCAAGACATTGCAAGGCTCGCGGGCGCCTCATTCTGCGAGCGGTTTTTGCTCGAAGGGCGGCAAGCCGGCCGCGGCGAACCATCGTCAGCCGCCGATATGCACCATCGACCGCGAAGGCTTCAGGAATCCGGGTTCACCGATGTGATGGCGCGCTTCCTTCCCTTCGATGGTACGGAAAATGTAGTCGCGGAGTTCCTCGTCGCTTGCCCCGGCGCGGAATCGCCCATAAAGGTCGTGTTCCACTTGCGAGAACAGGCAGGTGCGGATCTTGCCGTCGGAGGTGAGCCGCACCCGGCTGCATGCTCCGCAAAAGGCCTGGCTGACGGGCGCAATAATGCCGATCTCACCCACGCCGTCGGAGAATGTATAGCGCCGCGCCGTCTCACTGGCGTCGCGCGCCGGCATGTCGATCAACGGCAAAACGCGGCCGATGCGAGCGACGATCTCTTTGAGCGGTACCACGATTTCGGGCGACCACAGGCGGCCTTCTTCCAGCGGCATGAACTCGATGAACCGCACCACGACGTCCTCTTCGCGCGCAAACCGGGCGAAGCCTTCAATCTGGTCATCGTTGAAGCCGCGCAGCAGAACGCAGTTGATCTTGAGGGGCGTAAGCCCGGCGGCCCGTGCGGCGCGAACGCCCCTGAGCACAGTTTCGAAGCTTCCGGGAACGCGCGTAATGCGCTCGAATGTGGGCGCGTCCACGGCATCCATGCTCACCGTTACGCGGTCGAGTCCGGCAGCTTTGAGCGGCGCGGCAAGTGTGTCCAGCAAGTGGCCGTTGGTGGTCAGCGCCAGGTCCAGCGGCTCGTCCCAAAGCGTGCGCAAACCAGCCAGTTCCCGCACCAGCTCAACCAACCCGCGGCGCAGCAGCGGCTCACCGCCCGTCAGCCGCACCTTGGTGATGCCCAGGCCGACAAAAAGCTTGATCAGGCGCAGATACTCTTCGACGCTGAGCTCGGGATATTGCGCGCCAAACTCACCGGTGCGGCAGTAGACGCATTTGTAGTTGCAGCGGTCGGTAATGGACACGCGCAGATCGTGAATGACCCGGCCCAGGCTGTCGGTCAGCCGGGCGGGCGCGGTCAACGTGGAAGGATTTGGGGAAACAGCAGCCATCGACAACTTCAAGGCTATACCGTTTTGGGCGGTTGTGCGCAACGGTGCGTGGCCGGGTAATGGAGACAGGCCCTAGTCCAGCCGCGGCGTGCCTTTGCGCAGCACAATTCCCGCGATGCCGAAGACCACGATGATGGCCAGGGCGATGGCGAAGTAATACGCCATGGGATGCGCCCAACCCGGCGAGTACGTGAGGTCCTGGCCCACCCAAAGCAGCAGGATGGCGGCGATGACCGCAAACTGGCCCGCAATCACCAGCAATGTGTGGCCCAGGTCGCGCCGCTTGTCCAGCGCCTCCACCTGGTCGGGGGTCAGGTTGCGCTCTTCAGGGGGAAGCAGGGAATTTGCCATCGATCTAGACCTCTCCTTGCGGAAGCTCCGTGTGACCTCCGGGGCAGCCGCGCCTATCTTCGATTCAATCACATACCGGCCGGGCTGCGCCAGTGTGGTCCACCCGGAGGATCGCGGGCCGTCCCGCGAACTGCCTGCCAACTGGAAGCCCGACCTCTACAGAACGCAACGGCATTGGCCGTTACCGATTTCCTACCCGCCGCGATGACCATGGAGCGATCCTGGTGGAGCGCGACGTTGGCACAGATTCCTATGCTGGCCCATCGCAGGCCGGGTTCACCGTAGCTGTTTACCGAAGAGTAAGTGACGGTTTGGCGACCAACTGCCCGGGACGCAGCGTCACGGCAACTCGATTTGCGTTGGGACTATAATCCGGCATGCTTAAATCCTATCGAGTACCGGCAGGATGGTTGTGCGCCCTACCGCTTTCCATTTTGTGCCTTACGGTTAGCGGAGTCTGCCAACAGAGCAGCCCAGATTCCAATTCATCGTCACCCGATCCCAAGGATTTTCTTTTGGCTGCTGCAAATGCCAACGGACTCGCGAGACTAAATCTCACGCCTTGGCACATCACGATCAGTTTTGATTCCAAGGATGGTCGCGGACGTCCTTTATCGCAAGGAACCTTTGAGGAGTTTTGGGCGGGTCCGGACAAGTACAAGAGAATCTTCGCAACGAGCAATTTCAATCAGGTCGAATATGTGACAAGCGCCGGCATCCGGCGCACCGGCAGTCCGGATAGCGCACCGTCTGAGCTGATGGAGATCGTGGATCAATTCATCCATCCGATTGCAATGGATAAGGATTCGATCGATGCTGCGAAACTCCAGATGGGTGAGCCTTCAGCTGGCGGCACAAAGCTTGTATGCGTAGTGGTATCGCAACCACCGGAACCAGTCACGGCGATACAAGCCTTCTTTTTGAAGGGATCAGTCTCAAATGAGACCTATTGCACGGACGAGCACTCGCCGATCCTGCGTATTCAGGGTTCCGACAGTCGGAATTCGAGGTACGTCCGCAACAGCATCATCAAGTTTCAGGATTGCTATTTGCCTCAGACAATCGAAGAATACGGGGCCTCGTCGCCGGCTCAAAAACCAATGCTCACCGCGAAGCTTGAGAAGATTGAATCACTCAGTTCCATCGACGATGCACAGTTTACGCCGCCAGCGGATGCGGTTCCACCGCCGAAGGTGATCGCGCTGGATGTAAGAGAAACAAGTCGGCAGCTCCTGCACCATCCTTACCCCGAATATGATTTTCTGTACCCTGGCGAACACAGGTCTGAACATTTGGGTGGACTCGTCATCATAGCGCTGCAGATCCACACGGATGGGCATGTTTCAAACCTGCGCATAGTCGGCGGCCCTCAGACGATGCGGCAGGCCTCGCTGGACGCTGTGAGGAACTGGACCTACAAGCCATTTACACGGGACGGTGAGCCGGTGGAGGTAAACACAACCGTAACCCTTGTTTACTCGTTGACCCGTTAATTCAGTTGGCTGGATAGCAGATAATCCGGCAAGATCTGCGGACGCGAGATCGCAGTGGCGGGTCACAAACGGCATGGGGCATCAGGGGCGATCACCTGCGCCGCTTGGGCAGCAACGATTCGGAGAACCACTGATAAATCGGATGTCAGGAATAGGGCGCCAGCTACAGCCTGGAACGTGCTCGGCTCGAATTGCCGGCGAGCGGCCGGCAACGCGCACTCAACTGAGCGGTAACTGAAAAACGATTCGCGATTCGTCCTGACGCGCTATTTCGGCATTGCAAATATGGCGGGGTCGATCGTCTTGTTCAGTTCCACTTTTTTCACCGCAATGGTCAGCCCGAATTGTCCGCCAAAATCCACGTCGATGGCATAAGGAATCACGTAGCCAAGTTCGGTCTTCCGGTAATCGGAATACTTGGTGGTGATGTCCACATCCTGGTCCTGCATCTTGCCCTTCGACGTCACAGATGTAATAAGATAGGAAGTCGAGTCGATGAGGTAAACGGCTTCGACATTCTCCTTCGAAGTTAATTTGATCTTGTAGGCGCCTCCGTCCTTCCCAAGCAACTCGACTTTGCTGCCCTTGGCAGCATAGTCATAAAGTGCGCCGCCAATGTTGATTTGAGCTTTACCCGCGTTGTAGACGTCATCCGGCATGGGCGTGGCAGTGGCCGCGCCTGCCATGGGATTGATGGTCCAGCCGCCTTTATCGGTGTAGCACTGCACGATCTTCGTGCCATTGAAGTCTGTCTCGCTCTTGTAGCCGACACCGTTCACGATGGTCGTGGTACTCGGATTCTCGCCTCCCATCATCGTGATGGAGGTCTCCATATACACCGATTTCACCTGGCTGATCGCGTCTTTGCCCCCAATGGCTGCCACATGCTTGCTGACGATTTCGCCGGCAGTCTGCGCACTCAATGAAACCGCGCTTGCCAGCGCTGAAACAACCAATATGCCTTGGATGAAGTTCTTCATTTTGCTTCGTTCCCCTTTCGCGTGCTCTAAAAGCACGGTCCCTCATGCGGCACCAGTGTAGCCCAGGAGCCCCGCTCGTCTTCGAGAATCTGTCCAGAAACTGCCATTCTCAAGGCTGTTTTGAAAGGGCGCGGCTTCAACCGCGCCGTAAAAAGAAACAAGATTCCGATTGTGCTGCAAGTTCCACAATCCACACGGGAACAGCGTGTTCGGGTAAAAGCGGCGAGTTAGCCCCCGCTGAAGCGGGGATAGCGAGTTAGCAGGTTAGCGGCGGCGGCGCTAGCTGCAGTTTCATCCTCCGCGGGTCGGCAACGCCGGTGGACGACTGACACGATCAGGAGCCGCAATCGAGGAAGCGGTTATTATGCACAACGCCTTAGCGGCGGCGGGTGCGGACGGAGGCGGCTAGTTCGGCTAGCAGGGTGTGGGTTTCAGGCCAGTCGATGCAGGCGTCGGTGATGCTCTGGCCGTAGACAAGGGGTTGGCCGGCGACGAGCTTCTGTGCGCCGGCTACCAGATTGCTCTCGATCATGACGCCGATGATGTCTGGATTTCCCTGGGCAATCTGGGCGGCGACATCGTGGCAGACAATGGGCTGGCGGCGGTAGTCCTTGCTGCTGTTGGCGTGGCTGAAGTCGATCATGATGCGGGGCTGGATGGCCGCTTTTTGCATCTGATCGGCGGTCTGGGCTACGCACTCCGCAGTGTAGTTGACCATGTTGCGGCCGCCGCGCAGGATGATGTGGCAATCCGGATTTCCAGTGGTGACGAAGATGGCGGATTGCCCGTGCTTGGTGTGGCCGAGGAAGGTGTGGGAATGTGCGGCGGACTGGATTGCGTCGATGGCGACCTGCACGTCACCGGAGGTTGCGTTCTTGAAGCCGACGGGGCAGGAGACTCCGGAGACAAGCTGGCGATGGACCTGGCTCTCGGTGGTGCGTGCGCCGATGGCGCCCCAACTGACCAGGCCGGCAATGTACTGGGGGGAGATCATGTCAAGAAACTCGGCGCCGGTGGGGACGCCCATCTCGGCGAGATCGAGGAGCAGGCGGCGGGCTTGGCGGAGGCCGTCGTTGATCTTGTAGGACTGGTCCAGATTCGGATCGTTGATGAGGCCCTTCCATCCGATGGTGGTGCGGGGCTTCTCAAAATAGACGCGCATGACGATGCGCAGATCGGCGGAGAACTCGCCGATGGCGGATTTGAGGAGGGCGGCATATTCGCG
>Ga0224558_1000765_pt1 | contig 36919 bp, 26 predicted proteins | sample 714S32024metaG_FD_180682 | JGI IMG/M metagenome (GOLD analysis project Ga0224558, IMG submission 180682) | Peat soil microbial communities from Stordalen Mire, Sweden - 717 S3 20-24 | ecosystem: Environmental > Terrestrial > Soil > Wetlands > Peat | place: Sweden: Norrbotten County, Stordalen... | reverse complement strand
AGCTAACGGGATAGGCCCCCAAGCGTCGGCCGCTGCGCGGCCTCCGACGCCCGCGTCCGAAAACGTCGGACTGGGTGTACGGAATCATCGGAATACGCAACGACGGTGCGTCTCTACTGTGAGGTCCCAGTCATGCTGTGGCCTGGATCCTCGTAAGACCTCGCTTGAGCTGTTTGGCGAAACCTGCCAGCAGGGCTCCCAGATGGCGCGAGGACATAAGCCCGCCAATCTGATCCAGCGGCGCGGCGATCGGCGTCAATGAGGTGCGTATCGATCTAGACCCTACGAGGTTGCCGCCACCGTCCGTCGTCCACGGACGGCAACACCCAGGGTGTAGAACGAACAAAGGTATGAGGAGTCAAACGTGGCGACACTCGAGGAGCTGACACCCGGCGCAGTCGTGTGCGGCATTGTCCCTGGCGAGTCGGTCACTGTCGTAGCGACGCGCTGGGCGGGCTCGCGAAGCATCGTACTCACGTTTCGAACCGACGCTGGCAGGGTCGATGAACAGATCGTTTACCGCACGCAGGAAGCGGAGCTGACGCTCGACGGGCAGGGGCGAGCCTGGTCGTTCGACGGCGACGGAACTCTTTTCCGACTCGTTGCCGAGGCTCGACGAATTCGCCTTGCGTATCTGTTTGATCCCCGCCTCGCGGTGCATCTCAGTCTGATCGAACCACTTCCTCATCAGATCATCGCCGTCTACGGCGAGATGCTGCCTCGGCAACCTCTGCGTTTTTGTTTGGCAGACGACCCCGGCTCGGGCAATACGATCATGGCCGGGCTCTACATCAAAGAGCTCATGCTACGCGGGGACGTCCGCCGAGTCCTGATCGTGGCTCCCGGAGGTCTCGTAGGACAGTGGCAGGATGAGATGCACGACAAGTTTGGGCTCGACTTTTCGATCCTCACTCGAGAGCTGATTGAGGCCGCTCGGACCGGCGACCCGTTCGGCGAGCGCAACTTGATGATCGCCCGACTGGATCACCTGTCCCGCAACGAGGACTTGCTCGAACGTCTCGGGGCCACCGAGTGGGACCTCGTCGTCGTCGACGAAGCGCATCGAATGGCGGCTCACTATTTCGGCAATGAGGTCAAAGAGACAAAGCGGTACCGGCTCGGAAAACTGCTCGGCGGCACGACACGTCACCTCCTGCTCATGACGGCGACGCCCCATGCTGGCAAGGAGGAGGACTTTCAGCTCTTTATGGCACTCCTCGACTCGGACCGTTTTGAGGGCAAGGTTCGCGAGGGCGTTCACACAGCCGACGTATCGGATCTCATGCGACGGATGGTGAAGGAGAACCTTCTGCGCTTCGATGGGCGACCCCTTTTCCCCGAACGCCGCGCCTACACCGTCCCCTACCAGTTGTCCGACCTGGAGATGGTTCTCTATGCCGAGGTTACGGACTATGTCGCCCAGGAGATGGGGCGTGCCGAACGGCTGGCCGCTGAAGGTGAGGGCCGCCGAGGAAACCGCGTCGGTTTTGCCGTCACGGTGTTGCAGCGGCGTCTGGCGTCAAGCCCAGAGGCGATTTTCCAGTCGCTCACCCGACGCCGCAGGCGACTCGAAGACAAAGCGATCGAGGTCAAGGTTCAGCAGCGCGCCCACTTGCTGCTCGCCGAGAGCGAACCACTGCGGATTCAGCTCGATGATCCTGATGAAGACTTGGACGACGACATCGAGGATCTCGAAGGTGCTGAGGTAGAGGAACTGGAAGAACAGTTGGTCGACCAGGCAACCAGTGCGCGCACGCTCGCGGAACTGCAACATGAGATCGCCACTCTGGAACGTCTCGAAGCTCTCGCCGACCGGGTACGAATGTCTCAGATTGACAAGAAGTGGACTGAACTCGTGGGACTTCTCGCGGAAGCTCCTGAGATGGTGGAGTCGGGAGGATCACGGCGAAAGCTCATCGTGTTTACCGAGCACCGTGACACCCTCCACTACCTCATCGACAAGCTGCGCGCCTATCTGGGCCGTCCAGAAGCTGTTGTCGCCATTCACGGTGGAGTGATTCGCGAAGAGCGCCGGGTCATTCAAGAACGGTTCACTCAGGACAAGGATTGCTTGATCCTCGTCGCGACCGATGCAGCGGGGGAGGGCATCAACCTCCAGAGGGCACACCTTCTCATCAACTACGACTTGCCTTGGAATCCAAACCGGATCGAGCAACGGTTCGGACGGGTACACCGCATCGGTCAGACCGAGGTCTGCCACATGTGGAATCTGGTCGCTGATGAGACCCGAGAGGGCCAGGTCTACCGCCGGTTGCTCGACAAGCTCTCGGAGATGCGCGAGACACTCGGCAAGGATCAGGTGTTCGACGTCCTTGGTGACGTGCTGCCAGGCCGAGAGCTTCGGGACCTGCTGCTTCGGGCAATCCGGTATGGCAACCAGCCCGAGGTCAAGGCTCAGCTCAACAGGGTCATAGACGCGAAGGTGGGCGACGGGCTTGCCGAAATGGTTCGCGAGCAGGCTCTCAGCTCCGAGGTGTTGTCGACGGCTGACCTGGATCGCATCCGTGTCGACATGCTCGAAGCCGAAGCTCGCAAGCTGCAACCTGGCTACGTGCAGGCATGGTTTGCGCAGGCATTTGCGCAGCTCGGCGGGCGCATGAGCGAGCGCGAAGCGAGCAGGTTCGAGGTCACCTTCGTCCCAGCAGAGATTCGTAACCGGGACCGGCTGATCGGTGCAGGCATCCCCGTTCTTTCCAAGTACCAGCGTGTCACCTTCGAAAAGGATCTCATTCGCTCAGAGGGAAAGCCCCTCGCGGAACTGGTCGCGCCCGGCCATCCCCTCCTCGAAGCGGTGCTCGACATCACGTTGGAGCGACATCGGACTCTGCTTCGCCAAGGGGCTGTGCTTGTCGATCCCTCCGACCAGGGAACCGAGCCACGCGTGCTCGTTTTTCTGGAACACGCCGTCACTGACGCGAGGGATGACAGCCACGGAAATCGTCGCACCGTGTCGCGGCGGTTCGAGTTCGTCGAGGTCCCCGAGGTGGGGGAGTTGCGCCCAGCCAGCTATGCGCCTTACCTCGACTTGCGACCAGCCACCGATGTGGAGCTACTTGCCATTAGGCCGCTCGTCGAGAAGATGGACTGGTTGCAGGCTGACGTTGAGAAGCGGGCGCTGGACTATGGGATCGACGTTCTATCCGCGGAACATCTCGCCGAAGTTCGTTCACGTACGCTTGAGCGCGTTGCCAAGGTAAAGGCCGCTGTACAAGAGCGCCTCACCCGCGAGGTCACTTACTGGGATCACCGTGCGAGCGAGCTTCAGTTACAAACAGATGCCGGAAAATCACCACGGATGAACCCCGATCGAGCTGCTGGACGTGCCGACGAGTTGCAGCGACGCAAGGAGGCTCGCCTTGCGGAGTTGGATCGTGAGGCTCAGCTCGCCTCGCTGCTACCGGTCCTTGTCGGCGGCGCGCTGGTTCTGCCAGTGGGCCTGATACGACAGGCAACCGGGGAAACGTCCTCCCTCCCTCCTGCGCACGCCATCGACACGACCGTCGTCGAACGAAGAGCGGTTGACGCGGTCTTGGCGATCGAGCGGCGCCTAGGCCACGAAACACAAGAGATGCCTCACAGTCACCCCGGATACGACATCCGCTCGACCCTGCCCACCGGCGAGACGTTGTTCGTCGAGGTCAAGGGGCGCGTCGAAGGAGCCGACGCGTTCGTGGTGACTCAGAACGAGCTTCGGTTCGCTGCGAACGTGCCCGACGCCTACGTTCTGGCACTTGTCGAAGTCTCGGCGGACGGAGCCGAACACGACTGGGTTCGTTACTTGGTGCGGCCGTACGGGCCAGACGTCCGACTTCCGTTCGACACCACCAGCACGACCCTCTCTTGGCACGCTTACTGGAAACGTGCCACCTCACCATTGGACGCGTGATGCCCACGAAACTGATCGAAGTCGCTCTTCCCCTCGACGTTATTAATCGCGAGGCTGCCCGAGAGAAGAGCATCCGCCACGGCCATCCCAGCACGCTTCATCTATGGTGGGCGCGTCGGCCGCTTGCGGCATGTCGTGCCGTGCTCTTTGCCCAACTCGTTGACGACCCCTCTGCACACCCCGAGTCGTTCCCGACTGAAGAACAACAGGAGCGCGAACGCCAGCGCCTATTCCGCATCATCGAGCGCCTGGTTCCATGGGAAGCTTCGACTGACGAGAAGATTCTCGAAGAGGCACGCGCAGAAATCCGGCGTTGTTATCCCGACGGACCGCCGCCGATCGTCGATCCATTCTGCGGTGGCGGCTCGATCCCGCTAGAGGCGCAGCGGCTCGGCCTCGAAGCGCAGGTAGCGTCCCACGCGCGGTGTAAATAGCTGGAGGCGCAGGTTCCGACGAGAGCCTATGCGGCTGCTGTGACAGTTTCTTCTGAAACGAGATCTTGCTGCTCTCCGAGGAGCTCGCGCCGGAGATCTTGCAAGCGTCTGAGGGCTCGCGGCGTCATCGTCATCCCGCGCCAGCCGCGGCGTTGCCGGTCGAGCACCGCGAACACGAGGGCGACACAGGTGCGCTCCCCTGGGAGCCGCCCGATCACCTTGGTCCTGCGGCGTGTCTCGCCGAAGGTGCGCTCGATCAAGTTGGTGTGTCGGCATCTCTTCCAATGTTCCTTTGGGAAGCGCAGGTGCACGGTCAGGCTCTCGAAGTCCTCGACCAGGCAGGCGACGGCTCCGGGATAGGCGCGCTCCCACTGGACCCTGAAGGCGTCGATGCGCCGGCGGGCCTCGCCGACTGCCCGCTCACCGGGTGGTTCCTCGATCTTGTCGAAGACCTCCCACCAGTCGGCCTTGAACGTGTCCTGGTCGGCCTTGGAGACCTTGGCGACTGCGTTGCGGAGTCGATGGATAACACATCTTTGGCGAAGCGCTCTGGGGAAGACCTGCTCGATGGCGGCGATGAGCCCCGGTGCACCGTCGGAGACGACGAGCAGAGGCGAGGCGAGCTTTCTGGTGACAAGGCCCTCGAGGAAGTCGACCCAGGCGTCTGTCGACTCAGAGCTGGCCGCGGCGAGGCCGACGAGGTGGGGCTTTCCGTTGGTGTCGATGCCCCAGGCACACAGCACCGGCTCGGCCGGGGAGTGCTCGTGGAAGCGGAAGTTCGTGCCGTCCAAGAACAGGTAATCGATGCGGAGCCTGGAGAGGTCCTTCACGCTGAAGGCAACAAACTCGTCCTTGACCTGCTGGCAGATCCTCGACACGGTCGATCGCGAGAGCGCCGCCTCGTCACCGAGCACCTCGCGAAGGGCGGCTTCGATATCGCGGTCCGAAAGTCCCCGCACCCAGGCCGAGATGACAAGGGCCTCGAGGGCGTTGGTGCGCGTCACGCCGAGGCCGAACAGCTGTGAGCAGAACTTCTCGTCGGTGTCTCGCAGCTTCGGCCGGCTGAGCTCGACCGGTCCCATCGTCGTCTTCACGGTGACGGGCGGCTGCCAGCCGTTGCGCGATCCGGACGGGGTGTCCTCGCTTCGTCGTTCATAGGGCCGCCGGCCCAAGAACGTGTCGACCTCGGCCTCGATCGCCTGCTGCATGAGGAGACGGACGGTGACGCGACCGACCTCCTCGAGCACCGTGGAAAGGTCCTGGTCGGAACTGAACAGCGCGTCGATCTCTGCGCGGACGCGCTCGCTGGGCGATACTCGTGGTGCCACGGGTGTAGGTCCTCCTTCTGGGTTTGGAGCTCTTGAAGGAACCTACGCCCGTTGCACGTTTACACCAGGGATGAGACGCGACCGAAGCGCACGCGAGCGATCTCAACCCTGTTGCCGTGCTCATCACCAAGGCCCTCGTTGAACTGCCTGCGAAATTCGCTGGCCAGCGACCCATCCATTCCGACGACGGGACAACTCTGGCGGGCACCGGGTCGTGGCGCGGTGCGCAGGGTCTGGCTGATGATGTGCGCTTCTACGGAAGATGGGTGCGCGATCAAGCAGAGCGTCGTATCGGCCGCCTCTACCCCGACACCGTTCTTGCGAATGGCGTGCGAGCGAACGTCATCGCGTGGCTGTGGGCTCGCACTGTTACCTGCCCAAATCCAGCGTGCCAGGCGAGGATGCCCCTGGTACACAGCTTCTGGCTCAGCAAGCGGAAGGGCAAGGAAGCTTGGGTCCGGCCGATTCCTGATTCGGTCGCAAAGTGCGTGCACTTCGAGATCGGTCACGGTCCGAAAGGTCCCGCGGTTGAAGGGACGGTGGTACGTGCCGGAGCGACATGCCTCGTTTGCAGTTCGCCCGCCCCATTCGCGCATCTGCGATCCGAAGGGCAGGCTGGTCGACTCGGAGTTCAACTCATGGCGGTAGTCGCCGAGGGGGACCATGGCCGGAACTACTTAGCCCCCGATTCTGTGCAAGAGCAGGCGGCAGACATTGCCAGACCTAACGATGCACCAGACAATGAACTGCTTGGCAAAGCCGCCGTCAATGTTCCATTGTATGGGATAACGCGTCATGCTGACCTATACACTAACCGTCAGCTCAATGCACTTTGTGTCTTCAGTGATCTCGTTGGAGAGGCACGAGACAAAGCTTTGGCTGACGGCCGGGGCGACTCCGCGTATGCCAACGCGATTGTGACTTACCTCGCGTTCGCAGTCTCCAAGCTGGCGGACAGGCATTCAACCATTACTAACTGGTATGTCACTCGCGAGTCCACAAGCTCGACATTCGCACGTCAAGCCCTTCCGATGACGTGGGACTTTGTCGAAACGCAGCCGCTACTCGGAGGTACCGGGACATTCTGGAATGCAGTGGACTGGACGGCCGACGTTCTCAAGTATCTCCCGCGGGGGTTAGCGGCAACTGTGGAACAGGCCGATGCGGCTGAACGTTCTTATGAAGGGCTTGTTGTTGCGACGGACCCGCCTTACTACGACAACATCGGATATGCGGACTTGTCGGACTACTTCTACGTCTGGCTGCGGCGTACGTTGCGCGTCGCCTACCCCGAATTGCTTAGCACGATGCTTACACCGAAGGCCGCCGAATTGGTTGCCACTCCATTCCGCTTCGACGGGAATAGAGTTAGGGCGGAGGAGCACTTCGAAGCAGGTTTTCGCAAGGTGTTCGCAAACGCTGCTCGGCATGCGAACACCGAGACGCCTCTCACCATCTTCTATGCCTTCAAGCAAAGTGAGGCCAGCGAGACAGGTGATGGGAGTTCCTTCCGAACGGTTGCTTCGACCGGTTGGGAAAAGATGCTGGAGGGTCTGCTTGCCTCCGGGTTAATGGTCACGGGAACCTGGCCCGTAAGGACCGAGGCCAGCAATCGAATGTTGTCAATGGGGACCAATGCCCTGGCATCTTCGATCGTCCTTGTCTGTCGCCCTCGGCTCGATGTAGCTGGCGTGACCGATCGGCGTGGATTTATCCAGGACCTCAGGGGGAAATTGGGTCACGCACTGCGCGACCTACGGAGCGGTGGCGTGGCTCCGGTGGACCTGGCTCAGGCGGCGATCGGACCCGGAATGGCCGTTTTCTCCAGTTATGCGAAGGTGATCGAACCAAATGGGGACCCGATGCACGTTCGGACTGCGCTCGCGCTGATCAACCAGGTGCTAGATGAGGTCTCAGCAGAGCAGGAAGGCGAGTTCGATGAGGAGACTCGGTGGGCCATCGCCTGGTACACAGAGCACGGAATGGACGACGGTCCCTTCGGGAGGGCAGATGATCTCGGCCGAGCCAAGAACGTCAGTGTCGATGGGCTTGTTCGTGCGGGGTTCGTTGAGTCGGGTGGAGGCAAGGTTCGACTATTGGACCGCGACGAGCTAGACCCGAGTTGGGACCCGACCAAGGACAGTCGTCTTACCGTCTGGGAGGTCACGCAGCATCTCGTCCGGCGGCTGATGAATGAGGACGAGGCTTCGGCCGCGGAGCTGCTTGCCAAGGTCGGTGGGCTTGGGGATGCAGCCCGAGACCTCGCCTACCGCCTTTTCCAGATAGCTGAGTCGAAGAAATGGTCCAAAGAGGCCCGGCCGTATAACGCATTGGCGGCGTCGTGGCTTGAGATCAGTCGACTAGCCGCCGCCGAGCCGGACGGCCAGGGCTCTCTCTTCTCTAGCAGTTAGGGGTTCAAATGGCGCTCAGTAACCGAGATCGGGTGGGCGACGCGCTGGAATTGTTGGCCCGAGCGTTCGGCCCATACATCGACCGCCGCATGACCAAGAAGTCACCCGTGGGAGGCAACTGGAAGGCCGCATACGCCGACGTGAATGTCGACGAGGACCCGTCGGCGCAGATCAGCGTCGTGTTGGACAACTGGCAGGCCGTGTTCCGCGACGAGCTGCGGTCGACGGGTCGCAACCTCGTCGGCGAAGCTCGCGACTGGCGCAACAAGTGGGCGCACAACGAGCCGTTCTCGCACGACGACGCCTACCGATCGCTTGACACGATCGAGCGGCTCCTCGCGCTTATTGACGCACCAGAGGCAGCCGAAGTGGGATCAAGCAAGAACGAGCTGGGACGCCAGAGGCTCGAAGCCGAGGCCAAGAAGGTGACTCCGAAACCAGACGCGCTGTTCACAGAACCGTCCGCGGGGCTCTTGCCGTGGCGCGAAGTGATCCAGCCTCACAACGACGTTGCGCAGGGAAAGTTTGCTCTTGCCGAGTTTGCGGCGAACCTTCATCAAGTGCATCTCCACAAGGGGCTCCGCGAATATACAGAGCCGGTTGAGTTCTTTCGACGGACGTATCTGACCGTTGGCCTGCACCAGTTGCTGACTCAGGCCGCGCAACGCATTGTGCATGGCCGCGGCGTGCCCGTTGTCGATCTCCAAACGAACTTCGGTGGTGGGAAGACACACTCGATGATCGCGCTCTACCACCTCTTCTCGGGGCTGCCAGTAACAGGTTTTCCACAGGAGATCCAAGAACTCCTGTCTGCCGCCGGTGTGAAGGAACTGCCCGCCGTTCGGCGAGCTGTCCTTGTTGGCACGGAGATGTCACCTGGTCAACCCCAGGTGAAACCGGACGGCACGGAGATCCGCACGCTCTGGGGTGAAATCGCGTGGCAGCTCGGAGGTATCGAGGGCTACGCGCTCGTGGCCGAGGCTGATCGAACTGCTACGAGTCCTGGCCAGGCCATGTCCGAGGTCTTCCGGCGCTTTGGACCTTGCCTTGTGCTGATCGACGAATGGGTCGCGTACGCTCGGCAGCTCTTCGAGACCTCGGAACTGCTTCCCGGCGGCATGTTCGAGACGCAGTTCTCTTTCGCCCAGACGCTCGCTGACGCAGCGATTGCGGTTCCAGGCGTCCTTCTTGTGATTTCACTGCCGGTATCGGACGATCCCGCTCGTCCCGGCTCTTCTCCGATCGGATCTGAAGCAGAGCTGGGTGGGGTAGCGGGGCAAGAAGCGGCTCGTCGGCTCGGCAACGTCATCGCTCGTACCGAGACGCCCTGGCGTCCGGCGTCAGCAGACGAGAGCTTCGAGATCGTTCGGCGTCGGCTCTTCGAACCCATCGCGACAGACCGCATCAAGGATCGTGACGCGACGGCGCAGACCTTCAGCGAGTTCTACCGGAGGCAGGCGGCAGAGTTTCCGAGCGAGTGCCGCGAGCCGGGGTACATAGACAAGATCAAGGGGTCGTACCCGATTCATCCAGAACTCTTCGCCCGGTTGTACGAGGACTGGTCGACGCTCGAAGGGTTTCAACGTACCCGTGGCGTGCTGCGGCTGATGGCTGCTGTGATCTCAGCCCTCTGGGTTGGGAGCGATCAGTCGCCGATGATCCTGCCAGCGAGCGTGCCTCTTGACGATGCGGCAGTACAGGCAGAGTTGACACGGAACCTCGACCAGGCGTGGCAGCCCATTATTGACAGCGACATCGACGGACCCGGATCGGTGCCACTCAAGATTGATCGCAAATATCCGAACCTGGGCCGATACGGAGCCGCTCGGCGTGCAGCTCGCGCCGTCTTCCTGGCGTCCGCACCTCGGGCTGGCTCTGCAAACCGGGGAGTGGAGATCCAGCGAGTCAAGCTCGCGTGCACCCTTCCGGGAGAATCGGTTGCGACCTACGGCGATGCACTCAACCGCCTAACAGATCGATCCTCCTACCTCTACGTCGAGGGTGCTCGGTACTGGTATGGGACCCAAGCCTCCGTGGCGCGACGAGCGCGTGAACTCGTAGAACAACTGCTGACGACCCGACGGGACGAAGTCCACGCTGAGATTGTCAGAAGACTTCGAGACCAACCTCGTGACCGCGGCCAGTTCCAGGCCGTGCATGTCTGTCCTGCCAGCGCCGGAGACGTTCCCGACGATCCAGATGCACGCCTGGTTATCCTTGGGCCGACCGCACCCCACTCGAATCGAGACGACAACTCGCTGGCGATGGCGGCGGCACGCGGCATCCTCGATCAGCGTGGGTCGGGTCAGCGCCTCTACCGCAACATGCTCGTCTTCTTGGCCCCGGACTTGAAACGCCTGGGGGAGGACCTCGAACGAGGTTCGGCTGAGTTTCTGGCTTGGAAGGACATCGACGACCACTGGGAAGAGCTGAACCTCGACGTCTTCCAGAAGAAACAAGCAGAGTCAAAGAGACGCGACGCCAACAAAGGGGTCGATTCTCTTCTTTTCGAGACTTATCACTGGTGCCTGATTCCGCACCAGCCGGACCCGACCGGTCCCATTGAATGGGAGTCGATCAAAGCAGATGGCGAGGGATGTCTCGCTGAGCGAGCGAGTCGGAAGCTGGTCAACTCAGGCTCTCTTGGTGCGGCGTACCCATCCGAGTTGCTCCGCGGTCTACTCACCGACACCGGCGTGCTATCTTCGATGTGGGCCGAGGGGTACACGACGGTGAATGCTCTGTGGGATGCCTTCGCCCGCTACCCGTATCTGCCTCGGCTCAAGAACCTGGAAACACTCTGTGCAACTGTCCGAGCGGGCGCGAACCCAATCACCTGGCAGATCACAGGGTTCGCGGTCGCAGACGCCTTTGGTGCCGGTACCGGTCGGTATGTGGGCCTGACCATCCACGGAGACGCCCGGAACGTGATCGGCACGACTCTCGTTGTCCGCCCGGATGTCGCAGCGGCGCAATTCCACGATGAGGAAAGTCAAGTGGTGTCGCCGCCCGTAGACGACGGTCGCGGACCTGAAGTCACGCTCACTCCTGGTGCCGGTAATGAACGCCCCGTCGAGGACGACAAGCTTCGTCGCTTCTACGCGGTAGTTCGACTGGACCCGGAGCGCTACCAACGTGACTTCTCCAAACTCGCTGCCGAAGTCATCGCCAACCTCGCCGGACTCCTTGGGACCAACGTTGAGATCACCGTTGAGGTGAAGGCCACCAACGGCTCTGGGTTCCCAGACCACGTCACGCGAACGGTCACTGAGAACGCCCGCACACTCAAGCTGGACTCTTATGGCTTCGAGGCGGAGTAAGTGCGGGCATTCACCCTGCTGTCGTGCTCTCGATGAGCTGGCTGATCGCTCGGGCTCGCCGTGAGCTTGGTGGCCGATCACAGCGGCGACGCGAGCGCCCAGGGGTCTGTTCAAGATGGGATGACGTCTTCGTCCCAGCTCGTGTTGTTGAACCACTCGTCGAGCCATTTGACAAACTTCTGAACTCCTTCCCTGGTCGGATCGGGAATGGTCGTGAAGTAGGGCTTGGCGGCGCGTTGGTTTTCCGGAAAACAGGCGTCGATCGCGGTGTTGAGCTTCGCCTCGGCGTCGTCGGTGCGGAACGCGCCGCTTTCAACGAGGTATCCGCGGTTGAGTGAGCACCACCCGTTCGCGTAGAGGGTGAACACGGCAGTTTCACCACCGCCGGCTTTCGCCGGGTTGCTGCGGTAGAGAGCAGCGGCTTTGGGCGCGAGTCCGACCCGACCTCCCGCGTCAGTCCACACTTCGATCATCGATCCAAAGACCTCGCGACGGTGATCGGGCAGATTTTCGAGGAATGCGTCGACACTCGCAAGCGGGCGCGGTAGATCCGGCCGGTCGTCAAGCCAGGGATTCGGCTCCTCAACGACCACGAAGCGGGGAACGTAATACTCGCCGACGGCCTCAACCGAAACCTCCACGAGATAGACGTGTATCCCCCGGTCACCGAGGCGTTCCGCACATTGGTTGAGGTACTCAGCGACGGCACGGAACTCATCGAGGTGGCGTTCGGCGATCACAACGAGCGCGGTGGCATCGAGCTTTACGGCGTAGGCGAGTCCTCGCGTCAGATGATCGTGATTCAACTGGTTGTACTGGTTCTCGATCGCGACTCGGGATCCCGACGCGCTAGCGAGAACGTCCAGGCGCATGGCACTTCCTGGTATTGCGCGCTCCTTACCCACTAACGACAGTTCGATCCCTATGACCTCACTCAGCAGATCAAGATGCTTCGCCAACCATGGGGTGAAGTCATGATCCTCCTTAGGCCAGACATCTCGGATGTTCGCTCGGCTTGGGCGAACGATTCGATCAAGTGGGGACCGAGGACTGTCGGAGACTTCGTTCATGAGATGACGCTACCGCCTTCGCAGCCGAGCATTGAAGACGCGTATACGAGTCTCAGCGCCGAGCGAGGGATTCCACTCGTGCGCGAAGCTTGCCGCACGTGTCGGCGCGGGCGGCTTTCGCAGAGCTAGTCGACAGGGTTGGCGGGGGGCTAGATCGCTGAAGGTAGGCATGCAAGAGGGAGCGGCACAATCAGAGGCGAGACAGGGGCCGTCGAGCCGACCGGCAGTGGCGAATCGTCCCTGGGCTCGGGCACACTGTCCGTGGCGAAGAATCGGACCCGTCGACAGTGGTTGGGACGGTCGGCGCTGTTCGACGGCTACCTGATGAGCAATGCCGGAGGATGGGATGGAGTCGGCTGCCCAGTCAACCGCGGACCATCGGATCGTGCAGACTTGGCGGTTATGGCTGACCTCCAGCGATGTGTCGTGCAGTTCATTCATCCAGGTGGCGAGCACGGCCCTGACGAGGCGGGCGGTAAGCGATGGAATCGAGGGCTTCACAAGCGGAAGTTCCTGCAAGTTTCTGGTGAGTATCTCACTGCTCGCGACAGCCGGGCGCATACGGATGATCTCGTCTTTTGGGGTGAGTGGGAGCCCGAATCGGATGTATCGCAGATCGCTGCACCAGTGGCAGCCGGTCCGAAGTTTGTCCAGCGGCCGTACTACGTGCGCCCTCGCGCATACCCCGGCGATCTTCAGAACACGGATCCGTTCGTCTTCGGCGATCAGTTCTTGTACACACTCTGTCGGCAAACGAAGCCGATCGGTGGTCACGCGCGACCGACCTTCCTCCGCGATCTCGCGGCAGGATCGTTGATCCTGTTCGGCTCCCTCAAGGGTGGTGGGTTCGTTCTCGACACGGCATTCGTCGTCGCCGACGGAACATTGCATGATGCCGCAAGTTGGCCGTCCAGCTTGTGCGGGCTGATTTCCGACACGTACGCCGACGTAACGATGCGTCCCACGTACCAGACGGCATGGCCGCACCAGCTCCGGTTGTACTCCGGAGCAACGCCGCCGACTCGCCTCGAAGGCATGTTCAGCTTCGCGCCTTGCCTTCCTGCTGGGATTCGAAGCTCGGGATTCGCCCGACCCACCGTGGCGCTCAAGAACGTCATCACTCCCGGGTTGATGATGGGAGCGAAGGCGACTCGCGGACTGTCCCTGGATGCTGTAGTGGCCTTGTGGAACTCCGTCGTCAATCAGGTTCTCGATCAAGACCTCGCGCTGGGCACGCGATTCGACATGCCTGAACGGCGTGACTCGTGAGTGAACCGACCGATCCCGCTGAGGATGGAGACATTCCGCCATACGTTGTCGAACGCATCCGCAGGTCACCTCCTCTGGACTGCTACGTCCTGCCCGGATCAACACCTGTGGTGGCGTTCGGTGATGTGCGCCGTGTACAGGTCGCGACTCTCGGCCTGAATCCCAGCCGGATCGAATTCAAACAGCGAGGCGAAGAACTGGACGGGCCAGTTCGACGCTTCGAGACCTTGCGGTCACTCGGCGTTGAACACTTGCAGGACGCACCTGACTCCGTGGTATTTCGCGTGTGGCATCGATGCAACCAGTATTTCCATGGCAATCCGTATAGTTGGTTCAGCCGCCTGGAGGAACAGCTGAACGTCCTAGGCAGTTCGTACTTCGCAGACACCGCTTGCCATCTCGATCTTTCCCAGTGGGCAACAGATCCTACGTGGAACGGTCTTCCGGTTGATGCGAGGGAGCGGCTCATCTCAGAGGACGCTGGATTCCTGCTCACGCAGCTCCGCTCGGAGCAGATCTCGCTTCTCCTGTTGAACGGAAGAGCTGTTGTCAACGCGTTTCGGTCTGTTCTCAAAGGGCAAGTTGAGACAATTGGAGAACTCACCGATCGTTCCGTCACCACTAAGCTTTACGTCGGCACGATTGGCATGACGCGTGCCATTGGCTGGTCCATGAACCTGCAGTCGTCTTTCGGTGTCACGAAGGAATTACGCGCCAAGCTCGCGCAACGGATGAGCGAGATAGCGTTCTAGTAACTCGTCTCGAGGGCAATGTCTATGAAGCTGCGACTCACGCCGTCGAGGAGCGACGTCCCAGTGCTGGAAGGAGGGGGATGAAGTCCCCCGAGTGGAAGGCCTCAGCACCTCGAAGTGAGAGGCGGCGTAGCGAACGATGGACCAGGTGTCCTTAAGAGGTTTGGGCTGTCACAATGTCCCCGAGACCTGCTCACAGCAAATGAGGTCGTGATCTAACGTGACACGGTGGCCGACGCGGTGTAGGAAGCATTGACGCGATGATGCCGGCGAGGGCGCGACGGCTGAGCGCCGCTCCGGACAAGGGACCCGTACGTGGCTAGCGAACTGAGCTATCACCCGGTGCTGGCTGACGCAGCTTCGCTTGTCGCTGAAGCGCGACCGGATCGGCTGCTCGTTGTCGGCGAAGGAGTGCCTGACACCGTCGCTGCTGCGGTTAGCACACGGGTGCGAAACCCGACGCCGCCGTTGTTGGCCACGGGTACCTACTCATTTGCCGGTTCCGGGAGGGTTGACGTCCTACTGGTCTCCGACGGTGATCCACCGGCAAGTCCGGAAGAGGCCGAGTGGTCCGATAGAAGCCCACTCGTCAACGCCTACGCTTGGTTCACGAGCTGGTGGGATGACGCAGCGGAAGTCGGCCCACCGCGGTTCTCCGTCGGAGACGACGTCCTCACGGTTCCTTCCGGCCAGAGTGGGATCATCCGCAGCCGTACCTTTGCAGCTGGCGGATGGTCATACGGGGTCCGCGTGGAGGGCAGGATTCTGCAGCACCGGGAATCATCCCTCGCGCCGCCAATCAGCGATGACGATCCAGCTAGCTGGATCGCGCGACCGCCGTCGAATGCACGCGGCTTTGCTGCGACTCTGACAAGAGCGAAGCTCAGTGGGCAACTGTCAGACACTGTTTACTCGTTCCGCGCTAGCCGGACCATCTTCCGCCCCTACCAGTTTCGTCCCGTGATCCGCCTACTCGGCACAGGACGCCTCCGCTTGCTGATCGCTGACGAGGTGGGGCTCGGCAAGACGATCGAGGCGGGCCTCGTCTGGACTGAACTTGACGCGCGCAACATGGCCAACCGTGTGCTTGTCTTGTGTCCTTCAATGCTCGTTACTAAGTGGCGTTACGAGATGGAGGAGCGCTTCGGTTTCGACCTGTTTCCGCTGACGCGCGAGCAACTTGACGAGACACTCGAGCGACTCGAACACGACCGACTCGCACCAAGGTTTCATGCCGTTTGCAGTCTGGAGCGAATGCGTGTCTGGCCTGGCTTACAGCGCCTCGCCGAAATCGGTCCACATTTCGACCTCGTGATAGTTGACGAAGCCCACGCTTTCCGTAACACCGACACCCGTAGCTTTGCTCTTGGCGCCCTGCTGGCCGACTGGACCGACGCATTGCTCTTTCTTTCTGCGACTCCTCTCAACCTCGGGAACGATGATCTGTTCAACTTGCTTTCGCTACTCGCGCCCGGCGATTTCGATAACAGGGCTCTGTTGGAGGAGCGTCTCAGGCCCAATGCCGTGCTCAACCGCGTTGGAGCCTCCTTGCTGGAGCGCCACGTTGACAGCGAGATGCGTCTCGGTTGGTTGAAGGCGCTCCACAACCTGAGGTTCGGACCTGCGGTCACAGCTCGGCCCGAGTTCGGTGAGCTCACGGAGCTACTCGGCCAAAGCACGCTCTCGCCTCGTGACGTCACCGAAGCTCGACGTCTCATCGCCCAGCTTCACGCCCTTGCTTCGGTGGTCACGCGAACTCGCAAGGTGGAGATTCAAGAACAGAAGGCGATGCGGGAGGTCATTCGCATCGACGTTGAGTGGTCCGACATCGAGCGAGATTTCTACAACGCCTTCGAAAAGTGGCAGGTGGCCCGTGCCCACCAGCTCGCGCTACCGGTCGGGTTCGTCACACAAATGCCGCTTCGCCTTGCAAGCTCATGCCTCCCAGCTGCACGGGACCGAATCCTCGGAGTCGCTGGTGGAGTGTTCGCTGGCGATCTCGATAGCGACGATGACGAGGGCGCTGACGTGGATCCCGACGTTCCGCCTTCGCTGGTCATCGATCTGGCCCGGCGTCTCGGTGCCGCGGACAGCAAGTACGACAAGTTCCTGCCTCACCTTCACCGGATCGTCTCCCAAGGCCGTCGCGTGCTCGTGTTCACCTTCTCACGTGCAACGCTTGCCTATCTGGAGCGGAGGCTGTCATCGGAGTTTCGCATCGACGTCCTTCATGGTGGTGTCGTTGGTGAGGAGAGACACGCCGTCATGAGGCGCTTCCGTGCCGGCGCATTCGATGTGCTGCTGGCGAGCCGAGTGGCAAGCGAGGGGCTGGACTTCGAGTTCTGCTCAGCGGTCGTCAACTATGACCTGCCATGGAATCCGATGGAAATTGAACAGCGGATCGGTCGAGTGGATCGCTTCGGTCAGTCTGAAGAAATAGTCTATGTTGTCAACTTCCACACACCGGGCACCATCGAGACCGACATACTCATGCGGCTGATGCTGCGGATCGGAGTGTTCAAGGACTCAATCGGTGATCTGGAGCCGATTCTGCAGGGCAAGATTGCCGACATTAATCGCATAGCTTTCGATTTTCGCTTGTCGAAGGAGCAACGATCTCGTCGGCTGGATGAGATGATGGCGGCGCTTGAGGAGCAACGGCTCACCCGCGATGAGGTTGAGAACGCCACTGCATATCTCTCCTCAACCGACAACGCCGAGATCGACGGGTTGGAGCGAGATCTGCTCACTACTGGGCGGTATGTGGGCCAACCAGAACTCGTGTTACTGCTCGAAGATTGGGCCGCTGGATCAGCAGGCGCGAGCTGCAAACGATCAGCTGGTAACACACGGCTGACCTTGAGGGGCACCCAGGAAATGGAACAGCACCTACGTGCTGTTCAGGCACGTGGCGAGCGTTCCGCAGCTGAGCTCGACCTATACGCCCGGAAGTTGCGTGAAGAACAGGACATCGTCGTATGTCTGGACCAGGAGCTTGCCCGAACAACGGGCGAGTCTCTTCTCTCGGCGACACACCCGCTAACGCGAGCGGCTCTGGGTGTACCAGGGCACCGACAAGCGAGGTTCTCCCACGTGAGACTTGAGATCGCGGACGTGGAGCCAGGTAGTTACCTCGTCTTGTTGGCGGTCGCGCGGTGGAGCGGACTGCGCTCTTCGAGTGAGCTCTGGGCGGCGTCGGTTTCCCTTGCATCCGGCGACGTGGCACCCGAGAGCGTTGGTTCCGGGCTGCTGTCCGCCTTGGCGGAGGCCCGCATTGTTGATTCCAATCCATACGCAGGCGATCTCGGATTGGCGCTCGAGAAGACTGAGCGACTCCTGCTTCATCGCCTGGCAGCCGAAGAGGCTCGTCGTCGTATCGAGAATGCCGCGCTAGCGGAGATACGGCGAATCAGCTTGGAGGAGACTCACGCCAGGAAGGTAGAACAGATCCGTCAGCGCATAAGAACCCTCCAATCGAGTGGCAAGACCACGACGATCCACCTTCACGAGGCCCAGCTGCGCGTCCAGGACCGGCTACTCGCTGAGAAGGAGTCAGAACTTCGTGCTATGAGTGCGGGAACGATGACCGTCGAGCACCTAGCCGTGTGCACCGTGGAGGTTGTGGCACGGCGATGAGCGAGCAGCCGGCACACGGTGTTTTCGACGGACCCGCCCTGGAGTACGAGCGAGCGGTGAACGAGCGCTACCAGCGCGCACTACGAGACATGATCGACTCTTACGCCCATATCGTGCGAAGCGGGTCCACGACTCGGAATCAGCAATGGACGGATCCGGGCGGGCCAACACCGATACCAGCAGCCATCGTTGGGCCGTTGGCTGGACGCGTCGCTCATGGTGCCGATGACGACATGTTGCCCACCGGCTTCTATGTGGGCCCGTGGCATCGAGAATGGGACCAGGTCTTTGTCGTGAGTTGGGCCGCTCCGGTCGCTTCCCTTTTCTACGTTGGTCGAGAGTCCGGCGATCCGGTCGCGGGCGAAGTGACGGCGCGTCGTACTTTCGTCACAGAGCGTTCCAAGATCATTGGTTTTGTCGATGAGCTCGAACCCGCAGGGATTGGGCATGATCCCTTCGCGGAGGCCAATCAGCGAAGGCTGGTTGTTCCCCCAGCCCCAACAACGGTGTCCAGGCCTCCTCAAGTCATCAAGAGGTTGCCTGGGGAAGAAGTCGTGCCGCCGGGCACCGAAGGACACGCTGAGCCAACTTTGTCACCAGGGCGGGGGCCAGCTGATCCCCTACTAAGCGGTTCGCCGCCACTGTCCTCCGGTTCTAAGGCTCGGCCAGCTTCACGCCCGAGCGGTGCACTGCGGGCCGAGAAGGCATTGCGCGTCATTCTTGAGCGGCCGCAGACCGGCGAACTCGCGCCGCTATTGGCGACGCTACAACCAGAGCAATACAAGCTCGTGACGTGGCCCGACACCGTCCCCCTAGTTGTCCAGGGCCATCCTGGAACTGGCAAGACTGTGATAGCGACACACCGAGCTGTGTACTTGACACATCAGGATCGGGATGAGGGGCCCGTTGGGCGCGTCGCTCTCGTCGGACCGACCGATCGCCATGCGGAGCACGTGAGGAAGGTCATCCGCGACCTCGATGCCCGGAACGTCCGCGTCCTTAGTCTCCCGCACTTCTTGTCCGAACTGGCCGGACTGCGGACGCAACCGGCACCAACCAACGAACAACGACGGCTCGACACTGACTGGAGCCTCGGACGGCTCGTAGATAGGGCAGTCCCAATCCTTAGAGAGGCAGGTCGACTGCAACCGCGTAGGAGCTCTCCTTTGCGCGTACTAGTGGACGCTCTGACGAAGCACGATCCGTTGCTGACCCAGTTGATCGAGGCCAACCAGGAGTTGAGTGAGTGGCTTGCACAGGTCGGGTCGTTCGAGAGAGCAAGCACGAGTGAGCGCTTCCTGCCCTTCCTGGCTGCGGCCCAGATAGCCCTCACCCCTCTCGCTCCGGCCACCCAGTTCGACCACCTCATAGTCGACGAGGCTCAAGACGTCAGACCACTTGAATGGCGGATCCTGACCGCGACACTCCGCCATCCGGAACGGGTGTCGCTGCTGGGCGACATCAACCAGCGACGGTCTGATTGGAGCCCGCTGAGCTGGCTCCAGCTGGTTACCGATCTCGGGCTGACAGACGAGCAGGGACGGTTCGAGACGCAGGTGCTCGATACTGGCTTCCGAACGACTCGCGAGGTTCTGCGATTTGCCAATCAGCTTCTTCCAAAGAGTGAGCGCGTCGACAGAGCCATCCGGACCGGGCAACCACCAACAGTCCTGCAAGCAGCGCCGGGCGAGTTAGCGGGCGCCGTTGTGCGCGAGAGTCGAGCACTGTCCGCTCGGTATCCGGAAGGGTTAGTCGCCGTCATCACCATGGCTCCAACGATGATTTCTGACAGGTTCCGCAAGTTGGGCTGGAAACGGTCTGCAATCAGGGATGCGTGGACAGACTCCGAGCGAACGGTCTTGGTCCTTCATCCCGCCTCGGCTCGGGGATTGGAGTTCGATGGCGTCGTCGTTGTCGAACCGGCAGACTTCCCACCGAACGTCGGCAGACTCGGGTTGCTTTTCACAAGCCTCACTCGCGCTGTGCAGGAACTAGTCGTCCTTCACTCAAGACCTCTGCCAAAGGATCTCCGTTCTCGTTCCAGACAGCGAGGCACCAGTTCGTAGGCACCAAACGAGTCCGGCGGCCGACAGCCCGACGGCCAGCGGAATCACCAGAACAGGCCGGCCGATGGCCAGCGACCCGCGCTACGCTGTCGCTGATTCAGCGGGCGTAGTTCAGCGGCAGAACACGAGCTTCCCAAGTCTGGAACCCTCGGCGAGCGTCCGGATGTTTACCGCATTCACAGCCGAACTCGGCCCTGAACAACGTCCGATGCGAGTCCGGGAGAACAGTGGTCGCAACATCCCTGGGCATCCTCGGTCCGCAGCTTTTCACCGAATGCCCAGTCGAGTAGTCGCATGGCCCACGACTTCCTTGGATGTGTGTCGCCGATTAGGTAGTTGACGATGGCGTCTCGGAAGCACTTGTGCCCTGCATTGGCCATCTCAGCCATCCTGGCCACATCGCCTAGGCGCTTGGCCCGCGACGGAGTGTCATCCTTACCGATCATGTAGTTGAGGAGCCCCAGATCCTGTCGCTTGTCGGTGAACAATACGGCGAGAGAGCGCTTGCCGTCGCGTCCCGCGCGACCGAAGCCCTGGACGTATTCCTCCACGGAGAACGGGTGCTGCCAGTGCACGACGAGTCGGACGTCAGGTATGTCGAGGCCCATACCGAACGCACTAGTGGCAATGACAGCATTGATAGCTGGGAGGATCCGGCCGTCAAACCGCCCTTGAAGGTTGTCACGCCAGGCCGGATCGCGAGCGTTGGAATGGAAGAACTCCAGACTGATTCCGCGCAGCTTCAGCGCCGCTTGCAGCCTCTGACCCTCATTGACCGTGGGAACGAAAATGATCGCGCGCCCCGAGGTGACCTTCGAGAGAAGACGCCCGATGATCTCGATACGTCTTGGATCGTCCTTCGCGTGGGAGAGGCGGACTAAAGCTATGTTCGCTCGGTCCGGATTCTCGACGATGATGGTTGCATCCGGAATGCCCATGGATTCGCACACACGGAGCTGCATCTCCGGACTCGCCGTGGCGGTGAAGGCAAGCACTGGGGGCGAGCCGACAAGCTCGCGAATCCTTGCGAGTTCCGCGTAGATCGGCCGGAACCCGTCGCCGTACTGCGAGACGGTGTGCGCCTCATCAATCACCAGGTAGTTCGGGCGAAATCTGATCAACCGGTCGTACTCCGAGGTGTCGCGGATCACGTTGGGGTCGAAGCGTTCCGGGGCCATGTAGAGAAATTTCCAGGTGCCTTGCTCGAGCAGGTCATAACGCTGGCGCCGTTCTCCGAGAGGAACGTCCGAGGATATGAAGGTCGCGGGAAGTTGGAGAGAATGGAGTCCCTGAACCTGATCCTTCATGAGAGCCTTGAGTGGCTCGATCACGAGCCCAGTTCCAGGGCTCAGCAGTATTGGGACTTGAAAGCAGAGCGACTTGCCGCTGCCAGTGGGTCGGACTGCGAGGACATTCTTGCCTGCCAAGATCGCGAGGATCACCGGTAGTTGCCCATCGCGAAGCCTCGCCTTGCCGAGGACCTGGAGCACAGGACCCAAGTCGAGATTGGTCTTGGGTAGCTCGTTACCGAAATCGATCAACCGAGCCAGCCGCACGGACCATCGCTGGACGACTCGGCGCGCGAGCCCTACCTGCAGGTTCAGGTGCAGCCCAGCGTGGCACCCATCGCAGAGAGTGATGAGATTGGCTGCGCTGTGATCAACCTTGAGCGACCGTGGCATCCGGTGGTGGACGTCCAGTTCAGAGCGATTGGCGGCTCCGCATCTTTGGCAACGGTATCCATCGCGGACTAAGGCGGCCTTCCGCGCCAAAGGCCAGGCATCGGTCGCAAAGCTTGCCCTTGCGGTGGCGGGCTTTACCATGTCGCGCGCCGAAAAGCGTTCTCGGGGAGGAAGTTGTCGTCTCGCTTGTAGTGATAGATCATCGCCCGTCGCGGTACGCTATCGCTGGTTCGCGGGCGTAGTTCAGCGGCAGAACACGAGCTTCCCAAGCTCGGAACGCGGGTTCGATTTCCGTCGCCCGCTCCACACCGTCACCCACTCCAGCCTGGCATTTTCAGCTTCCCAAGCGGTCAGAGCCTACCCGAGACAAGAGCTGCTGACTGCTTGAATTTCCGGGCCCGCTACGAGTAGTAGCCGGAGCGTGAGTTGACTTCGATGAACTTCGTCAGTGTCGACCGCGCCACGAGGACCCGCCGGCCAACGCGCACGTGTTCGATCTCACCAGTACGGATCAGCTCATACATGGAACGACTTGAGAATCCCAGGAGCTTGCCGGCCGCGTTCACCGAGAGAAGTAGCGGCCCGTCCGCCGGAACGCTGCCGGGCGCCTCCCCAAGCCGGCTCTCGGCTCCAACAACCTCCAGATCGAGAGCCTTTGTCTCCCACCGGCCAAAGAAGCTGTAGGGCTTGGCCAGCTCCTCCTGGACCTTCCGAACGGCGTCGTCCTCGTCGGTGGCGCTCACAACTTTCTCGGCTGTCTCCACTTTGATCGCACGAACTCGATATCTCATGACGCCAGTCTTTCGCAGCAGGCCTTCAGGCCTCAGATCCGGAGGTGAACGACCGGCTACGACGGCTCTAGCAACCAGATTCAGTTCAGCGGCAAAGTCGCGTCTCGTCACCGGGTTGGGCATCGCTCGTGCGACGGAGGGGCGTCGTCGACGAAGGCGTCGGATACGTCTTCCCCAACGCGACCGCAACTCCTCTCTTGGTGTCGGGTCCCGCTCGTCTAGATCTGATATCGGGATAACCCTGGTGATTCGGGGTTTGGTTAGCGCAAAGCTCCGCATTCTTTGCTGCCTGCCGGAGCGAGGGCTACCGCGTTGTCATCCCGCCGATGAGATGGTCGCGCAATGTGAACTTCGGAGTCTCGACGTGACGCGGCTACTGGGTATCTGGGCGATCGGCCCTTGATTTCTGGGCTCGGAGCGCGGCCCGGTAACGATGTTCCGGCGCGTCGGTTACGTGGACAGCTAGTGGACTCAGCTTTTGTTCTAGGTAGTGGAAGCCACGCCTTTCCCAGTCGTCCCCGATGCCCGGTAGTTGGACGGCGAGTAGCTGGCAAAGCGAGGTTGGCCAACCTTGGTGAGCTATGCACGCGCAGCACATGACGCCGGAAATTGCGGCGTCCTGCCAGGTTGGCCGGTGAGGGCTCGAAACTCTAAACAGCTTCGATGATCCTGCTGTCGTGCGTGACGGCGATGCGCTGGCCGGGCTGCAAGACCAGGAAGTCGTCATCCCACTCTGCCGCCAACAGTTTCCGGACTAGCTCCGGATCGCCCCTGAGCTCCTCGAAGCGCCAGCCGTATTGCTGAGCGTCGCTGGCTGCCTGCTCCCTGAACTGGCCTGACTTCCCCAGTCCCGTCTCGACGTACGCCGCGCGGGCGTAGTGGCTGTGCCACTGGCCAAGAACCTCCATAAGGTATTGGGCGTTGTCTTCGCCATACTTGGCGACCATATAGTCGTAATCCTGGTCCATCGACGTCAGCACGCCCATGGTGAGCCGGCGGCCGTTCGAGCCGACTTCGGCCTGTCGCTCCATGTAGTCATCTGAGTAGTAAAAGGTGCCCGGTGTCCCGGAAAACTCGGCGTCGTAGCGCTGCCGAGATCCGAGGTACAGCGTGATGCAGTCATGCGCGCGCGCCACGACGACCGGCAGGTCCCTGGCCTGCACACCCTCGAGAGCGAGGTTGCAGAGACCGTAGACCAGGACGACCGCCTGGTACTTCGCAGCTGGCGTGGCGTCGATCTGGCTTTGCAGCCGGTTGAGCCTGGAGGCGGGCCGATCGTCGTGCAGCGCCTGTTCGAGCAGCTCTACGTCGATGACGTGCGGTGCCAGCGCGGCCTGCTGATAAACGGTCCGCGCCAGGACCTCACAGGTTATTGCCCGTATCCGCATCGACTCACCTCTCCTGAGTTTGGCTGTTTGTTGCTGGTCCGCTACAACCATGCTAGGTCCCACGATACCGGCTACTTGCCCTGCAATTCTTATCGACAAAGAGTTGTTTCTTATGCGTCCACAAGGTCAGCGCACGTCGATTGCATGTCCTGGGGCACGGGTTGGTACTGGTCGTCGAGCGGCGTTTGGGACGTGGGAATGCGGAAGGGGCGCCCGTAAGGGTGGTCCGTACCGCAATCGGTGGAGGGAGGAGACCCTCTGTACCCCGGGGCTGTTTGCTTTTAGCTTAGAGTTATAGGCCAGGACTCTGGGCTGCCGACTCATAATACGGAACACTTGTTGCAAGGGCGTCTCTTCATCGTGCCGTCTTGTTGGACTGGAACCGGGAGGTGGCGTCGACAGAAGCCCCAGAGCGCGGTCTCGAGATACACCGGTTTGTTAGCTGAGCCCGACAATCTCGCCGTTCTCGTCGATGTTGATCTCCGCAGCCGGGTGCGTCGAAAGTCCCGGCATCGTGCTCATGTCGCCGGAGATGAGGTACACGAAACCCGCCCCAACCGAGGCACGCGCTTCGGGGATCAACGCGCCATGGCCCTGGCCGGTGCACCCTGCCTCGTCGTCCACGCCGTCACCGGCTTCATCAACAAGAGCCTTCGCGGGCAGGTGGCCGGACTTCTCGGCAGGGACTACAGCTCTTCTCAGATGAGTTACGACCCGCGACGCCTACGTCCACGCAGGCTGATCGAACGACAAGCAGGGACCAACTCCTATACCGTCACTCCAGATGGGATCCGAGTTGCCGTCTTCTACACCAAGTTGCAGACTCGCCTGCTCCGTCCCCTCCTCGACGCCGACCGACCACCCGCACCTCAGGAGCTCCGTCGCGCCATCGCGACCATCAACCACGTCATCGAGGACTACGTCGCCGGCGCGCGCCTGAAGCGTGCGGCCTAGAACTTGTCACGATGTCCAAGGTTCGGAATCCAAAGAAGATCTACGCCGCTCCCGAGACAAGCTCGGCGCCACTGACTTCGTCAAAGTCTGCGATCTCGACCGCGTCGACGCCCTACTGGCTAAGCGCAGCGAGGATCGCTCGGTCCGTGGCCGGCACCGACCCCCCGATCCAGGCGTCGGCCGGGTAGCCCTCGTCCTCCCAGTAGCCGTCGACGATCTTGTTCGTGACCTCGATCCTGTTCAACCACTTGATCGACTTGTAGCCGTACATGGGCGCGACGTACAGGCGGACGGGGCCACCGTGGTCGGTCGTGACATTGGCACCGAGCATCTTGTCGGCCACGAGGATGTCGGGAAGCTTCGCCTGCGCGAGCGTGAGACTCTCGGTGTAGACGCCGTCGGCCGAGAAGAATCTCAGCGCGGTTGCCTCGGGTGTCACCCCGGCGCGCTTGAGCACGTCCGAAAGGCGCACTCCTTCCCAGTGCACGTCCGGAACGATCCAGCCCGTGACGCACTGGAACTGGTGGACGAGAGCGGTCCTTTTCATGGACCGAAGGTCGGCGAGGCTGAGACGGAGCGGCTCGCTGACCATGCCGTCGACGGTCAACTCGTAAGTGTCGGCGGGAACGACCGGATAGCCGTTAGTGACCGTGTAGTAGCGAAAGTCGTCGTCCCCGGGCAGCGGGATACCGATGGCGCTGCTGACGGCGCTGCTGACACCCCCGAGCGCGTCGTCGATCTTCTTTCCGGCGACGATGCCTATGCCTGCCAGCCCGAGCATCCCGAGCACCGTCCGACGGCCTACGTGGACCTGTTTCGCCCCTGGACCGGGGCCACCCGGCGACTCCTGCAGAGACTTCTCGGCCACCTAACACCCCCACTTGCCGTCCGCCCCATCGGCTACGCAGTACTGTCCGATATCGACCCCTCTACGTTACCAGTACATCGTAGGATCAGGCCCCGCGATTTCGATTGCGGCGGACGCCGCTGGGGTAACGCGCGTGCGCCAGCGGGTCGCTAACACCGAGCCTGCGATGACCAATGGGAAGCCGAGGCCCAAGGTGAAGGGCTCGCCAAGCAGTACGACTCGAGGACGAGAGCGACGGCGGAGTTGACGTAGGTGACCAGCGTCGTGCGCACCGGCGCCATCTCGTTGATTGGGGTGAGGAACACGAGAAAGCCCATCAGCGTGGGGACGACCGCGAGGCCGACGAGCGACACCGTCACCTCGAAGGACAGCTGTCTCGGTGGAAAGGCGAACGACGCGTAAAAGACCGCCGCGAGGGTGAGCGAGTAACTAACTTGGCGCGGAACCTAACCCAAGCGAACACGTCTTCGTAGGAAGCGACAGGTTCGCCCAGCGACGACTAACAGTAGGTCGGAACCTTCGAAACCGGTGGCTCCGCAGATCTTGACCTTCGTTTCCTTGTCTACTACACTTGCTGTCGTCAACGTGCGACCGTTACCGCCAGTGGCGAAGGAGGCCGCTTCAGATTGCGTCAACGGCGGCAAACCACTGGTAGACCCAGGAAAGGTGGTGAGACTGTCGGCTTGGGGTCATACTGTGCCATCATCAGATCGTTCGCCAAGAGCGGAGCGCACTCTCTTCCTCTCTCCTTTGGAGGGTGCCCTGGTCATGACACATCGGTTAATGTGGACTATTTGAATGCCCGTGGAGGGGGTTCTTGTCAGATCGCCTTCGAGAAGCACTCCGTCCCGCATCGAACTTAGGAGGATTATGCGCAGATACCGTTACCGCATGACTGCTATCGTTTGTGTTTGCCTTGCCGCCGCTAGCATCGCAACTCTGGGTAGCACAGTAAGCCGAGTCCAAGCCACCCCGTCACGTGCCGCAGCAGTGAAGGTGCCTTCGATTTGGTACGTAAATCCTGCGCTTTTTTATGGACCGTGGTTGGCCTCGAGTCAGCTATTTAAGAAGGCCGCTCTTACTGGGCCACTTGCTGGCAAATATACAGCGACCGTCGTTGGACCCGCGGGGTCCACCGTCGATGAACCGTCGCAGGTCGCGGACATCACCGAAGCCATAACCGCTGGAGCGAAGGGGATCATTGTGTGCGATCTAGATCCCCTCATCTATCAGAAGCCGGAGATGGCAGCAAGGGCCAAGGGTATCGTTGTTGTCACCATCGGGTGCACTGATAACGCTGCGAACTACGAAATAGGAGAAAACTATACGCTATTTGGCGAGCAAGCCGTCCTTGACATCGCGAAGGCGCGAGGTCCAGACGCACAGGTAGCAGTAGTCATGTCGGATTTGACGATGCCGAACCAGGTGGTAATGCTTGGTGGTTTCAAGGCCGAACTGAAAAAGTACCCGAAGATGAAGCTCGTCACTATTTTGCAAGACCATTCTAACATAGCAACGGCTGCCCAAGAGCTCGAAGCTATGCCGGGCGCCTATCCGTCGGTGAATGCGGTATGGATGACCGAAGGAAATGCGGCCGCTGCGGTGCCGACGGCCTTTGCTCATGCAGGGTTGAAGCCTGGAAAGATATATGTGCTCGGGCTCGATACCCTTGCGCCCACAATGGCGGCGGTCAAGGAGGGCTGGGTCACTCAAACGCTTGCTGAGTGCTACTTCTGGGGATCGCCCCTCGCGGTCCGCCTGATCCTGGCGGAGCTGGCAGGTAACGGTCCCAAACAGAGGGAGTGGCCTGTTCTGGATGTAGTTGTCGGGAAAGCTCAAGCCGCGACCTTCAAGGGTTGCCCTGCGTATTACGGCCCAAGTAGCTTGTAAAGGTTTGGAGCAGGAGTTGGATGGTTTCGGAACTGACTGTCATGCAACAACCGTTGGGTTCACCGTCTTGACGATAAACCCAAGAGGTGACGACGGTACGGTCGGTTCCGGACCATCAGCTCCTGTGCTTGAATTGAGACACGTGGCGAAAAGTTTCGGTCACGTCGTTGCCCTTCGGGCGGTCGAGATGCGCGTGTACAGTGGGGAGATATTGGCGCTCGTTGGAGACAATGGAGCCGGAAAATCAACGATTGTCAAGATTCTGGCGGGTGTGTACCAGCCGGACGACGGAGAGATTAGAGTACGCGGCACCGTAGTTCGCCGCATGAACCCGCGCATGGCGGGGCTGTCGGGAATCTCGACGGTATTCCAGGATCTCGGGCTCGTCGAGACGCTCGACGTGGCTACGAATATGTATCTTGGTCAGCCGCTTACCCGATTTGGTATTTTTGCGAAGCGAGCAGCGATGTACAGAGGCGCCGCGATAACGCTGAGGGATCTACAGGTCCGTGTGCCCTCGGTGCGAATCCCGGTAGCGGAACTGTCCGGCGGTCAACGCCAGAGTGTGGCAGTTGCCAGAGCCATACTGGTTGATCACCCAATCGTTCTCATGGATGAGCCAACCGCCGCGCTAGGTGTTCGCGAGACCCGGCAAGTTGGCAAAATCATCGATAATTTGAAGGACATGGGGAAGGCCGTAGTCATAGTGAGTCACGACCTGGAATTCGTCCTGGAACATGCCGATCGGGTCCAGGCGATGCGTCTCGGGTCGGTTCGCGGAGTGAGACGTCGGAGGGACTTCAATCGCGAGGAAATAGTGGGTCTAATCACAGGCCTGGTCGCCGGAGATGATCCTAGCCAGGCACGAGGCGACCATTTGGAGGTTCGATCATGAAGGAGCGGTTGGCTTCGCCCGAGGGGGTCCCAGCCCGGGAGGCGAAGCGGGCACAGAGTGCACCGATTGCAGCGGGTAGCGACGTTGCCGAAGTCGCCCTTCCCGCGACCGCAATAGCGTGGCACGAGAAGGCGAAGGGCAGTGCATCGTTGGCCGTGTTCGCTGTCATCGTCGCTTTTACGCTCGTGGGGTTCACGCGGTCGGATCAGTTCTATAACTATTTGACCTGGAGCAATATCTTAACGACCGGAAGCTTCACGGGGATTGTGGCGTGTTTCGAGGGACTCCTAATGATCGGCGGCGGGTTGGACCTCTCCGTGGGATCGGCATTCTTGGCAGGGGTTATGTCTGGCACGGCGCTGAGCTATCACGGCTGGAATGACTTCGTTGCCTTTGGGGCCGCCGCTGGAATAGGAGCTGGTATCGGCCTCGTGAATGGTCTGATCGTCAATTACGGGCACATTGCAAGTTTCATTACGACCCTGGGGACCATGTTTGCAATCGAGGCGATCGTGGTTACGCTGACGGGTGGTCAACCAATCGGACCGCTGTCGGCTAGTTTTACGAGGGTTGGCGATGGTTCGATCGGTCCGGTGCCAATTATGCTACTGTATATGGTCGGGATTGCCCTATGCGCGCATGTTGTGCTCGAGTACACGACCCTTGGGACGCAGATTCGGGCTATAGGGGGAAATCGTGAGGCGGCTTCTGCTACGGGGGTGAACACGCAGCGGCTATCCACGATCCTGTATGTCTTGTGTGGGCTCTTCGCGGCCCTCGCTGGTGTCCTGCAAGCGTCGTATCTTGGAGCGGGCGATCCGACGCTGGGAGCCAGCCTTAATCTGCAGGCAATAGCGGCCGCGATAATTGGCGGCGTTAGCATGTATGGCTCGATCGGAACGGTGATCGGAATTGTGCTCGGGAGTGTGTTGCTAAGTGTTCTGACCACCGGGCTCATCCTGATGCGCATAAACCCCGGAATGCAGGACTTCGTGGTGGGAGTGGTGCTGATAATGGCCGCGGGCGCGGATCGAATGCGTCGACAGCGGATGATTCGCGTGTCGCGCGCGAGGCAGATTGAGATAGACGAGGGCGCGGCGACATGAGAGGAGGGAGCGGTGCTTGTCCGCGAGCTGGATTCGTGGAGCCCGGTTCACAGAACGCTCATTTGGTACGCGAGTCAGCGGGTCTGTATTCGGCGCGAGGACGAGGCTCTGGGGCGCCGGTGCGCGCGACTTTTCGGAGGCGGGTCATCGTGACGGCGCCGCAAGCGGGATCGGGCGTGCAATCGCCGAGCTTCTTCTCGCGGATGGCTACAGAGTGGGCGTGATGGACATAGACGGCGACGGAACGAGGAACGTCGAGAACGGTGGTGACAAGCGCCGTTGTCGATTGGAGTTTTGCGACCTGTGTGACCCTCGCGCAACAGAAACGGCGGTGTTGCAGCTCCTGGCATGGCTGCGTGGCTTCGATTCACTTGTTTGTAATGCGCGGGTCAACGCGTACTTCGATGCCCCGAGGATGATAGTCGCCGAGTGGGATGAGTTGTTCGATTTGGACCTGAAGGCGGCATGGCTTTGCATGAAACACTCACTTCCCGAGCTGGTGTTGAGCAACGGAATCATGATTGTGGTTTCATCTATTCACGCGCGCGTCACGAATCGGGGATGTTTCCGTACGCGGCGGCGAAGGCGGGGCTCGAAGGAATGGTGCGCCGCCTCGCAATCGATTGGGGCGAAGTGGTGCGTGTCCAATGCCGTTGCGCCGGCAGCGACGCTTACACCTCTTGTGAAGGAAGTCCTGGCGCGCCAACCAGATCCAGAAGCCGCTCGTCGTACGCTGGTGAGTCGCCTCCCGCTGAAGAGGATGGTCGAGCCCAGCGAGGTTGCGCAATTGGTTCAGTTTCTGCCGAGTGATCCGGTGTCGGGCATCACGAACACCCAGAGGGGGGGCTGCCAGCTGTGGACGTGCTCGTGCGCCTCGGGCGCGGCGTTCGAGGGAACCCATATCCGCGACGGCATACGTGCAGCCCAGGGAATCAAGGAGCGCGTAAGTTACCTGGACGGACGGTTCCAGGTACAGACCATCGGCGACGGTGCACCGGGATTTGCGGCTCGGGGATCCTCGACGCCGTCGTCGCCGCCCTGAATGCGGGGATCGTGGAAGAACGAGATGGGTTCCGCCGGGGGGGGCATCCTCTCGTCACCCCATCCCTGGGCGTGCGTCCCGGTCCCTGGCCTCCTGGTCGCCCACGGCCGCGACATAGTGCTCTCCTGCACTGACGTGAGCGAGGTGCAACTGGCCAAAGCCACCATTCGCGCCGGCATCGAGTTGCTGCTATCGGCTGCCGGCTCCCCGGCTGAGGCGCTCGGGGAAGTCGTCATCGCCGGGGCATTCGACACCTACGCCCCGAACCAACAAGAGGAGCGGTCCAAATGAGCACACCGAACGGACCCGGCAACCACTGTGTGGACGACGCCGCTAACGGCCCAGCAGGGACGGCCTTTACTTCCCGCCAGCGGGTCGAGGCAGCCTTGGCCCACGTCGAGGCTGACCGGGTCCCGCTAGACCTTGGCGGTACCCCTGTGACAGGAATCTGCGCGAGCCCTCTTTACAGGCTACGCCAGGCCCTCGGCTTGGACACCCCGGGCACCCCGGTGAAGGTGATCGAGCCGCTCGCAATGCTGGGAGAGGTGGGGCCCGACTTAGTCGACGCTCTTGGCGTTGACGTGGTCCAGGCGGGCCTCACCACAAACTTCTTTGGGTTCACGAACGAGGATTGGAAACCCTGGACGCTGTTCGACGGGACCCCCGTGCTTGTGCCTGGCCGCTTCAATACCGACACGAACCGCGACCCTGCTGGTGGCCTGCTCATGTACCCCGAGGGCGACACCTCGGTGCCACCCTCGGGGTACATGCCTAAAGGCGGCTTCTATTTCGATGCCCTAAACCGCCAAGGCCCGATCGACGACGAGCATCTCGACCCCCACGACAACCTGGAGGAGTTCGGGCCTATCAGCACGGAAGAACTTACCCATATTGCTCGTGAAGTCGACAGGCTGCTTCCAACCGGCAAGGCTATCGTCGGCAACTTCGGGGGCACCAGCTTCGGCGACGCAGCCAATGTGCCCGCGACGAACCTGAAGTACCCCAAGGGCATCCGCAACATCGAAGAGTGGTACGTCAGTTTGAGCCTTCGCCCAGGCTACGTTTATGATGTCTTCGAGCACCAATGTGAGATCGGGCTGGTCAACCTGGCCAGGATCTACGAAGCAATCGGTGACAAGATCACCGCCGTGTACCTCACCGGGACCGACTTCGGCTGCCAGCAGGGCCCATTGATCTCTCCAAACACCTACAGGAACCTGTTCAAGCCATTCCACGCTCGGCTCAATCATTGGGTCCATTCGCACACCAACTGGAAGAGCTTCATCCACTCATGCGGCTCGATCTGGCGCCTCCTCGATGACATAATCGATGCCGGCTTCGACGTACTCAACCCGGTGCAGACCTCCGCCGCCGACATGGACCCGCAAGGACTGAAGGACCGCTACGGCGACAGGATCACCTTCTGGGGAGGCGGCGTCGACACCCAACGCGTGCTGCCCTTCGGATCACCGGAGGACGTGCGAGCCATGGTCAAAGAGAGGATGCAGATCTTCGGCGCAGGCGGAGGGTTCGTCTTCAACACCATCCATAACGTGCAGGCCGGTGTCCCGAGCGAGAACCTGGTCGCCCTGTACCAAGCTGTCAACGACTTCCGGGCTTACCCGCTCGGCTAGGCTGGGCCTGCGACGGGGACAATAGCCAATACGGGAACAACAACCATAAGCAGGAGGCGAAGGCGAGAGAATTATGGCAGTCCTAGGTGCAGGGGTCAGAACCGACAATGTCGCGGGTCCTGGCCCGTGGTGCAGGTGACCGGATCATGTTCGATAAGGTCGCGGTGCTGGAGGCCGACAGTGCTGTCCGGAGGGTCAGCATGAAGAGGACAGATGTTTTGGGTATTGGCTGTACAGCTATCGATGAGGTGCTATATGTCGCGGGATTCCCTCCAAGAGATGGCAAGCTTCGAGTTCTAGGGAGGTCGCGGGAGTTTGGCGGGTTGACAGGTACGGCGTTGGTGGCGGCCGCACGCTTGGGAGCGGCCTGTCGATATGTGGGAATGTTGGGCCGGGACAGGGACTCGCTGGCCGTCGTAAGAGACTTGCGACGGGAGGGTGTCGTGGTACCGCGAGATCAGATTTGGCCTGAGGCGCGGCCTGTCAAGTCCAGCATCGTGGCCTCGGTCGATAGGGGAACTCGCGCTATTTTTTTCGAGGACCCTGGAATGGCGGGTGCGCCCGCCACCATCTCGGATGATACGATTGAAATGTCCCGTGTGCTACTCGTTGACGGATACGGAATGGAGGGTACGGTACGCGCCACGCAGATAGCCCGACGGGTTAAGGTTCCGGTCGTGGCCGATCTGGAGTTCGCCGATGAGGAAGGCTTTAGTGATCTACTCAGCCTTGTTGATCATCTTGTCCTCGCGGCGCCGTTTGCGCGACGTCTAACCGGGATAGGACGTAGGTCTGCGGTGCTTAGGTATCTTTGGAGCGAGGAGAGGCAAGTCGTCGCGCTTACTGACGGAGCGAGAGGCTGCTGGGCGGTTGTGAAAGGTTCAAAGGAGATTCTTCACATTCCGGCGCTCAAAGTCGAGGCCATCGATACGACAGGTTGCGGCGACGTGTTCCATGGCGCGTACGCCGCTGCACTAGCGTTTGGCTATCCGGCACTGCGAGCGCTGCGCTTCGCGACGGTTGCGGCTGGGTTGAAGGCCGGACACAGGGGGACACGTAGTGGGCTGCCTGGGCGGGGGGATGTGGATGCCTGTGTGGCAGAAATTGAGAGGGCGACGCCGCGCGGTGTGAAGGAAGTGCGACTGATTTGAGTGCTCTAGAATTCCGAAGAGAAGGCAGGTAGGATAAAGTGTTGCCTTCGGAACGGCGACAAACAATTCTTGAGATGACGGTACGCGACGGCTCGATAGACGTCGAGACGATTAGTGGCCACTTTCGCATTTCGAATGTCACTGCCCGAAGTGATTTGAACTTCCTTGCTAGCCAGTATCTTGTAGAACGGACGCGCGGTGGTGCAGTAGCGATCTTACAGCATTCCCTGGCAGCGACCTTCGAGCAGAGATCCCTCTTGAATAGGAACGAGAAGCGGAGAATTGCAAAACTCGCCAGTGAAATGCTGGCACCGGATGAAACAATTATTCTAGATGCTGGCAGCACGACTGCGGAACTGTGCCGGTATATCTCCAGCTCCATGCGCTTGACAATTATTACGCCGGCGCTCAATATCGCGACGGAGCTTGGGGCGTTGTCCGGCTTAGAGCTTCTGATCGTGGGCGGCAGGCTGGACTCGCGAACGATCAGCTGCGTTGGTAGAATCGCTGAACAGCAGTTGCAGCAATGTCTTGCTCATAAGGTCTTCCTGGGTGCCCACATGATCGATGCGGATGGCGACATTGCGGACGTTTCGAGCGACGTAGCCGACGTTAAGAGAGCAATGGTACGGGTGGCTCGGCAAGTAATTCTCTTGGCGGACTCGAGGAAGTGGAATAGTGCAGTCGTCGGCAAGAATAAGGTAGCGCCGCTCAACTCCGTGGATGTGGTTGTAACCGACAGCGGTCTCAAGAGGAGTATTCGTAGCGCTATGGAGCGTGATGGGGTCCGGGTCGCTATAGCGTGAGGGTTACGGCTCGCTTGGCGGCGACTGCGCCATTGCTCGAGAAACAAAGCCATGGTACGAACTTGGCAAAGTAGCGTAACCGAGCTCGAGGAGGCTCTGAGCTCATTGCCGATGTTTGACGTCCATGCTCACTTTACCTGCGGCGCAGGGTAAGCTCGGGCCCATTTTCACGTGACCTCGCTGGAGGGAGTGTGACGCGCCTCTATACGAGCTGGAAAGGTGCCGGGGAACGGAACCGGGGCGAGCGCTCGCTATCGGCCATGGGGCCAGGGGTTCCGCCGAGGACATCATAAGGTCCGCAGGCCCTGTCCGGATGGCAATGGCAGAGTAAACTCCGGTCGGAGGGCCGCACGAACTTTGTGTCGCGGTCTCGGATTTGGACGACCTCGCCGGGATGCTGCGTGAAGAGCTGCTCGCTCTCGCGGTCGTGCCGGCTTCCAAGTGATGTCCGCTGTGTTAGAAGAGCAGGTGAACGAACTCTGCGGCCCCAAGGGCCGTCACGACCCGGGCCGGAGGGCCCACCGACACGGCCGTGAGGACTGCTCGGTCGTCCTCGGAGGGCGCAAGGTTACGAGACGCACCGCGCCAGAAAGCGTCATCGCGGCAGTGTCGTCGAATGTCTGGTAGTTCTTCTTCACGGTGGTGGTCCCCTTGCTGTTCGAGTGACTTGGTGGTCGCCCGAACACCTACCAGATGGCAGGCGTCGGTCGGGGGACCGCCACCGCAAATTCCAGGACGAACGGGTCGACTTCGGTTTGCCTAGCGACGAGCAATATAGGTTGGAACCTTCAAAACAAGGCATAGCGCAGATCTTGACCTTCGTTTCCTTGTGCATTACACTGACGGACGTCAACGTGCGACCGTCACCGCCAGCGGTGAAGGAGGCTGCTCATGACGGGCTCAGAATTGCTGTGACTCATTATCCCAGATTTACGTTAAAGGCGGCAAACTTCCGAGTGACCCTGGTTGTTGAACGCACATGATCAGGTAGCAATCTACTTGAATACTGCGGTAATGCTCTTGAGATGATGGAGGGCTGTGGACAACGTAGAGGTAATGTTCGATAACTCTAACGTCCTGTACCGCAATGAGAGGTCTCGCCGACTACGTGTTGATGGGGGGGTTCAGTCCGGCGTCACGTTCACCAGGAGGATGACGATTGGCAGACCCGGATCAGGGAGGTGGGGATTTCCCGGGCTTATGACCGGTATTTAATGATTGAATGTCGGGCTCGAAAAAGGGGAGCGTCGATCGGATGCAGGTCGCAAGGCACACGTACGAGTTGCCAGAGGTATCCTGACCCAGCAATAGGTGGCGAGGCCTCGTCTTCGAAGGGAGGGCCTACATTTGAAGAGCTACGAAGGGAACACGAAGCATCTGCGACCGACTGCATCCACCCGAGCAGTCCTTGTCCATACAGAAAACCCGTGAGATCCCGGAGAAATCAGGTTGACCGCAGTCTTGAGAAGGCCAAGGAGAGGCCATGGGCGATCTAGGAAAGCAGATTCGTTTGCACAGGCTATTTTCACATCCGAGCGGTCGCTTTGTTGGAGTGGCTGTAGACCACTTCGTCGGGTATGCAGACACAATGACAGCTGGCCTCGGTGATCTGAAACACGTCATCGACACCGTCGTAACGGCACGACCTGACGCATTGACGATGTACCACGGGGCTGCGCGACATTACTGGCCTCAGCATGCCGGGGTGATTCCGCTCATCATCCAAATTGGTTGCTTCACGCCGGACGATAGAGTAGTTGAGGGGCTTGGTACACCCGAGGAGGTGGTGCGCCTCGGGGCAGAGGCGGTTGCCGTCGCTATCGGGGTACGAGGTCCCACGGAGGGGAAGTTCCTGAACATGTTGTCTCGTACTGTGGTCGAGGCGGAGAAGTGCGGCCTTCCGGTGATAGCGCACATTTACCCTCGTGAGTACGCCAACACGGTGACGATCGTGCACGACGCGCCAAATGTTGCATGGGCCGTGCGCTGTGGAATCGAGTGCGGTGCGGATGTGATCAAAGTCGGCTATCCAGGATCAGTAGCTGATTTCAGGGACATCATCGCAACGTCGTCGGTTCCGATTTTCGGTGCCGGCGGCCCGCTGTCACTGACGCTCGACAAGAGCTTGGCGGAGGCAGAAGGCATGGTCGCAGCTGGAGTAAGTGGTCTCATTGTAGGGAGGAACATCTGGGGTTCAGGCAATCCTCGAGTCGCCGTGCAAGCCTTCAAGTCGGTAGTTCACGACAGTGAGTCGGCAGACAAGGCCTTGTGTATAGCAAGAATGAGCGGGGACGCGGATGCTGTTTAGGTCAACAGCGCTCTTCCGCTATCGGCGGGCTACAAGAGTGGGGGTTAGCTCGCTCCAGTTGGTCGCGTAGAGCCGCCAAAGGCTTCGAACAAGGTACTTCCGTAGACTTGGGTCAGCTATGAGGGACTTTGATTAGGCATGACCGGGCCAAGCAAGTTCGGCTCGGGCTAACGGATTGGGGCGAGTTTCGATGCAAAATACAAAACAGGTG
>Ga0224558_1000764_pt1 | contig 36944 bp, 24 predicted proteins | sample 714S32024metaG_FD_180682 | JGI IMG/M metagenome (GOLD analysis project Ga0224558, IMG submission 180682) | Peat soil microbial communities from Stordalen Mire, Sweden - 717 S3 20-24 | ecosystem: Environmental > Terrestrial > Soil > Wetlands > Peat | place: Sweden: Norrbotten County, Stordalen... | reverse complement strand
GAACCGTAGTTGAGAAACATGACTGATACACAGGGATCAGAATGCGTGTGAACGGTGCAACAACGGATAGCAGAACTGGCCCGGGAACGAGTTTCTGGACCGGCGGGTGCGAGATGGAGTGCTCCGAGTGGGGCATTCCATCTACGCAGCGAAACCATGACTCCGAAGAACCGTATGCGGGCAATCCGCTCGTACGGGACTGTGGGGGTGCCGGCGGGCAACCGCCGGCACTACCCGGAGTTGGCTCGGGCTGCAGGCTTGAACGCGTTTTGGGGGCGCGTTAGATTCGGAGGCGTTGCGTTGAGTACTACCGGTCTGGAGTTGATTTATGCGATCATTTGAAAGTCTGAAGGAGCAGGAAATTCTCGCGCTGGCCATTTCGCAAGAGGAGGAGGATGCGCGCATCTACGATGATTTTGCGGACGGGCTGAAAGAGAACCACCCGGAGCAGGCAAAGCTGTTTGCCCAGATGCGGCGCGAAGAAGACGGGCATCGCCATCGGCTCATCGAGCTTTACCGGGAACGGTTCGGCGAGCACATCCCGCTGATCCGGCGGCAGGACGTTCGGGGCTTCCTGCGTCGGCGGCCAGTCTGGCTGGTTCGTCCGCTCGGCTTGAAGGCAGTGCAGAAAGCAGCCGAGGTGATGGAGCTGGAGACAAAGCGGTTTTATGAGGCTTCGGCGCGGCGGTCGGCGGACGCAGGCGTTCGCCAATTGCTTGGGGACCTGGCGGAGGAGGAACGACACCATGCGCAGGCGGCGGAACAGATCACGCAGACGAAGTTGAGCGAAGATGAATCAGCGCGGCAGAAGCGGCTCTTCGTGCTGCAGGTGATCCAACCGGGCCTCGCGGGCCTGATGGACGGGTCGGTCTCGACGCTGGCGCCCTTGTTTGCCGCAGCACTGGCCACGATGAACAGCGGGGACGCGTTCCGCGTCGGCCTGGCAGCCAGTCTTGGTGCGGGCATCAGCATGGGCTTCGCCGAAGCTCTCTCCGATGACGGCAGTTTGACAGGCCGGGGCCATCCCTGGGCGCGCGGGACAGTGTGCGGGTTGATGACCACTCTGGGTGGGATTGGCCATAGCCTGCCTTACCTGATACGCGATATTAAGACGGCGACCTGGATTGCGGTTGGGGTGGTGCTTGTGGAACTCGGGGTAATTGCCTGGATCCGCCGCAAGTACATGGATACGCCCTGGTCATCCGCAGTCATTCAGGTAGTGCTGGGCGGATTGCTGGTGTTTGGAGTGGGATTGCTGATCGGGAGCTCTTGAGTTGGGTGGTCCGCTGAGAGGTTGAACCTAGACGGAGCAAATTGACCACAGAGAACACAGCGCGGGAAAGCCGCAACCGGAAACAACAGAATCATGGCGGGACAGAATCATTTGGGACTGGCCCCCCCCGGTCTTTCTCTCTGAATGATCCTGTCCCGCCATGATTCTGTCTGCCTCGCGCGTTTACATACGGCATCATCGCGAAACCAGGCGATTTGCACGGACAGCAGCACAAGGAAATACAGGTGGTCAGGCAAACGAGCGCGATCACCTGGCAGGTGAAGGCGACCCTTTCTCAACTTCCCTTCCTTGCGATCTTTGCGCTCTTTGCGGTTGACCACCTGCTTTCTTTAGGTCGAGCGGGGGACGGCAACTTCGCCGACAGGAGCAGGGCGGGCACACGGTGAGCGCCGCTTGACAGGGAGGAGATTAGTGGAAGTTTAGACGAGGAGCGATGTCGGTTACCGTAACCTCGCTTGGATGAACATAGCAACCCGTGAAATCCTGCTGAGCTTCTGGAAGGTGCATATCCTGCACCATGCCAGTGAGGAACCTATCCACGGCCAGTGGGTGTTGACTGAGTTGCGACAGCACGGCTACGACATCAGTCCGGGGACGCTCTACCCGCTATTGCACCGGATGGAACGGCACGGCTGGCTCAAGTGCCGGAAGGTTCGGGGCGGCGGACTGCGGGCCCGGAGGGACTATCGCCTCACCGCGGCGGGCCTCGAAGCACTGGCCGAGGTCCGCGGACAATTGGAGGAGCTGTATCGGGAAGTGGTCGTCGAGGGGGCTGAGAAAGTGCCATGAATCTGGTTGGCTCATCTTTGCGGCGTCCGATCACGGTGATCGTACTGGTAATCGCCGTAGTGCTGGGCGCGGGCCTCGCGTTGAACCGAATGTCCCGTGACATTTTCCCCACACTAGGCATTCCGACTATCTACGTCGCCCAGCCCTACGGTGGCATGGACCCGGCCCAAATGGAGGGCTACCTGACGTATTACTACGAATATCACTTCCTCTACATCACCGGCATTGAGCACGTGGAGTCGCAATCCATCCAAGGCGCAGCGCTGCTCAAGTTGCAGTTTCATCCCGGCACTGACATGTCCCAGGCGATGTCCGAGACGGTGGCCTACGTGAACCGGGCGCGCGCCTTTATGCCACCCGGGACGGTGCCGCCGTTCGTGATGCGGTTTGACGCCGGCAGCGTGCCAGTGGGTGACCTGGTATTTTCGAGCCAAACGCGCACAGTGGGTGAAATGCAGGACCTGGCGCTGAATCGCGTGCGCCCTCTCTTCGCGACGCTGCCAGGCGTCTCTGCCCCGCCGCCCTTCGGTGGGAGCGCCCGGAGCATCCTCATTAACGTGAAGCCCGAGAGGCTGCGCGCTTACAACATGGCGCCGGATGAAATCGTTTCGGCCATCACGGCAGCCAACCTTATCAGCCCGTCCGGCAACATGCCCATCGGCGGCAAGTATCCGATGGTGCCGCTGAATTCGGTGGTGAAGAACATCAAGGACCTGGAGGGCGTGCCCATTCGCACCGGTGTGTATCCGACGGTCTTTGTCCGCGATATCGGGACCGTGGTGGACGGCTCGGACATTGTGACGAGCTATGCCCTGGTTAATGGCCGGCGCACGGTCTATATCCCGGTGACCAAGCGCGCCGATGCTTCCACACTGTCCGTGGTCAACCTTGTCCGGCAGAACCTGGGCAAGTTCCAAAGCGTGCTGCCGCCGGACGTGAAGGTGAGCTACGAATTCGATCAGTCGCCTTACGTTACCCGGGCGATCGGAGGCCTGACACTGGAAGGCGCCCTGGGCGCGCTGCTGACGGGTTTGATGATACTCCTGTTCCTGCGCGATTGGCGCAGCGCGTTCATCGTGGTAATCAACATTCCGCTCTCATTGATGAGCGCGGTGCTGGCCCTGTGGATCACCAAACAGACCGTCAACATTATGACGTTGGGCGGTCTGGCCTTAGCGGTGGGCATTCTGGTGGACGAGGCGACGGTCTGTCTTGAGAACATCCATGTTCACCTCGCTCGGGGCAAGTCGCCGAGCCGGGCCGCCCTGGACGCTACCACCGAAACCGCCGGACCCCGGTTGTTGGCAATGCTCTGCATCCTGGCGATGTTCACCCCTGCCCTGTTCATGGCAGGCGCGGCCAAGGCGATGTTCCTGCCGCTTTCGCTGGCAGTCGGGTTTTCCATGGTCGCTTCTTATCTGTTGTCGAGCACGCTGGTGCCGATCCTATCGGTCTGGGTGCTGCGCGGGCATGAGCAGGCCGTTGGGGGAAATGGCGCCGGCGAAGGCGCGTTCGCCAGATTCCAGAGGGCCTATGCCGGATTAAGTCACCGCGTCGTGCGCTGGCGGTGGTTGGTGGCGGCGGCCTATCTCCTGGCCGCAGGAGCCATCATCGTGTTCCTGGGCCGCGGGCTTGGCACGGAGATCTTCCCGCGAGTCGAGGCAGGCCAGCTTCAGGTGCGACTGCGCGCGCCGGCGGGCACGCAGATTGACGGCACCGAGGCGGTGGCGCTGCGGGCGCTGGAGTTGATCAAACAGGAAGCCGGTCCGCAGAACGTCCAGATCACGCTGGGGTTTATTGGAGTGCACGGGGCAAATTATCCCATCAACTTGATTTACCTTTGGAACGGCGGGCCGGAGGAGGGAGTCGTGCAAGTGCAGTTGAACAAGGGCGCGCCCGTCCGGATTGAAGAGTTGAAAGAGCGATTACGCCGCAAGTTCGCGGAGCAAATGCCGGAGGTCAGCTTCTCCTTTGAACCCAGCGACATTGTGAGCCGGGTGATGAGCCTGGGCTCGCCGACGCCGATCGAGGTAGCCGTCAGCGGCCCCAACTTGGAAGCCAGCCGTGCTTTCGCACAGGCCATCAAGAACCGCCTGCAACGGCTCCCTGCCCTGCGGGACGTGCAATTCGGCCAGTCCCTCGACTACCCAACGGTGGACGTGACGGTGGACCGCCAGAAGGCCGGACTGCTGGGGGTGAAGATGGCCGATGTCTCCCGGTCGCTGGTGACGGCCACCTGGTCGAGCCGGTTCGTGGTCCCCAACTATTGGGCCGACCCTAACAGCGGCGTGTCCTACCAGGTCCAGGTACAGGTTCCCCAGGCGCCTATGGATTCGCTGGAGGAGGCCAGGAACGTGCCCGTGTTCAACCGGGACGGCCAGGGCGTCCTTCTGCGCAACGTCGCCAAGGTCACCGAAGGGACCGCCGTCGGCCAGTATCAGCGTTACAACATGCAGCGGCTGGTGACCGTCACCGCCAACATCGCAGGCGCGGACCTGGGCAGCGTAGCCAGGCAGGTCATGGCTGCACTGAAGGAACTTGGCCAACCGCCGGTCGGAGTGAACGTCGCCGTGCGCGGCCAAATCGTGCCGCTGCAACAGATGCTGGACGGCTTGCGCGCCGGGCTGCTGCTGGCAGTGGTGGTGATCTTCCTCCTGCTGGCCGCCAATTTCCAATCGTTGAAACTGTCCGCCCTGGTCGTGTTCACTGCGCCAGCAGTCATCGCGGGGGTTGTCATGATGCTTTGGCTGACGGGCACGACCCTGAACATCCAGTCGTTCATGGGCGCGATCATGGCCATCGGCGTCGCTGTGGCTAACTCGATCCTGCTCGTGACCTTTGCCGAACGTGCCCGAGTGGGGCAGGCGTCCCGCCTGCCTTCCGAAGCTCCGATGGGGAGCCCAGGCGGGACGCCTGCCCCACTATCTGCCATAGATGCCGCCGTAGAGGGCGCGCGCAGCCGCTTGCGGCCAATCCTCATGACCAGCCTGGCCATGATAGCCGGCATGGTGCCCATGGCACTGGGCTTGGGCGAAGGCGGCGAACAGACCGCCCCGCTTGGCCGCGCCGTCATCGGCGGATTGGCCTTGGCAACGGTGGCCACCCTATTGGTCTTGCCATCGGCGTTCGCACTCGTCCAGGGACCTGCGCACAGGCGCTCCGCATCCCTGCATCCGGATGACGCCCAAAGTTCGGCCGCAGAGACGGCGTGAGAAGAAAGGGACAGTGAAAACAATCATACTAAGCTCTATGCGAATTGTGGCTGGAAACCCAAAGACCGGGAGCCCAATCGGAACCGCTGAATACGGTGAATACGCGAAAACCGAACACATGCTCCTGCGGGCTTTTCCGCGTATTCTGCATATTCCGCGTTTCAGAAATGGCACCCATATTGGATTCAGTCTGACGAGGACGAAGCGAAGCCCGAAAGCAGCACGCAGGCCGAAGCCCAAATACACAGCCGTCATGGGAGACCAGCAACCCACCGCACCAGGCCTTATTCGGATTTCGGATTACGTCCTTCTTTCGGACTTCGGACTTCGGACTTCGGACTTCAAGCCTGGCTGCGCTCGCTGCATCTACACAAAGCTCAAGCGCATCTTCGCCGTTCTTATCGCCTCAATGCTTCTCGCAGCGCTCTGCGGCTGCGCCCCCCCCCCATCCGAAGTCCCACCCCCTGCCGCCGCCCCCGTGACGGTGCAAACCGTCCTGCCCAAACACGGCGAGATCGCCCGGACCATCACCCTGCCCTCCTTCCGTATCCTGGCTTACCAGGAAGCGACGCTCTACGCCAAGGTGTCCGGCTACCTCAAGACGCTGACCGTTGATAAGGGCGACGCAGTCAAGGAAGGGCAATTGCTGGCGGAGATTGAGGTGCCCGAACTGCTGGCCGACGAGGTGCAATACAACGTGGAGACTGCAGTCAGCCGTACCAACTACGAGCGGATGGCCGAGGCGCGCCGACGCGCGCCCGATCTGGTCGTACCGCAGACCGTGGACGACCTGCGCGGTCAATGGGAGGTGGCGCAAGCCAAACTGCAACGCACCCAGACTCTGTTGCAGTATGCGCGGATTGTCGCTCCGTTCGCCGGTGTCATCACGGCCCGCTTCGTGGACCCCGGTGCGTTCATTCCCGCCGCCACTGCCGGCAGCACGCCGCAAAGCGCCGCCATGGTGACCCTCATGGACTACACCCGGGTACGGGTCCAGGTGTTCGTGCCCGAGTCGGAAGTGCCTTTCATCAAGAATGGCTTGCCGGTGCAGGTGACGGTCGAAGAGTTGCCCGGCCGGAGTTTTCCCGCCACGGTCACCCGCTTCGCCCACGCGCTGAACGAGGCCACCAAGACCATGCTGACGGAGATTGAGATGGCCAATCCCAACGGCGACCTCCGGCCCGGCGCCTACGCCTCCGTGCGGTTAGAGGTCGAACGCAAGCCAGACGCGTTGCTCGTGCCGGTGCAAGCGCTGTTGGTCGAGAAGGCGGGCACCTTCCTGTTCATCGTGGCCGATAACAAGGCAAACAAGACTCCCATCCACGTGGGGTTTAACGATGGCGTAAACGTCGAGGTCACTGATGCGAAGCCCGATCAGCGTGTGATCCTCGTCGGCAAGCAAACTCTCACCGACGGCCAGCCCGTCAACGCGACGGAGGCGAAATGAGTATAAGGAGTTACGATTTACGATTTACGGTCGCTCGGCGTGTCCAGCGCAATCAGGCCGCCAAGCCCGAAGACCGAAGTCCGAAGCCCGAAAGAAACCCGAATCCCGAGGGCCGAAGGCTCCAGGCCGTCGGCGGCTCCAGCAGGAGAATGTCCCGGTGCCGTGTCAACTGTCAGCCTTTACCCCAGAATGTGCCACGTTCCAGTATGGGGCAGTTGCTCTTTCGGATTTCGCCCTTCGGCCTTCTTTCGGACTTCGGACTTCGGACTTCGGATTTCCACGCCCGCGCAATTGCCTGCGGGACACGTCGAAGAACCCGGTCTGCGATTTGCGCCACAGCCCTCCTGGCACTCAGCCTCGCTTGCCTCCGTGCCCAGCCCACCAACGGCATCTATCCCATTGACCTCCCCACCGCGCTCCAATTGGCCGGGGCGCAGAATCTCGATGTTCAAATCGCACGCGAGCGCCTCGCTGAAGCCCAAGCCAACCGTCAGAGCGCGGTCGAGCGATTCTTCCCGTGGATGACCGCCGGCGCAGGGTATCACCGCCGCGACGGCGTCGCCCAGGCCGTCCCGGCAGGAACCATCTCGGATGCCCACTACCAATCCTATTCGCCGGGCGCCGCCCTCACCGCGCAAATGGACCTCGGGGACGCCATCTACAAGTCCCTCGCCGCCAAGCAACTGGTCAAAGCCTCCGACCAGGCCCTGGAGGCTCAGCGCCAGGACACCACCCTGAACGCCGCGCAAGGCTACTTCGAGCTGGCCAAGGCCGGCGCGCTCGTCGAGGTAGCCCAAGAGGCAATGAGCACTTCCCGCGACTACCAGCAACAACTCCACGTGGCTGTTTCGTCTGGCATTGCCTTCAAAGGCGATGAACTCCGCGTGCAATCCCAGACGGAGCACTACGAGATCGTCCTGCGCCAAGCGCTCGAGCGGCAGCGCGTAGCAGCCGCCGAGCTCGCCGTGGTCCTGCATTTGGACTCGCAAGTGGAATTGGTGCCACGGGACACCGGTTTGGCGCCCATCACGCTCTTTGCGACCAACTCCGCCATGGATGCACTGGTGGCGCAAGCCTTAAGGACCCGCCCCGAACTGAAGCAAAGCCAGGCCCTGCTCTCCGCCGCCCGCGCGGCAAAGAACGGGGCCGTCTATGGGCCTCTCATCCCCTCCGTGGGCGCCCAGGCCTTTGGCGGCGGCTTGGGCGGCGGCCCGGACAGCGGCCCCAGCAACTTCGGCGCCGAAGCCGACTACCTGGTCGGCCTGAACTGGCGCATCGGTCCGGGCGGTCTGTTCGACTCCGGCCGCGTCAACGCCAGCAAAGCCCAATTGGCCGCCGTCAAGCTCGGCGATGCGAAGCTCAAGGACACCATCACCTCCCAGGTCGTGGTCAGCATTACCCGGGTGCAGTCCTTGTGGTCCCAAATCTCCCTGGCCGAGCGGAACCTCGCCACCACCACCGAAACGCTCCGCCTGACGCGCGAACGCAAGCAATATGGCGTCGGCATCGTCCTGGAAGACATCCAGGCCCAGCAAGACCTCACTCAGGCCCGCTCCGGGTACTTTTCGGCCCTCGCAGATTACAACAAAGCCCAGTACGCCCTGAACAAGGCCGTCGGCGGCCTGCAAGCGAACACCGGGAATTGACGCTCCCGCCTTCCCAGCGACTTCCACCCCAAATCCCCGGTTATTACCGGCACATTCCCCTGGCTTTGGACCGCATTCTGCATTCTTCATTCATCATTCTGCATTCGCTCCGGGGTAGCCCCGGGGTAGCCTCAAGGTAGCCTCTGGGTAGCCTCAGGGTGGCTTCGGGGTGCCTACCGGTTGGCCACCAGATGGCTTGAAGGTGGCCTCGGGGTGGCTTCGGGGTGGCATCCGGGGGCAGCCCGCAGATGATGTTCGAGCCTTACCGGCATTTACGGTGGCTTTCCTGTGTCCCGGCCAGATTGCCTCGGGTTTTTGCGACATACCTTAAGAATTATTGCTACAAGCAGGCGGAAGATGTGGGTAACGACAAGGGCTTTAAGGTGGCTTTAGGGTGCCTATCCCCTGGCTATTGTACAGCGACAATTACTTTTGGGGTCTGGCGACAATTATCAATTCACGTAAGTCGCATTTGTCTTTTCTAACCCAACCGCAGCTAAAGCTCTCATAGCGGCTGGGTTAGAAAAGACAAATGCTCATTGGGGGAAAACACTTACAAAAGTTGATAATTGTCGCCAGATGGCATTTCTAATTGTCGCTGAACAGGCTATCAACACGCTTTGGGGTGGGGCTGTGGCTTTGGGTGGCTTGCGCGGTCTCCGGCCTCTGGATCACGAAATCCTCTTTATTTACGGGGCATTCTTACTAGTTTTTGCATCCCACGCGCTTTCCGCTGCCTTCGCTTTCAGACTCGTTGTTGGAGGTTGGAGGTTAAACTCGTCCGGGTCCGAGCGAGACCGCTGCGGATGTTGGCGGCGGGATGTCAAATGCCAGCTTGCGCCCGGACTTTGGACTTTAGGCTCTAGACTTTAGACTTCCATAAAGACAATCCACCGGGTTTTTTGTGCCTGAGCCGCCCTGGCGGAGAACGTCAGTGTAAATCATCGTCGTCGAGACGTAGTTGTGGCCCAGCAATTCCTGAATGCGTGTGAGCTGGCGCGCTTGGCGATCCCCACGCGCGCCACCGCCGCCTTCATGGCCTGGCGGATCGTTCCCTCGTCCAGACGATGCCGCCGCCTCTGGCCGGAGCGCGGGTCCACTGACAAGCCCTGTGCCGGGAATACGAGGAAAACGGCTTCGCTGAGCTGAAGGTCAAAGCCAAGGGCCACCGGGATCAGGTTACGGTGGTCGGCTCCCTGCCATCGGTCAGCGCCGGGGAAACAGCGTCGGCCCAACGACGATCGAGGATGACTCGCACTCCCGGCAGCGGAACTGACATCGTCGATGCTACTTCTTCAGCCGATAGAACCGCATCCTGTTCGTCATGTTGTTGGTGACGGTATATTGTCCGCTCACAATCAGGGGCGCGGGTATGGCGTTGCTCCAAATCGCGGAGCCAAGATTCGTTGACCACTGCAACGCAAAAGCAAGGGAGTTCGTCGGCCACGTTAACACCATATTCGTGCCTCGCATCGACGCGCTGAGGAAGGGGCCGCCGTTGGTGAAGCGCGTCTGTGTCGAGTAGCTGCTCCAACCGTCGCGGCTGTCCCGGTATCGAACATGCCATTGGTAGTTACTGCCGTAGTACAATTTGTTGGTCGGCACCACCCAACTCACTTTGTTGACCGTGTCCGTACCGCTGTCCGCGACGATGCGTCCGCCCGCGCTTAGCACTTGCCACTGACTCGCAGCGTGGATGTCGCCGAGGCAAACTGGGTCTGGATCGCTGAACGCGCTCGCCTCTAGGGTGGGCGTGACCGGCACGCCTGCGGCCCCGTTGGGCGGAGAAACATTAGTGGGCGTGTTCGGCACCGTGTTGGGCGGCGTGTAAGTGACAAAGTTCGAGGCGATGGTCGAGTAATTCCCAGCCTTGTCACGGCTTCGTGCCTCGATGGTGTTGGAACAAGGCGACAAGGTTACACTCCGCGTCCAACTTGCGGTGCCAGTGGCGTTCGACCAACTGCCCCCGTTGAGGCACACTTCCACGGCTGCAACACCGCTGGCAGGCGAACCCGGATCGCTGGCCGTGCCAGACACGGTGGTCGGTGACGTGGTGAGATTCGCTCCGTTGGCTGGGCTGGAAATAGCAACGGTTGGCGGCGTGATGTCAATGCTCACCGTGAGCTTGACCGGACTGGAGGTCGAGACGTTTCGGGCAAGGTCGTAGGCGCGTGCCGTCCAAGTGTGTGTCCCGTTGTCAGCGCTAGTGAATGGCCAATCGTAAGTGTACGGTGCCGTCGTGTCAGCGCCTTTAAGTGTCCCGCCGTCATAGAATTCGACGCTCGTCACTCCAACGTTGTCAGACGCAGCAGCCGTGATCGTCACGGTCTGCGCGTTCGTGTAAGTCTTCGCAGACGCCGGATTGGAGATTGAAACGGTGGGGGGTATTGCATCCGCAGAGAAATTCGCAACAAGGACGCGGTTATCATAGATAACGAAATTATAGTCGGATGAATCGCTGACGAAGTTTCCATTCTCTGTCCATTCTACAAAATAATAGCCCGCAGCCGCCGTTGCGGTGACAGCGACGGACGAACCATTGGTGTAATTGCCGCCGCCGGTAGTAGAACCGGCGCTAATCGGAGACTGAGTAGCCGTGATAGTCCAGATGGACCCGTACAACTCTGCGCTGGAAAGAAAGGATATGGTGGGATTGCTCCAGGTATTGCCCCCCGCGACCAGCACCGTCCCATTGGGCAGCAAGGTCGCCGTGTGGAAAAAACGTATAGTGGTCATATCCCCGGTGCTGTTCCATGTCCCGTTTGTTGGATTGTACAGCTCCGCACTGGAAAGATAGTCTTGGCCGGTCGTGCTGTCGCCCCCCGCGACCAAAACCATCCCATTGGGCAGCAAAGTTGCCGTGTGCTCAAAGCGTGGGGTGGTCATCCACTCAGTCGCTGTCCATGTGCCGTTTGTCGGATTGTACAGCTCCGTGGCGGAAGTGAGGTAGCCATCAGCAGCATAGCCCCCCGCGGCCAGCACCTTTCCATCGGGCAGCAGCGTCGCCGTGTGGTCCGAGCCCCTGACGAACATCGCCCCAGTCGCTGTCCACGTCCCGAGGGCTGGATCGTACAGCTCCGCGCTGGGATGAAAGGGGTTGGCGTCATGGATGCCTCCCGCGACCAGAACCATCCCATTGGATAGCAATGTTGCCGTGTGACCACCTCTTATTGTAGTCATCGTGCCGGTCGCTGTCCATCTCCCGTTTGTCGGATCGTACAACTCTGCACTGGAAAGATAGCCGCTGCCCCCATAGCCCCCCGCGACCAGCACCATCCCATTGGGCAGCAAGGTTGCCGTGTGCAAGTAACGTGCGGTGGTCATCGCGCCGGTCGTCGTCCATGTCCCGTTTTTTGGATTGTACAACTCCGCACTGTTATTGCCATAGCCCCCCGCGACCAGCACCTTCCCATTGGGCAGCAAGGTTGCCGTGTGAATAAAGCGTGGGGTGTTCATCGCGCCGGTCGTCGTCCATGTCCCCGTCGCTGGGTGGTACAGCTCAGAGCTGGAAAGAGAGTCGTCAGTGGGGTAGCCAAGGCCCCCCGCGACCAGAACCATCCCATTGGGCAGCAAGGTTGCCGTGTGCACGTAACGTGCGATGCTCATCGAGCCGGTGCTGGTGAAAATGCCAGCTTTAGTCGGTTGAATAATAAACAAGTTCAAAGCCAACACGGCAAACGCTGACGACAGTTGAACGAAGTTTTGTGCAGGAGTCTTCATGAGGTTGTTCCATCGTGGTCTTTCTGATCGAAACTGAGTCCGTAATAAGCATCTGTTTTCAGATCGTCGTCCCAGAGCTTTTTGATTCGCGGATTACGGCGAAAATACTTCATGCCATTTTCCCACGATTTCCAAACTTCTGGATAAATGAATCCCCGCACGAAATACAAGTACTCCTCTCCACAAAGGTTAAAATAGCCGAAAAGCGTATTAACCTCATCAGGGCGCAAAGGTACCGCAGGGGCCTCGCCGTAGATTCGATTCATGTCCTCGTTCAGATTGTCATATCGCTCGTTGAACTCGCGGAACAGTTCTCGGAACAGCCGTACTTCTTCGAGTTGTTGTTTTTGGGCGGCAAAAGTGAAAGACAGGATACCGCCTTCAATGGCAACGAGCACCTGCCAAGTCATGGATGGCAACTTTCCACTGAAGAAAAGCACAATAGCTGCAACGAACGCTATTCCTGATACGAGCGCGTAGTTTTTGAAAAGCCAGTGTTTGATGAAGTGATTCGCGTCGTGAACTCGCACAGCACAGAGTTTACGAACCCAGCTTTTCACCGCAAGCCATAAGTTTGTGCTCGCACACGTCTGGACCAAATCTTCAGGAAACTCAGACAAATAGAGCACAGCCGCCCCGAAAAGGGGCCACCCAAACTCACTCTCGGCCATCACACGCCTGGGCGCTGCGTCCGAGGCGGACGGCGAGACCGACTTTGCTGCCTGGCGGCGGAGCGTCTCTGGCGCCAAGGCAGAACTCGTTGCGGAATTGGAAGCGGTGTTTGCCCTAGGGATTTCAAAGGCCATCAAGGGGTCATAAGGGGGCCACCCATTAATGAGAATGTCACATAGGGCATTGCAGATCATCGCGCTGATCATCGCGCTTGCCTTCGGTTCAGCCGGGCGGTACGATAGGACTGGGTGAAAACATGACAATCTCACTAACCCCAGAATGGTTTCAAGAACCTGACGCCAAGCAAAGTCATCGAAACCGACCCTCCGATTCGGTGATGAGTTGCGGCACCTAAAACGCTTATCGCTCATGACAAACGATGCCCTGAAAGGGGTCAAACCGTAGATTGGTCCCACCTCAGCGAGGCGGTCTGGGGGTGTTTTTCGATGGTTTTCTGTGCTTGATCTGGGGCGGTTATCCCGACACGCATGGGACCACGCCGCGCGCCGTGCGAGTGGCGTTTCCTGGCGCGATCTATCACGTGATGTAGCTTTCCCGCCGGGGTTGGACGGCTGATCAGGAAGGGCATCCCCGCGCTTCCAGAGGGGGCTAGGAGCGACGAATTCAGGGCACTCGGATTTGTAAGCTGGGGTAGCATGTGACAAACCTCTCCTGCGCGCATCACCGGCGCTTGGGGCAAGGCGGCCGGCAATCCGCCGCCACCGTTTTGGCGTAACCTGCTGCAAACAGGGAGGAAGCGGTTCAAGTGACAGATTCTGTCCACATATATAGGGTGAAGTCATTGGGTTCGCATACGTGGCTGCGATCTCGCCGTGAAGAGAATGTCATGTTTGCACCGAAGGACCTTCGCCCCAGAGAGGTCATGGCCCTGTAAACGGGTCAGCCATAGCTTGAACGCGTGGAGCATGGCAGGTGCTGGCGCCTCGCGGCGAAATATGTGGCATAGATGAAATGTCCGGCCCAAGTATCCGTCGCACTGGCGATGTCCCTGGGCGGATGTGCCACACCGGGTAAATGCCCTTCGACTCAACCCACCAGCCTGGCACGACTAAGCACCAGGTCTGTCAGGGGCAAGAGAGTGGCTCGCGCCTAAGCGGGACCATCGGGGCTTGGCGAGGCGTCGAAAACCTGAATTTGGGGAAGCTGGAAGGGGATGTCGGAAACCAGAGGACAGAGGGCAGGCGTCGAGGGGGAGTCGGCGTGGGATGGCCGCAAAAAGGCAAGGATGAGAAGCACGGGTGTGTTGACGGACGGTTTTCACTCTGCGGGTCTGTGGATGCCGGTGCTGCTCGGCAGCGGGATGGCTAAACGCCTCAGCTTCTTCCTTCGAGGTTTTGCTTTCGGTGCCACCCCATCGCGTCATCCATCTCCAGCCGGGCGATGGGCCGGAAAATGATGGGCAGACTCAAGCAGATTTGCGTTCATGACAATAAACCTAAATGCAAGCCGCAGAGTGAGCAAGCTGTTACGCAGCGGCGTGAAATACCCGCCCAAAACGGCTGGGAGCGGGTGATGGGGAGGGCGGGAGCGCCAGCGCCAGAAAAAATGTCACCAGTTGTGGGGACAGCCAGACCATCTGACCCGCTTTTGAAACCATTGGTTTCGCGTGATGCCCAGGTCTAAAGAATCGCGGGATGGGTAACCTGCGGCCACGCCAAAACTGCCCTTATCGAAAGCCGTATTCGCATCAATTTGGCTCTTGCAGCGAGGACAAAAAACCGCAGAGTAACGGATTTAATCGCAATGAAGGCGTTGCTGCTCTACCCGGAGTTCTCGGACATGGGATTCTGGAACTACAAGCCGGTCTGCCATTTAATGGGAGCCAAGTACCCCGCCTCTCCTCTGGGACTGATCACGATGGCTGCTCTCCTGCCCGCAGAGTGGCAGTTGCGGCTTCTGGACCTGAACACCGCCCCCTTGGAGGACGTGGACATCGACTGGGCAGATTTGGTGTTCATCGGAGGCATGTTGCCTCAGCAACCCGGATTTCTGCGACTCATCGAGCGGGTTCACTCGCGAGGCAAGAAGGTGGTTGCGGGCGGACCCGATCCCACCTCGCAGCCCGAGGTTTACCGTTCTGCCGATTACCTCGTCCTGGGCGAGGCGGAATGTTCCCTGCCAACGTTCCTCTCGGACCTCGCGCGCGGGGCGACGGACGGCACTTATCAGTCCGCCGACAAGCCGGATTTGGCAGAGAGCCCGGTTCCCCGGTTCGACCTGTTGGTATTCCAGAACTACCTCATGATTGGAGTTCAGTGCTCGCGCGGCTGCCCTTTCAACTGCGAGTTCTGCGATATCATCGAGCTCTACGGCCGGCAGCCGAGGACGAAGACTCCTGAACAGATCGTCACCGAGCTCGACCTGCTCTACCGGTTGGGGTACCGAGGCCACGTGGACTTCGTGGACGACAATTTCATCGGCCACAAGGCCAAGGCGAAGGAGATCCTCAGGGCGGTGGAAGACTGGTCCGAGGCTCACCGGTATCCCTTCTTCTTCTCAACGGAAGCCTCGATCAATATCGCCGACGACGAAGAGCTTCTGGGGCTGATGGGGGACCTTGATTTCCGCTACGTCTTCGTGGGCATCGAATCAGCGGACAGCGAAGTCTTGCGGTCGATGCACAAGGCGACAAATCTCAAGCGAAACATCGTCGAGGATTTGCATAGGATCTACCGCCACGGGATCGTGGTGAACGGGGGGTTCATCCTGGGTTTCGATGGCGAGACGAGCGCCAGCGCGAGGGCGATGGCCGAACTCATCGAACGGGGTAAAATCGTCATGTCGATGATCGGCTTGCTGTTCGCCCTGCCTAACACCCAACTGGCACGCAGACTGAGGCAGGAGCACAGGCTGCTGCAAGACACGGGCCGGGTAAATGAGGCCCGCGAGTCCACGGAAGTGGATCAGACGACCAGCGGCCTCAACTTCGTCACCCGGAGACCTGAAGCGGAAATCCTTGGCGATTTCCTCCATGTGTTGCAGGCGACTTATTCGACGAAGAACTACTTCGACCGGTGCTTGAGCCTAAGCCGGGCCCTCAGGATCCAGTATCGCTTCAAGCCTTCGTGGCGCCGAAAGGCTCGCTACGGCACTGCCTTTCTGAAGATTCTGGTCAAGCTGGGCCTCCGTCCTCCCACTTCGTATTACTTCTGGAGAAACCTCCTGGCAGTCCTGTTCACGCGGGTCTCCGCGCTTGAGACCGTGGTCAACCTCATGGCGATGTACTTGCATTTCGGCCCGCAGACAGAGTTCGTTGCCGGAGTAATGGCTAAAGACATCAGACTGCGGCAGGCAAGCCCGGCTCGTGATGCCCGCGTGACGGAGAGTTAATGTAAACGCCTCAGCTTCTTCCTTCGAGGTGGCGTGGGGCGCGCTTGGTGTGAAACACGGCAAGCACGATAATGGCGTTCGGCTCAGGCACGAAGTGGATGGCGTAGGGAAACCGTCGCAGTAAAGCACGGCGAACCTCGCCGCGAGTCGGGCCAAACCGTAGCGGTGCGGCAGCGATTCTCTCCAGCATCTGGTCCACCGCGTCCTTGAATTCCGCCTCCAAGCCCACCTTTTGCTTTCGGTGCCACCCCATCGCGTCATCCATCTCCAGCCGGGCGATGGGCCGGAAAATGATGGGCAGACTCATTTAGAGCGGCCGTATTTCTGATCCAGTTCCGCTTTGACCTGCTGCCAGGGGATGCCGGTTTGGGGATTGCGCCGGTGTTCCTCCAGGCGTCGGTCAAGCTCCTCGGCCTGCGCTGGTGTGAGCGGCGGCTCATGGCCTTCATCCGTGATGCTTTCCCACAACGCCTCCGCCAAGTCGATACGTTCCGGCAGCGGCAGGGCCTTCGCCGCCTCGAGCAGATTTGCGTTCATGACACTAAACCTAAATGCAAGCCGCAGAGTGAGCAAGCTGTTAAGCCAGAATCAGAGCATTCGTTTCGTGCGCAGCGAGGTCAAGGGAGTGCGGGGCATCGTCTGCAAGGTCCGTTCTATGGAACAGGCTGAACGGTATCTGAAGGAGACCAGGACCTATGGCCGGGCAGTGGATGGCAGGATTGAGCTGGATAAAGGAAAGACGTTTGGGTTGCTGATATACGTGGCAGGACAGGGACGGCACTAACAGTGCCACCGGAAGCCGGTCTTCCAAATCCGAAATCTTATACCAACTCCCAATGCGGAATGGTGGAATGCTCCAAACGCCCCTCACCCGGCCTGCGGCCACCCTCTCCCCATCGGATGGGGAGAGGGACGGGGTGAGGGGCGACTGGGTGATTCCACCACTTCTCTTTGCGAACTGGTATCATTTCCAGAAGACGCCTCGATTCCCATAAACCACGCGCACCAGGACAGCCGCGTATTCGCAGTACTTCTGGGCCCCGTCAGGCGATACCGTGCCATTAGGTTTGGGGTGGTATCGCTCTCGCCAATGGCCGTCGGCCTTGGCGGCTTGGCATACCTTTCGCGCCGACTCCACCAGCCGATCATACGCTTTCATGCGCCGGCAGGCGACGGCTTCCAGATACCAGACACGGCCCATAGCCGCCACGTCGTTGAGCGCGTCGCCGCCGCAATCCGGGTCCACATTGATTTCCCACGGCTCGTAGCTGAACGGTTTGGTCACGTTGTGGGTGGGCATGCCGCCCAGCCAGAAGGCCGGCTCTTTCATCAACCGGGCCCACACCAATCCAAGCTTCTCGTCCGTCGCCACGCCAAACGCCACCGCCGCCCAATTCACGTCGGACAGCCCGTGCGAATCCACCAGCCCATGCTCCGGGTGGACGTACTCGCCGAAATGGTCCTCGCGCCAGAAGACCTCGATGAAGGTCTTGGCCAGCTTGTCCGCCTGCCCGGTCCACTCGTTTGCCTTTGTGCTGTCACCTGCCGCCCGGAACAGCCTGGCCAGTTCACGGAAAGCGTGAATCGTGTAACACTGGGTCACGCCGTCGCAGCCCTCGCGCGGCGGCAATTCGATGTAAAACCCTGAGCCGCCGATCAGTCCGTTGGCTTTCTTGAGGGTCAGCAAATACCTGGCGGCTGCTTCCAGCGACCCCAGCCGCTCCTTCAGCCACACCACGGACTTGGTGGCATCGAAGACCTCCGCCGCCGTGAGCAGATAGGAGACCGGGCCCAGAGCCCCGAGCGGATACCCCTTGGTTTGCCAATGCTCGAAAAGGCCGATCCACCTGCGCGTTTCCTGGCTGGACACGGGGACCCCTTGGCGCTTCGGCGGCCGGTAGGTGAAGATATCTTCGGGCGATTTCAGGCCGCGCAAACAACCCCCGGGCTTCGTGTCGCCAGTAAAGATGGCAAATGGGATATTGCCGTCCTTTCGTTGGGACGCCCGCACGAACTCGAAGTAGTCCAGAACCAGCCGTGTGCGGCCCAGCAGCAGATAGGCGCCGGCCATTTGCCAGGAATCCAGCCCGGGCCAGGTCGCGCCGCCAAAAGCGCGCCCATCGGCGCAGATGTTAAAATAGCCCGGATAATCCTGCTCGGTTGCCGCCGGGAGTAAGTTCTTAAACACGGCTGCTTCCACTCCGGCACGGATTTCCGCATCCGCAATGCTGGGGGCGAGTTCCAGGGCCGATTTCTCCGCCGGGCCGTCCGCGAAGCAGAACGGGGAGAACATGAGCAACACGAGGAATACGCTTTTAATAATCATTCGATTGGGCGCCTTCATTTGCTTTTGGCAGTCCGCGTCTTTAACTCAACTGCCTTGGGCTCTCGATATACACCGCCGCACTTATCACCTCCAGGGTATCCACTATTGACACGAACTCAAGCACGTGGTCGTAGGCTCTCATTCAGCACAGCGCGTATGCATGAGAGGGGCGGGGACGGCTCGTCCCCTGCTTGCTTGCTGATCTCCATGTGGAAGATCTGGGGACGAGGCCGTCCCCACCCCTGCGGCAGGGCTTCATGCATACGCGCTGCATTCAGCACGTTCGGGACGCAAGGTTAATTGCCCACGCGCCATCAGCCCCACCTTGCGGCTGTTGTCTTGGCGGCGAGAATCATCCTTGCAAAATAGAAACGGATTTCTATTTTACAAGGATGATCAAGCGCCTCATATCGGAGTTGGTCCGCCAGCGCTTGGCGCATTTCCCCGCCGTGGCCCTGGTTGGTCCGCGCCAATGCGGAAAGACCACGCTGGCGAGAACTCTTGCCGGCCAATATTTCGACCTGGAACAGCCCTCCGAGCGTCTCCGGTTGGACCTGGGTTGGGAAGACCTGATGACGGATTGGAAGCGGACTTGCTATTGGAGTCCGGTCGGCAGCGCGAAGTGATCGAGATCAAGCTCACCACCGCGCCTGCGTCCGAAGATTTCGTCCGATTAGAAAAAGTCGCCGCGCTGACGAAGGCCACCCGGCAGGTGCTGATCAGCCGGACGCGCCAACCGTTGGTCAGCGGCAAGCGATGGTCCGTGGACTTGATGAGTTACCTGCGGGAAACGGGAGGCGGCGAGTGAGGGAATTGCTGACGACCGTCAGCCGGCGCACTCCGGCAGGAGGCCGAAGGCGGGCTTGGGCGAGTAGGGCGGCGCCGTTTCTGGCCGCGGTCCTGCTCATGCTCAGTTTCGTTACCTTCCCTACTCCGCCGCCGGACAATGACGTGGATTCGTCGTTGAGCGGCGTATTAAACTACGCGCACATCCATGGCATCCAGTTCGGTCCCGACCTGGTATTCACTTATGGGCCGCTGGGTTTCCTGATGTTTTTCTATTTCTCACCTCATGCCGCCGGGATGCACATGGCGGCGGATGTGGTGCTTTGCCTGACGGTGGCCACCGGGTTGTGCCTGGTGGCCTGGCGGTTGCGTCCGCTGTGGCGGTGGCCGTTACTGATATTGTTCTTTTGGATCGCGCCCAACGTGCCGACTCGGGCCGACCTGGCGATTGATATCGGGCTGCTTTGTTGGGGGTTGCTGTGTTTCCTCGAGCCCGGCCGTCGCCTGTTGGTTTACGTCCTGATGTTCACCGCGCTCGCGACCTTTAGTGCGCTGGCCAAAGTCTCCTTTCTGTTTGTCGCCACCGCTAGCGTGGGGCTGATTGGGTGCGATCTCGCACTCCGCGGCCATTGGCGGTTGGCGGCTGGGCTGGTCGGAGGTTTCGGAACCGGCTTCGCGTTGGGCTGGCTGGGCTCAGAGCAATCGCTGGGACACCTGGGCACTTTCCTGGCCCATGGGCTGGCGGTGGCGCGCGCCTACAATGGGGCGCTGGGTTGGGAGGGTCTGGAGCTGTTGCAGACTACAGGATTGGTGCTGGCCCCGGCAGTCCTGGCAATGATCCTCCTGCGGACGTTGGTGGCTTTTGAGAGCGACGAGAAGCGGCGGGCAGCGCGCCGACTTGTGCTGCTGGCGTACTTGTCGTTGTTGACCTTTACCGTGTGGAAGCATGGGTACGTGCGAATGGGCCGGGAAATGTTCTTTCTCGGGTTCATTGTGGTGCTGGCGATGGTTCTCCAGGCATTGCCCTATGAGGGGCGGGTGGCGCAGCGCTGGGCGCGAGGCCTGGCCTTGGGCATTTGCGGGTTGTCGCTGATCACCATGCAGGAGTTTTGCTTTCCAAGCTTGCCGGGATCGCTCAAGGAGCCGTTTCGCGCCTTCGGCCGCAATCTGGTCTGGCTGTTGAACCCGGCCGAGTACAAGAAGCAGATGGGGGAAGCGTTTGAGGCGAAACGACGCGAGGCGCAGTTACCCCGCTGCCGCGAACTGATTGGGCGCGCAAGTGTGGACGTGTTCGGCCAGGGCCAGGCTTACGCATTGCATAACGACTTGAATTATCGCCCGCGCCCGGTCTTCCAAAGCTACGTCGCATGTAGCCGACCCTTGATGCAGTTGAACGAACAGTTCTATCATTCGCCAGCGGCGCCCGAGTATGTATTGTTCCGCCTTTATGCGCTCGACCGGAAATTCCCATCGCTGGAAGACGCGCCAGTGCTGCGGACGCTATTGGCAAATTATAAGCCGCTAACCACCGAAGGCCCTTTTATCCTATTAAAGCGTGTCAGCGCCGGGGCACCCGTCGTCTCGCTGGCACGCGAGGGTACGGTGCGACCGGGCCAGGCGATTGACTTGCGGGAATTCGCGGACACAGATTTGTGGCTCGAGATATCCCTGGAGCCAACCTTACTCGGTCGGTTGAGACAGATGCTTTACCGGCCGCCGACGGTGAGACTCGCCGCGTGGAGCGAACCTGGGGGGAAGTTGCTGGTCCGAAATCGGGCTCCCGCCCAAATGCTGGTTGCCGGGTTCCTGGCCAGCCCGCTCCTGCTGAACAATGAGGATGTCCTGAACCTGTATGCCGACCGGGCAATTAAGCGGCCGGGCGCGTGCTCCGTGGAGTTGCTGCCGGGAGAGCAACGTTACTGGCAGGATGCGGTTCGATATCGGATTTACCGCATCAAGAGTCGGTTGGGCCGGTGTGTGCCTGCGGAGTTGGCCGCTCGTCTGTTCGAGCCCACGCCAATGAACCAGTCGGCCGAGTCGCATCCGCTCAAAGCCGGATCGCTAACAGCGGGCGCTGCCACAAGAGCGGCGCGCCCTTTCACCTTGTTTCGGCCGTTCAGGTGGCGCCCGACCGCACCGCCGCCTGGGGGATGGCAGGAGCATCTCACGTTCGCATTGTTCCTGGCGGCGCCTGTCGTGAGCTTCGGATTACTGATGGCGTTTGTTCGGCACGTCAAGCGGAGCAAGGTTCCAAGAGGCTGGGGTCGGCTCGCCCTCGGGAACGCCCTGGTGCTGCTCTGCCTGGTAACGCCGGTCTTGCTGGCCGGGGAAACCTATTTCCGGTTCTTTTATGACACTACCGATTCGCTGGCATATACGCGGGTATCGGAACGTTGGGTGCAGCGTCATTGGCATGTAAACAGCGCGGGGTGCCGCGATAACGTGGAGTACTCTCCCACGCTCAAGCCGGGCAAGCGCCGGATCAGCTTCGTCGGGGATTCCTTCACGGCGGGTCATGGCATCAAAGACGTGGAAGACCGGTTCCCGAATCGGCTGCGACGGGCGCATCCGGACTGGGAGATTCATGTGCTGGCCTCGGTTGGCCTGGACACGGGCAACGAGCTGGCGTTGATGAAGAAAGCGTTTGCGAGGGGCTATCAGGTGGACCAGGTGGTGCTGGTTTATTGCCTGAATGATATTGGAGATCTGATGCCCCCCCAAGCTGACGCAACGGGGCGCGTCCTGGCAGAACTCGATAATAGTGGATGGCTCTGGCGCAATAGCTACATGATGAACCTCTGGCATCACCATTACACGGCGTCGCGGGACCCGTATTTGGGGAACTACTGTTCGTTTGTGCGCGAGGCCTACAGCGGCGCCCTTTGGGAGCAGCAAACGGAACGGCTCAACGCCTTTCGAGACCTCGTTCAAGCTCACGGCGGACACTTGGCGGTAGTGACTTTTCCTTTCCTGCATGCGCTGGGGCCCAATTACGAATACCGTTTTATCCATGACAAATTGGATCGGCTCTGGCTGGAGCTGGGGGTGCCGCAGCTCGATCTGTTGTCGGTATATGAAGGCCTGCCCTCGAGTCAGCTCACGGTTAATCGCTACGATGCCCACCCCAATGAACGAGCAAACAAGCTCGCCGCGGAGGCAATAGACAAGTGGCTGCAAGAACTCAATGCAACCCGCGCCGGGCCCGGCTAGCAAAATCGAGGTCCACGGCCCGATTAGTTGTCACCCGCCATTACGGCCCCGGTCAGCGCAGCGTGCCGGTCTGGTAGTCCAGGGCCGACCGCCTGACCAGGTATTCGTATTGAGTGTCGGCATAAGCGATCTGGGCCGAAAGCAGGTTGAGCTGCGCCTGGTTGAACTCTACGATCGAACTGATGCCGTTGCTATAGCGCGCCTGGGCGAGGTCAAAGGACTGTTTGGCATTGTCCAGAAGCTGGCCGGTGATGCGCAGCCGGTCGAAGGCATTTTGCGCGTTGAGCCAGGCGATGCGCACATCCCGAACCACATTGTTCTCCAAGTCGCGCAGGCTCTCCTCCGCCGCCCGGGAGCGTAGCTCGGCTTCCTGTTGCCGCGCGGAGTAGAGGCCGCCGGCGTAGAGCGGCAGGGTCAGGATCACACCGCCCGCGGCGTAATTGTCCCCCAAAGCAGAATTGCCGATGGGAACCACGCCAGCGCTGCCCACGGCTGATAGCGTTGGATAGCGCAAGGCTCGCTCCGCCCGGGCGAATTTGAAGGCCGCTTCCTGCGAGTTCCGCAGGCTGAGCAAGTCGGGCCGGGACTGGAGGGCTTGCTGAACAAACTGAGAAACATTGGTCGAAACCTCGGGCGGTAGCGGTTGCTCGACCAACCGATAGGTCTTCGGCTCGCGCAGGCCCATGAGATTGGCGAGCTGGGCAAAGGCCGCCTGCAAATCGTTCTGCGCCTTGCTCAACAGGAGTCTGCCCTCCTCGACGTTGACCCTGGCGAAACTGACATCGAGGTCAGAGCGAAGCTTATTGGTGGCCAGCGCGCTGACCTGGTCAAGAAACACCTGCCGCGCCGCAACGGTTTGCTCCGCAACTCGGGTCACCGATTGGGCCTGTTGAGCCGAGAAGAAGGCCGCATCCACCGCCAGCAGGATTTGCTCGCGGGTCGCCTGGGCGTTGTTCGCTTCGGCTTGCGCCCGCAATTTGGCACTGCCGGTCAGGTTGGCCGTCCGGCCAAAATCGGTGATGAGCTGCGAGAGGATCAGCCCCTCGGCGTTGCGGTCGAAGATGCTGGGGTTGTTGAGGGCACCGATGGCTGAGAGCCGGGTGTTGTCGTTCGCCGTGCCCACGGCAACAGCGTTGGCGGAAAGGGTGGGGAAAAACGCGGACCGGAATTGCCGGGTCACCTGGCGAGCGGCCAATGCCTTCAAATCGGCGACGCTGATTTGCGGATGGCTGCGGAGCGCGGCCTGGTGCGCCTCTTGCACAGTGAGCTGCGGAGAGTCCTCCGCGTGGGCCGCAGCGAGCGTAAAGCCGAGAAGGACTGCGGAGGCAAAGTTCTGAGATGCTTTGGTCATAAACTGCCTTTGTCACGATGTGGGCAGGTGTGCCCCGCCGGCTAACGGGGATGAACTGCTGCGACCGGCGCGAGCCTCCTGCCAGCGATAGATAACATAATACCCCGCCGGCACAATAAAGACCGTCAACACCACCGAGACCGCCAGGCCCCCGATAATGGCGCGCGCCAGGGGCGCGTAGGCCTCGCTGCCGGTGCCCAGCTTGAGCGCCATCGGCAGCAAACCCATGAGTGTCGCCAGCGAAGTCATGAGCACGGGACGCAAACGAACCCGGCAGGCCAGCGACACCGCCTGCCGCAACGGGCGTCCCTCCGCCCGCAGCCGGTTGGTGAATTCCACAATCAGAATGCTGTTGGAAACCACGATACCCACCATCATCACAATTCCCATCAAGGACATAATGTTAAGGGTGGTGCCCGTGAGATACAGAATCAGCAGCACACCGGCCAGCCCGGTCGGCACCGCCAGCAGGATCAGCAAGGGATCGATAAACGACTTGAATTGAGCCACCAGGATCAAATACACGAGCAAGGTCGAGAGAATCAGCCCCTTGCCGAAGCTGCTGAACGAAGAGCGCATGGCCTGCACTGTCCCCCGCACATTGATCACCGTGTTGGCCGGCAATTGAGATTGAGCTTCGGCCACGATCTTCTGCACCCCGGCCTCAACGTGGCTAAGGTCTTCGCTCGCTGGGGCGACATAGACATCGATCGTGCGCTGGATCTTGTAATGGTCCACCTCCGTGTACGAAGGCACGGTGGTAATATGGACGACCGAGTCCAGGCGGGTAGGATGCTTGAGGTGCGCCGCGCGCAGGGGCATGGAGCCGAGAGTAGCCAGGTCTTTGATGTAGTTCTCGAAATACTGGACCGTCAACAAATAATTGTTGCCCGTGGTGGGATCAATCCAATAGCTCGGCGCGATCATGCCATTGGATGTCAGCGCCGTAATCAGGCTGTCCAGCACTTCCTTCGTGCTGAGGCCCAGTTCACTGGCGCGCTCACGATCGATATCGATCTTGAGCGTCGGATAGTCCACGTCCTGCGGCACCAGCACGTCGCTCACCCCCGGGAGAGCGCGCACCTGTTGGGCGATCTTGCTGGCGATCGCGTGCGCCCCGCGCAGGTCCATGCTGCTGACCTGGATGTCCAGCGGTGCCGGGATGCCCTGGTTAAGAATGGCATCCACCAAGCCGCCGGTCTGGAAATAGGCACTGATTTGAGGCAGCTCGCTCTGGAGCCGCTCGCGCACCAGGTTCATATAGGCGAAGCTGCTGAAGCGGTGGCCGTCGTTGAGCCCCACCTGCACGACCGCAGTGCTCGGGCAGGAGTTCGGATTGAGGATGGAGTTAAAGCCGGGCGTGGTGCCGATGTTTGACACGATGATCTTCAGGTCCTTTTGTGGCACAACCTGACGGACGATATCCTCGACCTGCCCAACGAGGTTGTCGGTCAGCTCCAGTCTTGTGCCGGTCGGAGCTTTTACGCTAATGACGAACTGGCTCGGATCAGTGCGCGGGAAGTAGGCCTTGCCGATCATTGGGTAGAGGGCCAGGCTGAACACGAACAGGCCGGTGATGCCAAGCACGGTGGCAACCGGGCGGAGCAAACCAATGCTGAGCGTTGCTTCGTAGCGGTCGAGCATGACGTGGAACTTACGGTTGAACCAGGCATTGAAGCGCCGCCCCCAACCGCCGGGTCGGCTCCGCGCGCCGGCTTCGTGGGGTTGGTGGGCCTTGATCAGCTTCGCGCAGAAGAGCGGCACGACCGTCATGGCCACAAAGTAGGAGGCAAACAGCGACAGCACTACGGACAGCGCCAGCGCCGAAAACAGAAACCGGCTTACCCCATAGAGGAAGGTGACCGGGAAGAAGACCACGACCGTAGTCAGAGTGGCTGCCAGCACAGGCAAGGCCACTTCCTCGCCGCCGCGTTCGGCCGCGACCTCCGGGGGTTCGCCCATTTCCAAGTGGCGGAAGATATTCTCGAGCACCACAACTGAATTGTCGATCAACCGGGAGAAGGCAAGGGCCAGGCCACCCAGGATCATCGAGTTGACGGTGCTGCCGCCCAAACCCAGGGCGATAAAGGTCGCCAGAGCCGAGAGCGGAATGGACAGGAATACGGCGACGGTGGCGCGCATGCTGCCGAGGAATACGAGAATCATCAACCCAGTGAGCACCAGGCCAATGGTCCCCTCATGAATCAGGGTCTCGATGGCCGTGCGCACAAACACCGATTGGTCGAACACCACATCTTTTACTAACCGCTTGGGCACGTATAGCAGCTTGGAGATGACCGACCTGACGCCCTTGACGACTTCAATAGTGTTGGCATCCCCCCCTTGCTTCAATACCGGGATGTAAACTGAGGATTGGCCGTCGATGCGCACTTTGTTGTATTGAATCTGAGAGGCGTCCTGGGCCTTGCCCACGTCGCCCACCAGTACAGAGGCCTCGCCGACGGTCTTCAGCGGCACCAGATCGATGTCTTTCATGGCATTAATCTGGTTGTTGGCGTAGATGTTGTAATCGTAAGGTCCGATCTTCACGTCACCGGCGGGGAGAATCAGGTTGGCTTCGTTGACGCTGCGCACGACGTCCATCACGCTCAATTGGTGCGCCTCCAATTTGAGCGGATCGACATACACCATGATCTGGCGATAGCGCCCGCCAAAGGCCGGCGGCACTGATGCGCCGGGAATGCCGGCCATCTGGTTGCGGATCGTAAACTGGCCCAAGTCACGCAGTTGAGCCTCGCTGAGGCCCTGGCCTTTCAAGGTGACCAGGCAGACCGGCAGGCTGGAGGCGTCGAACTTCATGACGATCGGCGGCAGTGTGCCCTGCGGCAGATAGCGCAAGGTGGCCATCGCCAAGTTGGCGATCCCGGTCACATCCGAATCTGGGTTCGAGCCGGGCTGAAAATAGACTTTGATCAGGCTAACCCCGGTCAGCGAGCGCGACTCCATGTGATCGATGCCCGACGCGAGCGTAAACATGCGTTCGAATTGGCCGGTGATGTCGTTTTCAATCTGCTCGGGCGGCATGCCGGAATAGAAGGTGGCAACGACGACCACAGGGATGTTAATGGGTGGAAACAGGTCCACCGGCATGCGCACCAGGCTCGTCACGCCCACCACGCACACGATGAGGCAGATAACAACAACCAGATAGGGATAGCGAATAGCGAAGCGGGACACGTGATTACAGAGTTAAAGGGGTTAAATCAGTTACATGGGGTTCGCGCGCGCTTGCGGCGGGTTCAAACGCTTCCTTTGGCAATGGCGGCGCGGAGTTCTTCGAGCGAGAACTCGGGTGACTGGCAGAGGGCAATCAACTCGCGTTTCCGGGCGGAGATTCGCGCGGCGATGGGCGGAATCTGCGCGGCAATACCCAGCGGGATGGATTGGACGCCGTGCTGGTCGCCGTGCAGCAAATCCCCGGACCGTATCTTCAGGCCGCCGATTTCAACCGGGGTGCCGATCTCGATAATATGAACGTAAGCGTGTGACACCGACACGCTGCCGGAAAAGAGATGAAAGCCGGCTCGTTCGGCCGCTGGGATTGAGCGCACCGCGCCATTGGTGACCACGCCCACGCAGTTCAACGCCTGGAGGATGTTCATGTGCACCTCGCCAACCAGCGCACCCAGGCCCGGACGAGTGGCCACATCCTGGATGACGACTATCCGGGGCGCGGGTTGAGACGCGATGTGGTCCCACCAGTCGGTCCGATCGGGATATGGGCCGTCCACCGTGGGTGGTGCGGAGCCGCGAATCTTGACCGTCGCCGCGTAGCCGAGCATGGGCCGCAGGCTGGGAAAGAGGCAGCGGATGCTAGAGTCCATAAAGCCTTCGTCGCGCAGGCGCGTGTGAAAGGTCTCGATGGTGTTGGCCAGCGTGCACGCGTCCAACCGGCGCAAGGCCTCCAAGTGTTCCGGGGCGAGTGGTGTGTTCATTGCAGAGCGGGGGAGTTGATCAACTTGGGTTCGACCGTTTGGCCGGGCTTGACCTGCGACCGGCTGCCAACCAGCACGAGATCGCCTTCTTTCAAGCCGGCAAGAACTTCGCGGCTGGTCGGGGTCTCCAAGCCCAAGGTCACTGGCCGCACCTCGATTTGGCGCTGGTCATTGACCAGGTACACACTGGACTCCTGGCCGGCGGGAACGGCCTGCACGGGAATGGCCAAGGCGTGGGGATGGCTCTCCACCTTCAAGACCACCGCCGCATAAGTGCCCGGCACGAGTTCCAGGTTGGGGTTGGGCACCTCGATTTCCGCGGTCATCATGCGGGTTTGCTCCTCGACCCGATCTGTCGTGCGGGTGATGATGCCGGTGAAGGTCTTGCCGCCCATCGAGTCAACCCGCACCTCGACCGGGTCCCCCACGTGCGTATCCTTGACGTACTTCTGCGACACGAAAAAATCCAGCCGGAGCCGGTAATTGTCCGAAACCCGCACCAGGGGCAGGGCCTGGGTGTCGGAAGTTGTGCCGGCCTGAATGAGCGCGCCTGGATCGGCATAACGCTTTGTGATCACGCCGTCAAATGGAGCAGTAATGCGCGTGTAAGCCACCATCGTGTTGTATTTGTCCACGTCGGCTTTGGTGGCGGCGATGGCCGCCGCAGTGGTGCGGTCCTTGTCGTCGGCGGTGTCGAGGTCCTGCTGCGCGACCAGGTTGGGATGTTCCTTGTTCACCGCCGTAAGCCGCATGTAGATGAGGTGGGCGTTGGTATAGTCCGCCTCGGCCTTCTGCTCGGTGGCGATGGCATTGTGGCGTTCGTCCTGCAGCTCAGGGACTTCCAGTGTGGCCAGGAGCTGGCCCGCCTTCACCCGGTCGCCGAAATCCACCTTCATGTCCCGCACATACCCGGAGACCTTTGCGTGCAATTCGACTTCCATGTAAGGTCGGAACTCCGCGAAGATGGTATTCTCCTTGTAAAGGTCTTGGCGGGTGACTCCGGCGACGGCAACCGTCAAAGCCTGAACTGTCTGCGTCACCTGCGATTTTGGGTGAACCGTGATCGCCCGCCAAACCGCAATTGAGGTGACGGCGAGGAGGACGATCCCGGCGATGCGCCAACCGAGGCGCCGGCAAGGGGCCACAACTCGGCCAGGCAATTGCCGAAGCCAGCCCCCGATTCGGCCGGTGGAAGGCCGGGGAGGTTCCGCCGGCTGCTCTTGAATAGGGCTGCCGGCGGGTTGTTGAGGTTCTAGCAATTCAGTGCTCATGATTCTGCTTCTTTTGATTGTTCGTTGGCGACGCAGCCAGCGGCAATTCAACCTGGAAGCGGCTGCCCTGCCCTGGCGTGCTGCGCGCCTCGACGCGCCCGTGGTGGGCTGCGCAGATCGACTTCACGATCGAGAGGCCCAGGCCCGCCCCGCCCATTTCGCGCGAACGCGCCTTATCAACTCGGAAGAACCGGTCGAAAACCCGCGGCAGCGCTTCCGCCGGAATCCCCACGCCATTATCCGCGACCTCCAGCACCGCTTTGCTGTCGATGGTGCTGACGGTCAGAGCAACGGCGCCGCCCTGGAGAGTGTATTTGATCGCATTGTCGAGCAGGTTTACCACCACCTGCTTTAACCGCGCCTGGTCGCCTTCTACCCAGACCGGTTCGGCGGCGGCGCACGTGACCTGTATGTTTTTGTCCTCGGCCAGCAATGACATCTGATCGGCCGTCGCCGCGGTCAATCGGGCCAGGTCGAGTTTCACCCATTCGGCGGCGGCCTCCCCGGCGTCGAGCCGCGAGATGGCAAACAGACCTTCGACGATGTTGGCCAGCCGCTCAACTTCCTCCAGCGCGCTGCCGAGCCGCTCGCGCCATTCGGGCGCCAGGGTTGTTTCCTGGATGACACTTTCGAGTTCGCCCCGCAGCACGGTCAAGGGTGTGCGCAGTTCGTGGGACGCATCGGCCATGAAGCGCCGCGAGTATTGGAACGCCTCATCCAGGCGTTGGATCATGTGATTGAGCGCAATGGACAGGCGCTCCAACTCATCGCCCGTCCGGGCGACCGGGAGGCGCTCGCTGAGGTTTTGCGAACTGATCCGCTCCGCGCTGGCGGCAATCTTGTCCACTGGCAAGAGCGCTCGTTTCACCAGGAAGGAACCGCCGCCCAGCGCCAGCGCGGCCACGACCGGGAGGACGACGAGGAGAAACCTCAGCCATTGGTGCAAGTGAGCCTGCACCTCGTCCATCGGCGCCCCCGTTTCGATGAGATAGCGCGCACCGCCAGGCGTTTGGACTTCACGAGCGGTTAGAAGCATTTTCCGGCCTCCCGGCAGCGGCACCTGGCGCGCAGTCTCGGTCCGGGGAGACCAAGAGAGTGGCGGCAGTTCCGCAGGAACAAACGTCTGATCTTTGGGTGCGCTCGACACATAAAGCATGCTGCCGTCGCTGCGCATGATGCGAACAAGGCGGCCGTTGAGGTCCGGCGCATAGCGCACCTGGAGTTCTTCCCCGACGCGCGCCTCACCCGGCCCGCGAATCTCGTCGAGCAACAATTGCCCAACCTGCCGCGCGCGCCGCAACTGGGTTTCCCGCAGCGCTCCGACCAGAGAACTCTGGAGGACCGCATAAGTGGCCGCGCCGATCAGGACGAAGCAGCCCGTCAACAGGGCCGCATACCAAGCGACCAACTGGAACCTCAGCGAACGCGTGTTCATGTTTCCGGTCCGCCATCGACGGAGTATCCCACTCCGCGCACGGTATGGATGAGCTTGGTCGGGAATGGATCGTCCACCTTGGCGCGCAGGTGGCGGACATAGACATCGACGATGTTGGTGAGACCCTCGAAGCTCTGGTCCCACACGTGCTCAATGATCATCGTTCGGGAGAAAACGCGCCCGGGATTCGCCACCAGGTACTCCAGCAGGCCGTATTCTTTGGCAGTCAGGTCAATGCGTTTGCCGGCCCGTCTGACCTGCTGCGTCAAACGGTCGAGTTCGAGGTCACCGACGCGCAGGACACTGGCACGGTTGACCGGCCCGCGACGCAGGAGCGCTTTCACTCGCACCATCAGTTCCGCGAACGCGAACGGCTTGGTCAGGTAATCATCGGCGCCCGCCTCGAAATGAGCGACCTTCTCGGCCATCGCATCCCGGGCGGTGAGAATTAAGACGGGCACTTCATTCCGATCACGACGGATGCGCTTCAGAATCTCCGAGCCGCTCAAGCCCGGCAGCATCAAGTCGAGAATGATCAGGTCGTACGCGCAGGCGGCCAGCGATTGCAGCGCGGCCGGTCCGTTGACGGCCACGTCCACGGCGAAACGCTCGGCGCGCAGTCCCCGCGCCACGAACTCCGCCACTTTCTTTTCGTCTTCAACAAGCAAGAGTCGCATGGTCCTTAGGGGGCTTAATCCAAAACAATCCGTAACACCATAGCATGAGATCATCGAATACGCATGGACGCAGGGCTAGCGGTCGCACGAGATGCTCGTGTATTCGCCTGTGCGGGCCAGCCAACGTTCAAGGCTTTGTCGCATTAGGCGAGTCACGGGCTCATTTGCAATTATTCCAAGCACACAGATATAGACACGGGCGGGGTTAAAGCGCGCTGAATGCCACATTAAATTCCGTTCAGAATCCATGCGCCCACCCGAAGCTGTGTCAAAAAGAAACATTATTTGTGGGGGTCACGTTCCCTAATCTCCCGCTCCGCCTGCCCCCAGTCCTGAGCTGCTCGGCCGTCCTGGCGGCCTCGCTGCTCGTACAGTTCATAAGCGCGCTTGGCGATCTGCGGGGTCGCATCGATCGGTTTCTTCGCCACAACGTTAAGAACGCGCCATTTGATCATCGCGACCTTCAGGGCGTCGTTGACGACAAGGCACGAGACCATCGCATAAATGAAAATCGAGAGCGTCTGCCACCACGGCAAAGGCAGGAGTCCCGGGAGACCCACAAACGTCAGGACGGTGCCCGTCAGCGCATCCACTGCGAGGGCTGACAGGAAGGTCTTGCTGGGCAGCGTCGCCCAGAACCAGTGGCGTTCCCGTGCCGAGACGACCGAGAATGCGGCGAAGTAGAGCAGCATCAGGAAGCTGAAGGTGTAGAGGGTGTCGTTGTTGGTTGCCAAACCGAAATGCGACCAACCGATCCACAATAGGAGGAGCGTTTCCGCGACCATCGCGACACCCAGCACCACTGACACGGTGATGAAACCTCCGATGTTCCATGTTTCAGGCTTCTTGGATGGCCGAACGTTGTCGGTGGCAAGGGAGATCTTAGCGAAGTCCGTCATGAAGACCAACAGCAGCATCGCAAAGGCGGAGACAACGAACTTGCCGGTTACGATGAATGCGATAGCCACGAATGCCGCCTTCAGGATTGTTCGGCTGATCTTGTTGATAATCCATGTCAGAATGCGCTGGTAGATCGTCCGCCCCTGCTCGATCAGCGCCACGATGTTCGTCAACCCCGGTTCGGTCAGGACGACACTCGCGGCGCCCTTGGCCACGTCGGTCGCGGTGCTGACGGCGATTCCCACCTCCGCCTGGCGGAGGGCGGGCGCATCGTTGACGCCATCGCCAGTCATGCCGGTCACGTGCCCCGCGGCCTGCAAGTGCTGCACCACAATGTATTTGTCCTCCGGATACACTTCGGCGAACCCATCGGCGCCCGCCAATAAGTCAACCGCCTCACTGCCAGCCTGAGCGCCCGCAGCCTTCAAATCCGCCACGCGGCGGATGTTGGGCAACCCCACACCGCGCGCGATTTCGCTCGCGACCGCCAGCGCATCGCCTGTGAGCATCTTCACCGGAACGCCGAGGTCGTGGAGTGTGGCGATGAGTTGCTTGGCGTCCGATCGCGGCGGATCATACAGCGTAACCAATCCGACCAATGCGGGGGCGCCCGCCTCGGGGCCACGTGCCACCGCCAGCGTCCGATATCCCTTCAGGGCCGATTCGCCGACCCGCGCCTCCAGCGCCTCGATCGCCGGGGGCTGGAGTCCGCAAGCCTCGGCGACGGTTCGCACGGCGCCTTTCATCACGCGCAGCCGCTGCCCATTCTGTTCGACTATGGCTTCCGTCCGCCGATTTTTCGCATCGAACGGCGCGAAGGAGACCGGCGTGACTGCGGGAACGCCGTCAAATACGTGATGCGCTTTCGCTGCCGCGAGGAACGCCAGGTCAATCGGATCCTGGTTAGCTTCTTGGGACGCCAGTGCGCCGGCGAACAACGCATCGGCCTCCGTCGCGTGCTCCAGCGGGATCACGCCCGTGACCGCGAGTTGGTTCATCGTAATCGTGCCGGTCTTGTCCGCACAGAGCACGTCCATCGTCGCGGCATCCTCCGCCGCGCTGAGGCGCGTGACCAACACGCCGCGCTTGGCGAGTTCCTTCGAGCCGACGGCCATGCTGACCGTAAACATGACGGGGAGGGCGACTGGCACCGCGCTCATCAACAGGACGAGCATCAGCGGGACCATTTCGATGAGCGGCGCGCCGCGGATCAGGGACAGCACAACCACCATCCCCAGTAGCGCGCCAACGATCACAAAGAGCCAGCGGACGACCTTGGCGACTACCGCTTCAATGTGAAGTTTTGGACGCGCCTCCTGCACGAGTTGCGTGGTGCGGCCAAAATAGGTCTTCGCCCCGGTCAGCATGACCACCCCGTTGCCTTCGCCCCGACGAACGACGGACCCCGACGAAAGCACTTCGCCCGGCTTCTTGTCCGCGTCTTTCGATTCGCCGGTGAGTGCCGACTGATCCACTGTCAACGCTCCCGTGAGGAGTTTCAGGTCGGCGGGGATGATGTCGCCGGGTCGCACGCGAACGATATCACCGGGGACCAACTCACGGGCGGGAATAACCTGCCAGTTCGAATCGCGCCGGACGCGCGCATTGACCTGCAATCGCTTCCGCAATGCCGCCACGACACCCGCGGCCCGGCTCTCTTGCATAAAGCTCAACACGGCGTTGATCACCAGCAGCGCACCCACCACGACCAAGTCGGAATATTTCCCGAGAACGGCAGACAGAACCATGATGAGTTCAAGCATCCATGCCGAGATCCCCCAAAACTTCTTTATGAATTTGAGGGCCGGATGCCCCTTTGTCTCGGCCACTTCGTTGTAGCCGTTCTGTTTCCGACGGACGTCCACCTCGGCACGCGCCAGCCCGGTCTCGGGATTAACTTTGAGCAACGCGAGCGTGTCGGGAATCGACGCTGAAGCGATGTCAGGGGGCTTGGTGTCGGCTGGCTTCGCGGGTGCAGGCTTGGTTTCGGACTTATTTTGGGTCGTTGACAAAGTGAAAACCCTCTCTGGTGCCGTTCCCCTCACGGACCATGGCTCGAATGTCCGCGTCGTAATCGTGGTTCTCTACAATCCCCTTCTCAAAGATGGATGGTTTAAAGGTCATTTGTTCATTTGGCGTGCATGGACGTCTCTCTGGACTGCCTTCACGTTTAGACCCTAGCGGGCCTGTATTAAAACGCGCTTAACGCAACATTAAATTCCGTTCAGAATCGTTGCACCCGTGCAAATGTGGGTGGAACCTATCATCATGAAACTACACCTTGCTACCGACTTCCTGGCCGCCATGGCCCTCCTGTCGAGCTGCGCCTCTCATGGGCCCGCGCTGGTGCTCGACCCGGTGGGGCCGGCTCCGTTCCCCTCAGCCGTTGCCGGCTCCGCCGGCACATTGAAGGTATTCTCGGCCTTCGAGCAAGGCGCCGACTTTAACAGCCAGCTTTACCGCCGACACTACACGGACTATCGCATTCTCTCCGCAGAAGGCAAACGGCTGCAGACGGTGCGAAACGACAGCGGCACCGTGGTGGAAGCACCGAAGCGGGTGCAACTGCCGGCAGGTACCTACCGTGTCGTTGCCCGGGCCAATGGCTACGGGGAGGTGACCGTCCCGGTTGTCATTCGCGCCGGCCAGGTCACCACAGTGCATCTGGAGGGCAGCCCCTCCTGGCCCAATCGTAGCCAACTTGCCGCGTCTAACCCCGTGCGCCTGCCTCGCGGTGAAATCGCCGGCTGGCGCGCCAGCGCGGACAAACCATACGAGCGGTAAACAACGCAACATCCTGTCAAAAGCAACTGAAAGGAAAGGAAAGCAGATCGCAGGCTGGGTGGCGCGACAGCAGGCGTTTTCGCCACCGCTCAGAAACAGGAATCCGGGGAGCGCGCCAGGGACCTTGGGAATCTTCACCGATGGCCTCCGCCCCCGCCTCCCCCCACCGTGGCCACCACCTCCTCCTCCACCGTGGCTCCCGCCACCTCCGCTGTGCCCTCCTCCGCTTCCCCAACCGCCGTTAGAGTAGCCACCAGAGTACCCATCGCCGCGGGAATAGCCCCTTGCAGTAAAGTAACCTGACCAGCCGCCAGCCGCGTGGCGACCAAACAAGCTCGCTTCGCCATACACGCGCGCAGCCGAAGTTGAACTTCGCTCGGATGCTCCTTCTGGCCAGCAAGGCCGCGTAAGCGATGGCAGCCGGTTCGGTGCAGCCGCGCACTCCCAGCAATTCAGCGCGCAACAACTCCGCCACGGCGTGCGTCGACGGCAGCCCACTCGTTTGCCGAGCCGTGTGTCCGGGTGACTTTGTTTGCCTTGCCAAGGTCTTCGCCATAGTTCTCAGCCCTGCTGGCTCTGCCCCGAGGCGCCCGCAGCCGTCTGGCCCTCCTGGATCGTGCCCCCTTGGAGCAGGCTGAAGCGGGCGCAGAGTTTGCAGCCGCGGTTGAACACGAGCCATGCAGCGAGAAGAATTAGCAGGCTGTTCTCGGCAAGTTTGTGGCAGATGAAGACATCCCCGCTGCCGCAGCCGCAGTCGAACCTCACCGAGCAGAAAGCGATGGCTTTGACGCTGGAAATGGCCAGGGCGCGCTTGAAGACGACAAAGGTGAATGGCACCAACATGGCGAAGAGCATCAGGGCCGAGCCGCGCACCGCCACTCCAAATACCAGCAGCAAGCCGCAAAAGACCTCGAACCAAGGCAGGGTGGCAGCGATCGAATTCAAAAGAAAAGGGTTAGCTACCATTTCGTATTGGCGCACGAGTTTCAGAAATGCCTCCGGATGCAGGGTTTTTGTCAAACCCATGTAAATGAAGAGGCCGCCCAGAAGCCAGCGGGCAAGAATGGCGGACGCCCTCAAGGCGGATTGCCTCCGCGACAGTTGCGAGTTCATAATTAGGTCCGTTCCATTGCGGGGACGATAGTTCGAAGCGCCCCCTGTTTCCTGTCTTCCGACTTCCTTGGTTCCCGCATTTTGCCGCTTTTGCGCTCGCCGATTTCAACGGCCAAACCGTTGGTGGTCCATTCGGCGATGCCACCAGCATAGACGAAGATCTTCTCGCCGCCAACCTGAGGCAAATCCCGCAGTAGCCTGGCAGCGAGGATGCTTTCGTCACAATTGCCGCCGTTGCAATAGACCACAACCTGTTGTGCAGCCTGACAGACCGGCACCACGGTGACCAAATAACTCTCCGGGTGATAATGATTGAAAAGATAAGCGCCAGGGATATGTCCCTGCTGGTATTCGTCATTGTCGCGCGCGTCAATGAACACGACAAGGTCCCGCTCATAGCGCGGGTCGTGAAAGACTTGCGCAACAAGATTGCTGTCCGCCAAGCTGAGACCTTCCGCGCGCAACTGAGCCTCCAGCGTCTGCTGGGGCTGAATATTGGTGTTTGTGCTGACCGCGTTTGGCGGCACGGTGTTAGATCCGCTACTAGGAAAATAGTTGCGCGTGAGTTCTAGGCCCAACGGTGTGGAAGAATGGCGTGTGAGCAAACACGCAAGCCAGTTGGCGGAGAAAGCGAACACGGCTCCCGCTGCCGCCACGAGCAATCCCTCGATCAACACTTGTTTCACTGTGCCAGGGCGTCGTCTGCTGGCTTCAGGTCTTGAGGTCGGCGCGGGCACGTGAATTGTGGCAGGCAGGGCTTAGTGGCTTGCAGCCGGCGAGGTCGCCGGCAGATACACTTGAGTTGGTTGGGGGCGTGGAGCCGGCCTGGGCACAGCGGCTGTTGGCGGTTGCGGCGGAGCAGGCTGAGGAGGAGGAGGCTGTGGGTGCAGCACGGGCGGGCGCGGCGGTTGAATGACTGGCACTCTGAGCAGCGGAAACTGCGGATGACTGGATTTGACCGTGAACGCAACCTGCTGGGTACTGACTTCAAAGCCTGCGGAGAA
>Ga0224558_1000763_pt1 | contig 36963 bp, 35 predicted proteins | sample 714S32024metaG_FD_180682 | JGI IMG/M metagenome (GOLD analysis project Ga0224558, IMG submission 180682) | Peat soil microbial communities from Stordalen Mire, Sweden - 717 S3 20-24 | ecosystem: Environmental > Terrestrial > Soil > Wetlands > Peat | place: Sweden: Norrbotten County, Stordalen... | reverse complement strand
TTCCCACAAACCTTGGAAATCGATGAAGCCGATTCCCACATTTCCACCGCCTCGACGACGACTACGAGGATGAATATCTCCTCAAACCGGCCAGCTAAGGGATACGCATTCTGGGGGCAAGCTCACAGACGCTTTAAATTCTGCGTTCATAATATGAATCAAGGCGCGATATTTCATATACTCCACAGCGTCATCTAGTATGAGGTCGCGGTCCTCAAAGACGCGGGTATACAAATTGGCATATTCAAAGATTAGGTTGAAGAATGGTTCGCCTTTGGCGACTATCTTTTTCTTGAAGACACGCTCCTCGAATTCTTTGAGGACGTCCTCCTGTGGTTTGTCTTTGAGGAGAATTAGACGCACAAGATGAAATATACTTTCGAAAGTTGATTCTCCTAGCTCCTTTTCGAGTTGTTCCCACTTTTGAGCAATTCTGTTTCTAACTGTTTCTTTGGAAATTACATCGGGCGCGATGTTGATTGCCTTGAGTATGTCAATACGCCTTAGCTGCTTGCCCCTATCATTGACGATTGTAAAAAGTCTAAACGCGTCGTCAAAAGCTGAGGTAGCAAGGAATATGACTACACATTTTTGGCTGATGAAGGTAATAATCCGTTCGATTTCAGCCTCGTCTAACCCATTGAGTTTTTTGCGAAAGATATTTACGGCATCAATATATCGCCATTCAGGTTCAGGCAGACCTCTTGGGCTAAGTTCTTGTGTAGTCCCTCCTTCCTTCACAACGATATTGCCGAAGAACTCCCTGTCCTTAACTTCAAGGCGAACTTTTTCAGGGATACCATCCACTACATTCTTCTTCTGAAGAATTTTGTTCTGAAGATCAGATTTGAAATCTGCACTGGTGACTAAATCGCGCAGGCATGCAAGCAGTATCAATATAGAGGTAAGCCGTTGCTGTCCATCAACAACATCGTAAAGCCCAATTTCCTCACGATGATGAAGTACAAAGGTTCCGAGAAAATACTCCTGGTCTTTATTTGCGTCAGTGATATCATCAATCAAATCCTCGAAATGATCAGAATCCCACGAAAACGGTCTCTGATATTCCGGTACTCGAAAGAAGAAGTCCTGAGAAAGAAGAACTCCAATAGAACGAGTCTTTGCGTCGAGCTTTTCTTTCTTTTCCTTCCCCATATAGTCACCGTGTCGAATTACAAAAGGTAGAGTTCGAAGTCAGTCGGTAAACAAACACGAATTTACCAGAATGAAATAATTATGTCACGCGAAGGCCCTACAATGTCGAACCCGGAATTCTGAGAGCCTACCTTAAGATATCCGCCTTCCCCTCACAAATCACCCCCCCTACAATAAAGACGGGAAGTCCCCACGAGGAAAACTACGCCGTCTTCCGGACAGCGCTTCGCTTCAATTCAGAAAGCAAATTTGCTGCGGGGCGTGTTCTGCCTGCGGCGTGGTCCTTGCGGCTGGCCGCAATCGAGGTCTTGACCTTGGGGTTGCGCAGTTCGAGATAATCCTCCAGCTCATCGGCCGCCATAATGCCGATAACGGGAATGCCGTCCTTTTCCAGAATGAAGTACTCGTTGCCGTTATGCGCCCGCCGCGCGATCTGTCCGAGATTGATGCGCGCCTTGGTGATGGGAAGTCGGTTGATTGTATGCATTGATGAGTGTTGATTAACCTCGATCAAAGTATAGCACGAGAAACCTGCGGCTTATGGGATCTGGAATCGCCTATAAATCCAGCATCTCCAGCAGTTCATCCACAGTCATTCTGTGGTGCGCGGCGATGCGCTTGAGGATGCTGGCGAGCGTGCCTGTCTTGATCGGATGATGGTAGGGAATGACTTCGTGATTCTTGCCGTCGCGCAGGGTGGTCACGCGGATGTGGGAGCCCTTTTGCCGGGTAGCCTCATAACCCAAAACGCTCAGCGCCTTGACCAGACGCGGTCCGTCAATGTCGCGAGGGAGCTTCATCAGGCCAGAACTTCGTCCCGCACAATATGGAGGCGGATGATCTTCGGCGCCTCCATCGTTTCGTCGAAGTAGCTGTCTACTGCATCCTTGACCATGGTGCGCAATTCTTCCAGCGTCTCCCCCTGGGTATGGATGCCGTACCCCAGCGCGGAAGCCGTGTAGCCGCCGTCCACGTCGTCCTCGCGCACTTCAAAGATGATCTCTTTCATCGATGGAAGCCCCTTCCCCGTAAGTTAATGCTACACCGATTGCAAATTGCGTTCCACCCTGCCCGAGGCTTCGCTTGCCCTACCGCAAGTAGCTTGGACAGCCTTCTGAGCGAGGTCGAAAGCCTGCCCTGAGCATAGCCGAATGGGGACCTGAGCCTGCTTTTCGTAGACCGGAGCCTGTCTATGGGGCCAGTCCCCACTACAATAAAGAAGTAAGTCCACGAGGAAAACCATGCCGCTCTCCGGAGAAGCCATTCGCCTGATGAACTACATTGACGACGTAGCCGTAACCCTGCGCCGCATCCTGTCCACCATCCCCACCCTCACCGCCGAGGAGCGAGCCCGCGTCGCCGAGCACCTGCTCAACACCAAGCCCAACGCGCAAGACGTGGCCGAGGCCCTGATCGGCCGCCGGTAATTCTCTTGCCTACGAGCGGTTCTCCAGTCGCAGTTGGCTGAAACCGTTGCAGCTGAGTGGCATTTTTCCTTAAGAAAATGCCACCTTGCAGGATGTCATAATGTCACGTGAACTGGAGAACCGCTCCAGCGTTGCCATCATCGGAGCAGGCCCGCTTGGCCGCTGGCTGGCCCTCTCCGCCGCCCGCGCCGGCTTCCGAGTTTTGCTTGAAGACGTGATGCCAGCCAACCTCCACCACGCCCAGGAGTTCCTCCGCCAGCAGCTCGGCCCTCAATCGCTTTTGGATATGCCGACAGTTTTGAAAAGGCATGGCTTCAGCCATGCCGAAAACAAAGCAAAAAAATCACGGGCTTTAGCCCCTGAGGATACACTCACCGCGGAGAAGGGTACGGGCTTCAGCCCGTACATTGAGCCAGCAAAATCAACGCGGGCTTTAGCCCCTGAGGGACGCGTCTCCTTCGTCTCCACCATCGAAGAAGCGGTCCGCAACGCCGACCTGGTCATCGACTGCGTCCCCGACGAACTCGAATCCAAGCTGGAAATCCTCTGGCTCCTCGACCGCATGGCCCCGCCGCGAACGGTCCTGGCCACGCCCACCACGCGCCTCTCCATCGCCGACCTGGCCAGTTGCACCTACCGTCCAACCAAGTGCATCGCCATCGCCGCCGAAGCCAGCGCCCTAACCGGCAACCCCGCCGCCTCCAGTCCAACCAGCCGGGAGATCCAACTCCGCACCACCACCCAAACCGCCCCGGAGACCGTAGCACTGCTCGACCACTTCTGGCGCCAGCTAGGCTTCACCCCAATCTTCTCCCTCGACCCCGCCGAGCAGCCGTCCAACTGACCCCGTATCCGCTCCCCAAATAACCCAATTTCGCGCCAAAAACCTCTATCTATATGTAGAACCTGGTTTAGCGCGTTTTGACCCTTATTTTCGCAAAACCTTCTCCTAATGCCGCACCTATTGCAGCGCCACCCGACGCCCGCCCCAGCTCTCAATTCCGCTACAAATCCCGAAAAGAGATCCTCTCAATGCTCGGAAACTGCTCCATCGCGTTGAGCGCCTCCCGCTCAATTTCCCGCGAGGCCAGCAGTCGAGTGTGGGCCTGGGCCAGGTCGGAGTCACAGTAGCCGGGATGTGTGACCAGCTCCCATGTGCCCACGGGCATGCTTCGAAGCAGGGAGCTAACTGTTGTCGAATCAAGAGTTCCCGTCGCCAGCATGCCGATAGCGCCGTCTGTGGTGGTAAAGCCTTCCTCCGCCACAATGCGTCGAAAAGCAGGCTCCAGCAGCCGCAGCAGCTTCATCTCCGCACGCCGAATCCACGGCGCATCGTGCGTGGCGCTCCGACTCCATGCCGGCTCGAATGGATTGCGCACCGCGCGAATTCCTGCTGCCCGCGCCGCGCGCAACACCGGCCCGAGCACAGCGGGAAACATGTGCGCGTGCTTGTGCGTGTCAATGTGCGTGAGCCGCAAGCCATTTTCATGCAATAAGTTAATCTGCGCGGCTGTCTCGTCTTCGATCTCAGTGGAACGAATGCGCCCGGTGAGCAACAGCTTGAGAAACGCGCCCAGTGACGGTTGGAAGCGGCCCGTGCGCAGGTCTACAAGTGTGGGCAGGTCCTGCGCTCGAAGCACCGGCGCGCCATCCACCAGAACCACGTGGCAGCCAACCCCCAGCGCTGGCGTAGCGAGCGCAAGTTCTATAGCCTCACCAGTTGAAGCAGCCCGCGCCATCAGTGAGGTGCTGGTCAGCACTCCGGCCCGGTGCAGCTCGATGATGGCGCGGTTGACCCCTGCGGTCAGACCAAAGTCGTCGGCATTGAGGATAAGACGGCCCACGGTGTGAGTCTATCAATTCAAGCGCGCTGCTATGATGAGAGTAGGCCGCGATGGTCTTTTCAGCCCGCGCGGGCGGTTAGCTCAGTTGGTTAGAGCGCCTGCCTTACAAGCAGGAAGTCGGGGGTTCGAGTCCCTCACCGCCCACCACTCACTTGTTTCAGGACATCCCAAGACATCCAATAAGCAGTCAATATTCTCTGAAAACACAGGGGATATTGTCTTTTTGCGTCTAGAGGCGTACCATGGAAGCCAAGGAAAGATGGTGGTATTTATGGTGAACATTTCATGGAGAATGGTGGTATTTCACGAATTGGTGAACCTGGAGGGGCTATGGCGCTAACCGACACGGAGATTCGCAAATCTAGGCCAGGAGACAAAGCGTACCGGTTACCCGATAGCAAAGGGCTGTTTCTCTTCATCACCCCAACGGGCGGGAAGCTATGGCGCTGGAAGTACCGGCATAGGGGTATGCAGAAGCTCATGACTTTGGGCAAGTATCCGGACGTGCCACTTGCGCTGGCCAGAGAGCGCCACGCTGAAGCCCGCAGATTGCTGTCTACTGGCGTAGACCCAATGGAGCAACGGAAGGCAGAGAAAACTGCTTTCAAGGCAAAAAACGAAAACTCATTCCAGACCATCGCGGGTCTGTGGTTCGAGCACTGGCGCGTGGAAAAGAGCCGCCAACATGTGGACACGACACGAAGGCGCATGGCGGCCAACATCCTGCCCCTGTTAGGCTCACGCCCCATCACAGAGATCGAAGCGCCGGAACTGGTGGCCATGGTCAAAGCGATTGAGACTCGCGGCGCATCGGACCTGGCCAAACGAGCCATGGAAAACGCCGGGCAGATATTTCGCTACGCCATTGCCCATGGATATGCGAAACGCAATCCTGCAAGCGAGATTCGTCCTGCCGACATTTTGAAGCCAACCCACAAGACCAACCTTGCCCGGATCGATGCCAAGGAACTGCCCGGCTTGCTGCGGGCAATCGAGGTCTACCAAGGCACACACGTGACCCGTTTGGCAATAAAGTTGATGGCCATGACCTTTGTACGCACCAGCGAGCTGATTGGCGCGAAGTGGGCAGAATTTGACATGGAGGCTGCTCGCTGGAACATTCCCGCAGAGCGCATGAAGATGCGCAGCCCGCACATTGTCCCGTTGGCCGCACAGGCAATCGAAGTGCTGGAAATGCTGCGCACGTTGACCGGATCGAGTGAATGGCTCTTCCCCGGTGATCGTAGCTCTTCAAAGTCCATGAGTAACAACACGATTTTGCAAGCGTTGAAGCGAATGGGCTACAAAGGCCGCATGACCGGCCACGGTTTTCGCGGTCTGGCGTCCACAATCCTGCATGAGCAGGGCTATGCGCATGAGTATATTGAGCTACAGCTTGCTCATGCGCCACGCAACGCCGTCAGCGCTGCCTACAATCACGCTCTCTATCTGGAGCCCCGCGCCAAGTTGATGCAGGACTGGGCAGATTTTCTGGAGCGCACCCAACGAAGGGGCAAGGTATTGCCTTTCCGTGGAACTGCGGCCTGAATGATCTTCTTAATCACTAATTATCAGCTAAGCTCTAATGTTCAGTAGTGGTTTGGTTTCCGAGTTGCCACCAACCCAGGAAGCATTCCATTCCTGGCTCCTAGGGCGTTTTCGAGGACCGATCCTGTCTGTCGGGCTGAAAATGGTTGATTTGGGGTGCTGCGAGGCTGACCCATCCGCTATGGTGGTCAGTCGGCTTTCTCGGTTCACGGAAGGTATTTACCGAAGAGTAACTTCCGGATAGCCGACTGCCGAGTTGGCAACGACTCGACCGGGACAAGAAGTGAACTCGGTTCTTCGCGATTCGTCTTTAGCATGGACTTCCGGTTCTCTATAATGGCGCAAGACCAATAGGAGAAGCCAAATGACCCAAGCTACGCCGCCGTCAGACATCGACTGGACGACATTGCGCCTCTCGATTGCCTCGTTAATTGTTGCCATCGTTTCTTTCATAGCCTCGCTTGTCTCAGCTGCCATTGCCAACTGGGCGAGGAAAGACGCGAAAAGAATCGCTGACCGCGCCCATGACGAATGGGCACAACAAAAATGGTTCGACCTGTATTTTTCAACTAATTCTGCTTACGACGCGATGGAGAAACTTCAAAAGGACTGCAATTTACAAAATGGCAGGCTCCTCAGCATCCAAGGAGGGGGGAATTTTCCAGATCGTGCCAACGAAGTCATCTGTCTCTTTCGGGAGATTCAAGCAATGGCAATGGTGTTTCCGCAGTGTACAACTATCGATAGGCTGTGTGCCGCCACTTCCGAATTTGTCAACGATCAAAAAGAGATGCAAAAAGAGATGCTTAGCGAGGAGCGCCTAAAGACTCTTATGGACGCGATGAATGACATTCGGGAAAAGGCGCTCGTTAACTCCAGCGTTCTTCAACGGGTAATCAAATAAGTCGATCCCGACAGCACAGCTGTTAACAGCGCTGTTATTGAAGCTTTGCCGCACAGATTCCTGATTGTGAACGTGTCACCGGCAAACCATCTCCGACCCGATTTTGGACCATCCCAGGCCCTCTGGTTGGCACCGACGGGGTTAGAGACGAGTTGCCGACAATCCTCCAGGAACTGTGCATATCCAGTGACAGTGAGCATTTTGCCACGGCTCTCTTGATTCCTGTGGCACTACGTTGTTTGAGAGTTCTTCAACTGCTGCAAACGTCTGCAGTGCGGCTCCTGCCAAGCAGATTCGACGATTTATTGAAACCTGTTGAATTTGGGTGAGAATATGTGCCTTTGATCCACGGGCTAGGACTCGACTAAAACTACCATCCGCTACGTCTAGTCCCGTGGATTCCGTGGCAATCCTGGGTTTTCGGGAGCAGCCTCGCGCCTGCTGCGGTCATCCCGACCTACCGAAAGTGGGTGAACTAAGAGGAAATCCATTATCTTGCTATCCAGCTTTTCGGCTGTGATCTTATCGCCGAGGGTCGCACGTACCTCGTTTGCTGGGTCGTAGGCAGTAAACTTAACGGTCGAGGTGGAGGGGTTACCTGTTTTCGCGAATTCGACAATGACGTCCTGCATGTCATTCGAAAGCTCGCGATCCCAGGTCGTCCAGTCACGGGTTCGGCGAATGAGATTGAACGATTCGTAGGTTCCGAGCCAATACGGCACATCAGACGTGTGATATGCACCTGCGGTTTTGGGATCCAGGTCGGAGAATGTAACACCTGGCGTGAAGGGCTGCACCCGTGTAAACAGATAGAGATACGCCGGTTGTTTTCCAGTCTTTACTTGCGCTCGAGCCCACTCACGAGCCGAGATGGCAAAACCGCTGTTCTCCCCAATTAGCTCTGCCTTCTGCCTCGCATCGGCGTCATCCTGCACTGGACACAATTTCAGCAACTCATCGGAAGCGGTTCCGTAGGACTGAATAGCGAGTGTCCTAAACTGTTCTGCAGTGGTTGCGGCTCTCATCGGTGGCGTTGTGCCTATGTCATTAGCAGTAGAGCCGGTCAGCAACGGCACATCGCTCTGCTTGCCCTGTTTGAAAATGCTGTCTACTGATTCCGGAAGTAAGTACCCGTCGACAATCGGACCTGATTGAATACCTGCTGCTTGCGCCGCCGCGAATACCTTGTCTGAGGAGAGCGCTCGCATCTCTTTGAGGCTGGTGACTTTCAGTGCCTGTTGCAACTTCAGTCCCTGTGTCTCGGCTGTGGCGAGTGTCGGACCAGATGGAATCGCGCCGCCCAGCATGGAGCCGCTCATTCCGACGATGCGTCGGAAGAGCCCCTTAGCCAAGGGGCTCGCTTGAAGAATGTTTATAGACATCGAGCCCGCTGATTGTCCAACCAATGTAACGTTGCTGGGATCCCCCCCGAATGCTGCGATATTTCTCTTCACCCATTCAAGCGCTGCGATTTGATCCAACAGACCCCAGTTTCCGCTCGCGTTGTGGCCCGACTCCTTGGTTGCTTCCGGGTGCGCTGTAAAACCCATCACCCCCACCCGGTAGTTAACCGCTACATAGATCACACCTTTCTTAGCAATTTCGCCCCCCCCATACAAGGGCATTGAAGCCGAACCGATGTAGAAAGCACCCCCATATATGTAGACAATAACGGGAAGGCGATTGGTCGCTTTCGAACTGGCCGGAGCCCAGATATTCAAGTAGAGACAATCTTCGCCACTAAGCTCATCTCCGAAATACTGGTTGGTCGTCGTGGATCGCAGTCTCTGCAAGCACTCCGCCGGCATCCTGTTAGCCGTTAGTACGCCATCCCATCGCTGGACTGGTTGAGGCGCACGCCAACGATTTTCTCGAATCGGTGGTGCTGCAAATGGAATCCCGAGATATTCCTTCACGCCGTCGGTGCCCATCGTGCCAGAGACAAGCCCACTCTCAATTCTTAGGGGATCACCGGGGATGCTGCGAGTAGTTTGTGCACGTAAGACCGCAAAGTGAAGAGATGTAATTCCACAAAGCATAATTACAGCCAAGTATCTGGCCAACCGATTACGTTCAATGCCCATACTTCCTCCCGATTCCAGTTTCCGTTCAAAGAATGGACTTTGAACATATCGACGCCGACACCGTTCGCGGATTTGCTATTGCTTTATACAGCTCGCATTTCCGGCGTTAGGCATTGTAAGGATGCTGATTGTTTTGGGAGCGAAACTCACGACACCTCGCTTAAACTCTTCGCCTTTGTATTCTGGGACTGCGCCATCCGCTGCAACCCTAAGCTCCTGCCCATTAAGAAGCACCGTCTTACTCAGCAAGTCCGGGGAGGAGAGCGTGTAACGTCGTCCTGCAATGGGCAGCGTAAGCGTATGAGCATCCGACTTGTCCACGTTGAGAATGAGCATCGCTACGCCACCCGGAGCATTCTTCATGCACTGAGCGTAGATTCGCAGCCCAGAGGATGGGCTGTTGTTGGGATCCAACGAGCGCGTTCCCATTGTACGATTCCAAAGAAGAGCCGCCCAGTAGTTCGGGCGCGGATCATATGTTTCCTCATCGATCATGCCGTAGTCGCTACTAGCAAGCGTGTTGTACATAATGGATTTCACGCTTTTCTGTGCAAGACTGCCAAACTGATCGAGTAAACGGAAGGCATCAATGAAGGTGGATGCCCAGGTGTCCCCGCCACAGGAAGCCTCTCCGGTTTCCGTCAGCCAGATATCTTTCCCCGGCAGGTACTTATCTCTGAGCTTCGCGTAGAACTCCTCAACCGTGTGCCCGCGATCAAGCCAGTCGGGCGTCAGGACCTGATTTACATCCGTGCCGTTGGATCCTGAGCAGCGATGGGAACGAGTGTAGTAAACGTGGTACGAAAAGGCGTCGAATAGTGGCCCCGTCGCCTGCATCAGCTGCTCTGTCGGTATGAGATGGGGAGAAAGGGTTTGCGACAGACCTTCAGCTGCACTGCTGGGACCCAGGTACAGCGTTCCAGGTGATTCGTTTCGAAGGAACTTCTCAAAGATTTTGCTATCGCGGCCGTATTCACTCGCTCCATATTTATCTGAGACACCGCCGAGCATCATGAGAGTAGGCTCGTTCATAAATTCAATGGCCGCAATGTGACCCCCTATGGAGTTCGTATAGTCGAACCAAGCTTTCGCTTGCGTACTCGTCCACACACCGCCAGAATCGCGAACGCCGGCACTCGTAGTTACGGAGGCGACAATCTCAGCGTTTACCGCATGTGCGAAATCGACAACCCCCTTCCACTCAGATCGAGTGAGAATGTTCTGATATCCAGCCGGAGGTGTTTTAAGGGCCGGTTCATCGTTATCCTGGAAGTAGGTCGAGTTGCGCCACGTCCCGCTGACTCGCACATACGCCGGACCTAGTGCAGCGGCTAGCTTCCGAAGCTTTGGATTAGTAAGGTTAATTGGCGGCCGATATTGGAAGCGCGAATCCCATGTACCGGAACCAGGGTTCGCGGCTGCAGGTGAGCGATCCGCAGCGACCTGTGAAAGAGATTTGTAAGGAGCCCAGAAACGGCCACCAGTCACTTCTACTGCTTCGACGTTATACGAAACGTATCTTGGACCCACCTCACCAAGCACTTTCATGCTCCCAGGAGTAACGGCAGTCTGCCCAGATGCTGTTTTCAGTGCGCCGCAGACTGCTGCTGCCGCTACCAAGACGAGAACGATTTGCTGCTTCGATCGGATCAATTTCACTGGTGTCTCCATTCCCAATGGTCTAACGTGATAGGTGCTACTTCGACGCGCTGCGCATCCCCACTTTACAGGTTCTGCACTAGAGCGGGTCTCATAAGCCAACTTCATCAACCCTCGTAGTGCATGAGCCCCGCCTTGTTTGCGGGTCTTATATTCGGAGGAACCAACATTGCGGCATTTATGAGACCGGTTCCTCTCCGCTTGCAAGTCAGAACTGCGCTTCCTTCTCGAATCGCAGCCTAGCCCACGGTTAGCGCATCGGAACCGGTCACTCAATGATGACTAGAAGTTAACTTTCCCCCCAATTTGGATCTGCCGCATGGTGTTCGCGCCTGTGATCACTCCGAAGGTACCGGTATTGACGGTGGCGCCAGGCGCTGAGCGGCTGACAATATTGAAGGCATTGGACCCCTCTGCACGGAATTGGAAATTGATCCGATCATGGATCGGGATTGTGCGTGCCAAGGTCAGGTCAAGGCTATGGTACGCAGGTGAGTTGATAATATCCGGCGATGAGTTCCCATATACGGGATTACCCGAAACCGCCGGAATCTGCACAAACGCACCCGTATTGAACCACTCTGAAACGGTTTTTGGCCCTGCGAATGGCTGACCAGTCAGATTGGCGCGCTCTGACGAACCGCCATCTAGGCTTGCCTCGACTCCATTCGCTACACCAAATGGGGCGCCCGTATGCAAGCGTACTAACGGTGTAAGCTCCCATCCATTGATGGCAGTTTTTACGATGCGATTGTTCAGTGCGAGCTCAGGCTGCCAGATGATAGCAAATACCGCCTGATGGGTGAGATCGTTTGCAGTTCTGCTTCTCTCCGCTGCAAGGTTGTTAACATTCTGAATTGCGCCCCCCGGGGTTCCTCCTTCAAGAGGCACATCGCTGATCGACTTCGACCATGTGTAGTAACCGGATGCGCTGAAATGATGCGCAAACCTATGAGTAACGGAGATCTGCAGGCCGTTGTAATCGGTATGGAAAATAGTTTCCATCATGTTAAGAGTCCCGAGTGGTTGATAAGGGCGACGGCACTGGGAGTTCGAGGTTGTGGGAACGATGGTGGCGTTTGAGCCGCACAATGCCTGTCCTAAAGAGGCGGCGTAGTTGGTAGTAAAGGTGGGATAGTTATGGTCAAACATCAACCCCTGATTCATTCCGAATGAGCCCACATACGCAACGGTCACGCCTAGATTCTGAGTCAGCTGTCGTTGAATAGAGAGGTTCGCTTGGACGGTTTCAGGCCAATCGTCATTTCTGTCGACGCCTGACATGCCGGAGCCGAATGGGAATATCGTTCCAGTGCTCGGGAAGGGATTGATTCCACCTTGATACGGATTGCTCAGGGTTGTGCCGGTCACGCTCCCCGCGTTGGGGAAGCTATAGGCAAGCGCGAAGGGGTTTCCATTACCACCCTGGGACCACAGTTCTTCTGAAACTGAGCCCCAGAAGAGCCCGACTCCGCCTCGAATGGAGGTTCTCCCATTTCCCCATGGAGCATATGCAAACCCCACTCGGGGAGAAATATGCCCGTACCTAACAGGAGTTATTCCACGAGGAACACCTGGGTCGCCTGGGAAAACAGCACCGAGGGGCGCATTAGGAAAGCGCTGGGATTGCTCGCCAGGAATGAATGTAACCTCGTGATTTGCATGTTCGACAGGGGGAGTCTGAACGTCATAGCGGAGGCCAAGGTTGAGAGTCAGGTTTCTTGTGACCCGATAGTCATCCTGGAGGAATGCGGCATAGGTAAATGAGGTTGTACTGGTGTAAGCAGGAGAATCCTGTTCAAATGAGGAGGGGGTTCCCAACAGGAAGTCTCCATACCCGTTCTTGGTTACCGATCCGCTGAAGGTGCCAATACCGTAGTCGTTCAGCAATGCTGCCTTCGTAGCCTTATCAATCAATAACTCCCCGCCAAGCTGGAGCGAATGTTTTCCTCGGGTCCAGACAGCTATATCACGCAACGCATAGCTGTCGGTTGCGCCTGGACCGGCGTTCGCATCAGCCATTGTCCAGTATCCTGTGACAGTGAATTTCGGCAATGCGGCAGGCCCTTGTATGGCGAATGTAGAGCCGAGATTACCTAAAGAGACAGCTGGCATATCTTGGCGGTTATTGCGCATCCGGAGATATGAAGCCCACACGTTGTTCACTACTCGCGGGCTAATCAACCATGTCTCATTGACAATGGAGTTTTGCTGTCTCCAGGTTTGCAGCATTGACGCGTACGGGTAGATGAGGGCTGAAGTCTGTGCTGCCGTCGCAATCGCCGTTAAGTTTCCCGCCGTCAAAAAGTATGTGGCATACAACGAATGCTTCGGATTGATGACATGATTGACCTTGATCAGAAAATCATCTTGCTGTGTAGGAGCTGGGGAGTATCCCGTCCAGGAGGCGCGGGGGCCTGCACTCGTGCTGATCGTTGTATTGGCAGTGGGGACATAGTTCAGCAGGGCAGTCGCTACCGGGTCAATACGGTTAGGACACATGACGTTCGTGACTCCATTACACACAAAATTTGTGTGCGTCAGGGGATCGATCGGCAGTGTCCCGACGGATTGGGTGAAATTTCCCGTTCTTTCTAGTGCCGTGGGAACAATTGAACCCGATTGCAGTGTTGCATCAGCTTGACGTAGCCCGGCATACGATCCGAAGAAGAACGTCTTGTCTTTGCGGATTGGACCACCCAGGGTTGCTCCAAACTGATTTCTGTGCAAAGGTTCCTTCGGAGAGGTAGCGAGGGCACCCCAAGGCTGGGCATTCAAATGGGGGTTCCTGAGAAACTCGAATACCGTGCCATGTATTGTATTCGTTCCCGAGCGCACCAGGGCAGTGACAACTCCGTTCGCGAACCGCCCATCGGCTGCCCCATAGTTGCTTGTTTGAACTCTGAATTCCTGCAAAGCGTCAGGGTTGGGAATACCTCCACCCGCAGTATAAAGCTGGTTCAAATTGGGAGCGCCATCGAGGAAATAGTTGGTGGACCCCGATCCATTTCTTACTCCACCGTTAATGATCGAGTATTGTGTTGGGGCCCCGAAGGACTGCGAGACGGTGTTGTATTGGACACCTGGAGTCAGGTCGAGCAGTGTATATGCGTTCCGGTTTACCAAAGGAAGCTCTATCATGTCCTGGCGGTTTACCGTCGTCCCGATCTCAGGATTCGACGTCTCTATCATCGGCGCCGCACTGGTCACCTGAATGGATTCAGTGATAGCGCCGGGCGATAACTGCATGTTGATGGTTGCAGGGACACCAGCGCTGAGACTGATCCCGTTCTGGACAGATGTTTTGAAGCCGGCTGCGGAAACAGAAACAGTGTAATTTCCCGGTAAAAGGAAATCGACTCGATATGTACCCTGTTCATTGGAACTAACCTTTTTCGTCAGATTACGATCTACGTCCCTGACGGAAATTACTGCCTTCTGAATTGCCGCACCAGACGTATCCGTAATACTTCCGAGAATGGAAGAGGTGGTTACCTGGGCCGATACAGAATTGCCCATAATAGTCGCGACGACCAGAGCGATTAGAAGGAACAGGCGATAAACTGTGAAGCTTGTTAAGCGCGAATTGTGCATAATGCCTCCAAAGAAATGTTCTGAATCAGTTAGATCTGTTCTCACTTCCCAATTGGTACAGCCCACCCGGGGCTTCTTGAGGGCGGCGCAGGTGTACGACCGAAACGCAGCTATCTGCGCCGCCTTTAAGTTCCGTTAGGGCTTGGACGTGCCAGGCGGAAGCAGGTCGCCGTACTTTTTCTCGAGGGTTTTGGTGAACTGGTTATGCTGCCTCAGAGCATCCAACATGCCCATTACGTCATAGGCAGCAACTTGAGACTCGATAATTTGCAGGCCTTGCTTGCCCAACTCCTGCCTCTGTTCGGCTGTAACGGCTGTCGGCCATCCGCCATGCTCAGAAGGGTCGGAGTAGAACCTGCCGTAGTCCGACTGAGCCGGGCCGCCGAGGAGGCGAGACAACTTGGTTGTGGATGAGTCGGCGTCAAATTCATGGTGGGCTATAGCGAAATCAATTGGCATATCGTCGAGACGTCCTACAGCCAGGTAAGCACCGTATGTGATCAATTTTCTTTGTCTGAACATCTCTTCCATCCCCCCACTGGCACTTGCGGCCGCCGGAGGTGCACCAGAGACGGATGCGCTGGGCCGCCCGGCGCCCGGTTGCCCCCCGGGGGAGGTACGCCCTGCGGTAGCGACCGCGCCGCAATCCATCCACACAACCGTCACATGGGTCTCGTCGAAAATCTCCCGAACGAGCGGATGCAGGGTATCTCCCGAAGGCCCATGCGAGCTGAGAAACACGATGCGGCGAAAGCCCTGTCTCATGAGCGAGCGGGTAAGGACTTTCAAATACTGAAGGCCCTCTTCGGGGGTAACCATCACCGTCCCGTGACTGATTGTTGTACTGCCCGGGTAAAAATAGGCCAGATAGGGGAAAACCAGACCATCGGACTTCTCTGCGAGCTTTATGGCGTAAGCGAGTGGAATTACGTACTCCACGTCAACTGGATTTCCGCCATTCAACTCGGTTGGGCCGACAGGGACGAAGATGACGTCGTTGCGCTTCACATAATCGTCGATTTCGTACCCGGTTAGAGAAGTCAGAAGGCGGGTCCGCATTTTGGGCGTGCCGGCCGAGTTCGGGGCACTTGCCCCACCGGCCGACTGCGCTTTGGCGAGAAACGCATTGACAGATCCGGCAAATGTCATCAAGCAAACTACGACCCAGACGAACTGCTTAACTCTTCGCCTCGATAGAATCACGTGATTACCCCCTTTTCAGTGCTGTTTTAGGCGGGACGCAACCGTTGACCCCTGGAGTTCTCTGGCAGTCGTTATCTTCTGCAAACTCGGCCATCGGCCCCGACCCAAATCAGGCGCGAGATTAAGCTGGCATCGAATCTGATGTCTAGGTCCGCTACGGAACCCTACGAACGAGCGTACGTCCCGGCAACCACAAATCCATCTATATCAAGCACATATCGAGCTGCCCGATACGTACTTTGTTACCCCTGATTGGTCGCGCCAGGTGCCAACTCATCACATTCCCTTCGGCGAGTGCGCTGCTTTATGGCATAATTATTTGTCTAAAGACCTAATCCAGCCATGGGTCTGCTTAGAGACGAATTCGGTTTATGAGACACTATGAGCGCATGGATGCATGCTGTGACAGAATCGCCCAGCAACGAAGAGCAGTTTCCAAAAACGAGGGTGGAGCACCAGAAGATCGTCGCTCAAATGGAACTGATTCTGGCGAACGAACACTTCTCCCAGTCGAAACGCTCTCAGTTGTTGTTTCGTTATATTGTTGCCAAAACTCTACAAGGCCAAGTGAGCATTCTGAAGGAGAGAACGCTCGGGGTTGAGGTTTTTGGGAGAGTGCCCGATTACGATACCAATGCCGACCCGATCGTTCGAATGACAGCTGGGGAGATACGAAAACGCATCGCCCAGTACTACCATGACTCAGCTCATCGAGATGAACTTCGAATCGACCTCCCATCGGGTTCCTACACGGCTCAATTTCACCTTCCCAAGTCAGTTGATGATCCGCATGAAGTCATCGCAGATACTTCCCCTGCCCCGTTGCCCAAAGAAGTCACACCCGATCAATTAACAAAACATTATTGGCTGGCTGGGCACATTCGATCGACCTGGACTCGATGGCTCGGGCTATTTTCCGGTCTGGCATTTATATTGCTTGTCGCTTGGTATTTAGTGTCCGCTAGCCAGCATCGTTCTTCCACTGAGCTGGCTTGGGGAGATATTCTGGACAATCGTTCTACCACTTTGATTGCCGTGGGAGAACACTCGCTGAGTTCCAATCCGTATTCGACGACTGATCCAAATTCGACGATTGATCAAACTTCAATGAGCGCAAGGCATCACATGAACACGGAGACTCTCAGCTACTCTGAAACCCGAGCGCTCGTTCGTTTGGTTCGAATCCTCGATTACAATAAAATCCAATATAACCTGCTATCGGCAAGCGGGACGACCTTCGCAGACCTACGGCAAGGTCCAGCGATTCTCCTGGGTGGATTGAACAATCCGTGGACGTTGCGAGCACAACAGCAACTAAGATACCGACTTGAGACAGACAACAATGGCCTGGACTGGATTTCAGATGCGCGCGATCCCGGTTCCAGGAAATTCTCCGTTGACGTTAAGTTGCCATATTCCTCCTTGAATACCGACTATGCAATTGTTGCTCGATTCTATGATTCAAACACTCAAAAGCCTACGTTGATTGTCGCGGGGCTCGCAGAAGACGGCACAAAAGCGGCGAGCGAATTCATAACGGACGAGACGCAGCTGCAGGTGTCCGTTGGTGAATCTTTGCGAGGCTCAAAGGGAAAGAATTTTGAAGTTGTCCTTGGAACTCAGGTAATTAATGGTGTCTCCGGCCCCCCCCGAGTGCTGGCAAAAGAAATCTGGTAAATTTATTCTTTGCCGCCGTCGACTCGGACAATAGAAAAAGAAGCCTAGAAATGGTTGACACCAGCTCTCTAGCACGCGAACCAGGACGCCGCTCTCCAGATGGGATGCTGCATTTTCTTCCGACATGCACGCAAGACCGACGCCGTCCAGCAGCCTGCATGACCAGGTTCAAATCATCGACAATCAGCCGGCTTATCGGAAGGGATTGCCGAGGTGCCTGCATGGTTCCGGGCGAATTACCGGCTACTCGTCAGTAACTTTGTAGTCATCCTCTTTAAGACGGCAGGATATGATTCCTCGCGGGGTAGAACAGGTGGTTGGCACTCCATTGCCCCGGTCTAGCCAAGCTTGGGCGCCCATCTCCTCCCAATAACACCTGTTTTTGGAAGGGCTGAAACAACTGAAATCAGCGCTGCAGAATCAGACGTTTACAGCACACGATTCCGGCAGGTTTTTGGAAGGGCTCTGGAGCGCCCGACAGGCCGTGCCGGCAGAGGGTCTATCTGAGATCTCCCGGTACTCTAGTATTTGGTCCGAACATACACCCCATACCGCCCAAAGCACGGATAATCGAAGATACGCACCTTCCGCTTGTACAAATACGAGGTCATGCCCCCGGCATAGCAGATCTTTGGCAGCGAGCCGAAGACCAGCACCCGGTCCCAGCAGCTCAGCACTCCGGCAATCTGAGCTGCATACCGCTCGGTCAGCAGTTCAATGTCCACCGAGAAATGATCAACAACACCCTCTTTGGTTCCGGCTATGCCGGGTTAGGCCTCATCCGCAGGTATGTCGAAGTTGACTAAATCGGATTGGAAGCCATGGGTGCGCACAGCTCCGTAGGCGATGCCGACCGTCAACCATACGAGTCCCACGAAAAACGCAGCGTGGCTGAGGTTGACCCAAAGGAAGGCGCAGATGAGGAAGCCCAGCACAGGCACTACAACGCTGACCGGGCCTCTACTCTCAGAATGCCGCAACTGGTGGACGAACGACGAGGCATTGACGCCCATGAAAGCGATGAGTGTGCCAAATATAAGGCACTGCGCTCCGATTTCGTAGGCGCCTCCGCCCAACTTAGCCGAGAAGATCTCCATTACAGCGGATCCGGCAATCGCAATGGCTCCGATCAGGAGAATGTTGTTGCGCGGAATGCGGTGCTTTGGCTCGATGACGCCAAAGAACGACTTGGGAAGAGCATTGCCCCGCCCCATGCCGTACAGAAGCCGTCCGGCGGCGAGCTGCGAGCCCATCGCTGAACCCATGTTTGCCACTAGCAGCGTGAAGTTGACGATCTGGAAGAGAATCATGCCGCCAGCCTTGCCCGAGACCATGGCAAAGGCCGATTCGACCTGGTTGCTGGCGAAGGGTTTCGAGCCCCAGATCAGTTGCGCCGCATAGACTTCCAGTCCGGAGAGAAGGCCGGCAATAAGACAGACCAGAACCGTGGCCAGCATGATGTTGCGGCGGGGATTCTCGACCTCCTCAGAGAGCGTGGAAATGGCATCGAAGCCGATATAGCTGAGGACAGCCACGGAGGTTCCGGCGAAGAGATAAGAAGCCCGGAAGTACGCCGGATCATAAAACGGATGGGTTAAGTAGCCGGGATCGTGGTGAATGCCCCAGACCGCGTGGACCACGCAGCCCAGGAACAGCAGGACCACCCCCACCATGCCGACGCACAGGGCCTCATCCAACTGCGCCGAGGTCTTGATGCCGCGCAGGTTCGTCCAGGTGGAAAAGCCCGCGAAGATCAGAATCCAAGCATAAAAGGATAGGCTGGGGGAAATATTCGAGAGACCGGGGATCATATTCAAGACACCCGGCAGGATATTCATCGCAGCCTTAGCGCAGAAGGCTATGCAGATGAGGGGATTGAGGAGATAAGCCAACACCGTGCTCCAGCCCACGACGTAGCCGAGGGCGGAATGTATCTCCTGGCCGACATAGGTGTAGGCCGAGCCTGCGCTGGGATAGATTCGCGCCATGAGGCCATAACCAACAGCCGTGAAGAGCATGGCGACCATGGCGATGATGATGGTGGTGACCACGTGACCGTGGCCCTTGTTGCTGATGACCCCATAGATGCCCATGGGCGCGGTCGGCTGGACGATCACCATGCCGATGATGATGAGGTTCCATAAACCCAGTGTGCGATGAAGGCGAACTGCCCCAGTACCGGAGGGTGCTGATGGGGAATCAATATTAGCTTGCTGTGTCATGGCTCAGCTCCAAAAGAAATATCTTCCATGCATGGCATGATGGTGTGCGCTCACCGCAGGATCTGTAATCATGGGAAGGTATTTTCAATCAGGAATACAATATCATCCCGGACAAGTCAGGGTAAACGCATCTTAATTTCCCAGCAGATGGAGCAGGTAGTCATTGCTCCACCCGCCTTTAGGCGTTTTCCGTGGACACCGTGCTTAGGAATATTGTCTTGTTTGAGCAGGTTGAGGGCGATGCGGTTGAGTACACAGAAGTTCTGTGCTGCATTGCCTGCGCGTTTGCGGTCCAGGTCTTCGCCGAAGCTCACATCCAAGACCCAGTGCAGTTTGTTTTCGATGCCCCAGTGCTGACAGATCGAGAGGTTCAGCATCGCCGCATTTGAATAGCGACATACTTCTCTTGTCACGTATCTCAACTGTGAAAATTAAGTGCTTGCCGAGTTCTCGCGCAGACACTATAGCTTTTCTCCAACTCCTCTGGATCAAGTGCCGAGAAGACCCTATTGAAGGTATCGTGCGAAGGAATGCCGCCGGGAAGGGTCAGAAAGCTCTTGAACCAGGCGTGTTTGGAATGAGCATCTTCTTCGATCTCGTTCCATTCGTCGGCCCTGCTTAGAACCGTCGCGATGGTGATCAATAGAATCTCTTTCAGCAAGTGTTCCCGCATTCGCTCTACCCGCGGATCGCGCAATTCAGCAAAATGCTTTGGGGGACTGTCCATCGCCCCATCTCAACAAGCCAAACCCCTGCTGCATATATATAACGATTAAGATGCGTTTGCCCTGCCGGACAAGTGCCCCGTTGCCTTGTGTTTCCTGTCTATATGCTATTCTTTTGTTGCCGCACGATAACGCCGCAACATCGTGCAAATACAGAGGGTTTCAGGACAGGGACAGATGAAATCTGTCTGCTCTGAGAACCAATGTAAGCGCCGTTGGTGCCAGGATGGAACGCGGTGCTACAAAACTAAGCGAACTTAGCTGCATGGATGAAATTGCAGGATAGGACGATATGAAAAAGCGTTTCGATGTGACCATTGCCGGAGAGATCAATTTGGATCTCATTCTCTATGGACTTCCTGAAGTCATGCCGCTGGAGCGCGAGTTGCTGGCCAAAGACTTTCGGCTCACTCTGGGCAGTTCTTCCGCAATTGTCGCGCACAACCTGGCGGCTCTGGGTGTTTCGGTCGGCTTTATCACCTTGCTTGGAGACGACGCTATGGGCAGCATCGCCCTGGAGCGGCTAGCGGAGAGAGGGGTTGATATTTCTCGCGTCAAGCGTGTCTCCGGCGGCACATCCACGGGCGTGACGATCCTACTGACCCACGAGCGCGCGCGTCATATTCTCACCTATCCCGGAACCATGTTCGAGATGGCTGCCACGGACCTCAATATGGCTTACCTGGCCTCGGGCCGGCACTTCCATCTTTCCTCGCTCTTCCTCCACAGGGCGCTCCAGCCCGATCTGCCCAGGATTTGCAGACAACTGAAGGCCGAGGGCCTCACTCTGTCGCTCGATACCAATGACGATCCTGAGGATCGCTGGGGCGGCGCGCTCGATGAACTGCTGGGCATCGTCGATATCTTCCTGCCCAATGAAGACGAGGCCTGTCGTATCAGCGGGAAGGCCGATGTCGAGAGCGCCATTGAAGCTCTGGCAAAACGCGTTCCTCTTGTGGCCGTCAAGTGCGGCAAACGTGGCGCGCTCGTGCAGGCAGGGAAGCAGCGCTGGCAGTCTCCCGCAAATTCTGTCACGCCTGTCGATACAATTGGCGCCGGTGACAGCTTCGACGCTGGATTCCTGGCTGCATACCTGAGGGGCGAGGCGCCAGATGCCTGCGCGGCCTTCGGCAATCGAACTGGCGCTCTGTCAATGCTGCGCGCGGGCGGCACGGAATCTTTCCGCGATCTCGGTCTGGTAAGGGAATTTCTTGCCTCCGCACACTGAGAGAATGGCAACGATATTGTGAGAATAACCTGGTCATGGGCGTCAGTGGTGTGTCTCTAATCCACCATTGGCGGTATGAGAGGAGAAGGAATCTGAGCGGCCTGCTTGTGCCTGCCTTCGGTGTTCTAATATGCGGCTTCATCTGGTTACACCTCAGCCGTCCAGCATTGCTGCTGGGCACAGTATGGATGGCTGCCGGAATCACTTACAGGGCGTTTCACACGCGAGGCTTCCGTTCGGAACTAGTCACCTTCGAGATTCCTTCAGGCGAGGCATGACCGGTCCAGCATTTGCAGAGAGAGCGCCAAATTACTCTGCCGAATGTTCAATCTCGATCGTGCCCCTTACACCAGAATCAGATTGCAGCCCTGTGCACGCAGCTTGGCCTGGATCTCTTCGACAAGACTGGTGTCGCTGATGACGGTATCGATCTCTGCAAAGGACGTAATGCGCGACATGCTGCGTTTCGAAAACTTGCTTGCGTCGGCGACCAGAATGATTTCGCGCGCGATCCGCATCATGGCTTTGTTCACCATCGTTTCCTCCAGGTTTGCGCCGCTAACCCCGAAGTCCAGATCGCAGCCGGCTCCACTGAGAAACAGCTTGTCGGCGGAGAATTGATCGAGCATTTCTTCCGTGAAGTGTCCGCTGATCGACGCCGATTCTCCGCGTACTGTGCCTCCGACGATTAAAACTTGCACGCCTCGCGCGCCCAACAGTTCGGCAGCGATGTTGACCCCGTTCGTGATGATCCGCAGTCCGTGCTTCATCTTGATCTGCCGGGCAATCTCCAGCGTTGTCGTACCTGAATCCAGAATAATGATTTCGCCATCGTTGATCAGCGTAGCCGCCATTGCGCCGATGCGCCGCTTCTCGTCGGAGTGTGCCCTCAGACGCACGTTGACGGGCGATTCTCGCAGGATTGTGTCTGGGAGCACCGCACCCCCATGCGAACGCAGCACCAAGCCGCGCTGATGCAAGTCATTCAGATCGTTGCGAATGGTGACTGCGGATGTGTTAAAGCGGGTGGCTAGATCGTTGACTCTCACGCGGCCCGAGCTGCGTATGGTCTGCAGAATCTGTGTTCGCCTCTCCTCGGCCATCATTCCATCTAGCGCTGGTTCTGACGAAGAAGTATCCGGGGCGGGCTCCTGGTGAATTGTTTCTTTGGACGCGTTCAATATTGAGCCACCCTTCGCCATTATCAACCTTGAGATCCTTACAATTGCACCTTAATACCAAAATAGTACTATATAGTAAAACAAAAAGAAGGCAATTGCAATCACCAGGGAAGATGTCCCGGCAGTACCCTCCGACCTGGCGGCAACTATCGCATATTCTCACCAGCGATGGCTTTGGGAATTGGAGTGCATCAAGAAGTCGGGGGGAGACACGGTCCGAGTAGGCTGGGAGTATGAATGAACCAATCTCCTTCAATCGCTTGATTCTACTGGAAGTTCTACGTCAGGTAAGTCCGATGGTGATTCGCCTCCTGTCGGTATCGGATCGGATGGAACTCTCAGAATTCCACCGAGTGATCCGGCTTGTTTTTGGCTGGAAGAATGATCTCGATTACATCGTCCGTGTCCATGGTAAGGAGTTCAATAGCTTTCGCCGCAAAACGCAGGCGAAAGCCCTGCACGAACTGAAGCTCCACCGGCAGGAGAAGTTTCTCTATGTCCACGATACGTCGCACATGTGGGAGTGGGATTACGTACGTGCGCAGAGCTTCCTTAGCGCCGGCCTTCAAGCGGAGATATCAAGAGTTCCTGGATTGAATTACCTTGGCATTGCGCGGCGAAAGCTTCCACGACAACGAGAGCAGGGCAATTGCCATGAAGGTCGCTGCCAAAACCGCATCAAGCGCAGTATTCCACCCGTAACGTTCCACCAGTGTGCCTATGCCTTTTCCCTCAATTACGCGGCCTAGATAGCCGAATAGTCCGATGAAGCCCACAGCGGTGCCTACCGCCTTCTTTGAAGTGAAGTCCAGAGCGCTCACAGTCAGCAACATGACAGTCGGATAGACGAAGAACCCGATGACTCCAAACAGAACGAGGTCTAGCCATAACTTGTTATCGGGGCTGTATAAGATGCCAGCGTAAGCAAGAAACACAGGGATCATGCAGAGCATGCTGATCATTCCCCTGCGCCCGCCGAGTTTGTCGGATAGCCAACCCACAGCGATACAGCTAAAGATCGCGGAGAACTCCAATGCTGCCGTGCTCACTCCGCCTTCTCCAAGACTGGCATGCTTAACCTCTTTCAAGTAAGTAGGTCCCCAGTCGAGCATGCTGTACCTGGCGATATAGGTGAAAAAGTTGGCGCCGGCGAAGAGCCATACGTAACGGTTCTTCAGGATGTAATTTACCAGCAAATCGCGGGTGCCGAGTTCTACTTCGCTATCATCACGATTACTAGCCGTGTAATCGTTGCGGTATTCCTCGATGGGCGGAAGCCCCACCGACTGCGGAGTGTCCCGGAGTCTTATCAGGAGATAGATTGCGCATAGGATCGCCAGTATTCCCGGAACATAAAATGCCGATCGCCATCCGAGCAGCGCTGTGCTGTAGGCGGTGATCAGGCCGGTAAGTCCTCCCCCCAGATTCAGTGAAACATTCCAGAAAGCGAACTTCGTTCCCCTTTCGCCGATGCTGTACCAGTGGCCCAGAGAGCGCCCGCAAGGAGCCCATCCCATACTTTGCGCCAGGCCGTTAAGCGCCCAGAGAAACATGTGTATCGGGTAACTGCTCGCGCTCGCAAAAGCAAAATTGCATAAAGCCGTAAAGAGCAATCCAAGGGGCATGAAGTAGCGCGGGTTACTGCGATCGGACCATGCGCCCATGAAAAACTTTCCGACGCCGTAGGAAATTGCCGTTACAGCCAGCAAGTCCCCAATCTGTCCTTTGCTGTAGCCAAGTGATTGTCCTATCTCTTTGGACACGACCGGGAGATTGTTTCTGACTAGATAAAATGTTGCGTAACCTATAAAGGTAGATTCAAGAATACGCCACCGCATTTTTGGGTAAAGCCGTTTAATCTGCGCCTCCGGAAGCCTGGCAATTTGCGCGGCCGGCCTAAGGAAAGGAAAATTCCAACTCATCTACACCCTCACTGTATTTACCGAACTTGCGATTGAATTACAGGCGATTGGACGGCCAAACAGATTCATGAGGCAGTCCTAAACACCTTTCAGCTCTCCTCGAACGGCTATGGGCTCAACCAGCTCAGCTACGACCTCCGCAAGCTGAAAGGCCATGCAATGCTGGAGCGAGACGGCAGCCGCTACGCTTTCCACTTGACGGCCAAAGGCGTTGACGTATCGCTCCTCTTCCTGTTCTTCCACAAGCGCCTATGCGGACCGCTCGCCAACAGCCGTTTCCATCACAAACCGGACCAGGCGACCAGACCAAACAGCAAACTCGAAACCGCCTATCACAAAGCCGATAAGGCCATTGAGAACACCATTAACCTGTTAAAAGCCGCCCGATGTGACTCCGAGTTTGTTGAAGTATTCTTGTTTACGAATGAAGATTCAAGAATCTAGGCGGGTGAATCCTGACGCCCTGAACTACTCGGTTGATTACGCCGGCAGGACTGGGATTATCGGGATTCAATCCAATACGCAAGCTCAAGTAATATCCAAGCAACTGCGGGCCCACGATCTCATATGGTGTACGCAGAGTGTCGTTTGCATGTGGGGCTATGGCGGGGATGACGTCATCGAATAGGCCTTTCGAATCGGCTGGATCTACGATTCCGATTAAGTATCCAATCTTCTTGGTACGAAGCTCATTTATCAGATCCACCTCGTACGAACGGCGTACCGGATCGCTGGATAACAAGCATAGGACATGCGTATCGGGCTTGACGAACGACATGGGGCCATGTCGAAGACCTAAATACGTCTCCGTGAGGACGGGAAAGTGTCCGGCCGTCATTTCGAGCATTTTAAGTCCGGCTTCGCGTGCCCAGCCGAGCAAAGGCGATGATGACAGAATCACGATCCGGTCGTGGATGCGAGCCGCTGTCCGGTGACATGCTCGATCGATGTCGGGCATCAATGCGTCTGCACGCTTGCTGAAATCATCCACGGTAGCCGCTACCGCATCCGGCTGAGCCAGAGAAAGTCCGGCCAGCACTAGATTGGAAAATGCGCTGGTCATCACAAGACTCCGGTCATTGGTGCGGTGGTCAAGGACAATCAGCCCGGCAAGGCCCAGTTGAGACAACGCACTATCTTCATTGCAGACAATTGCCAATTGCAGAATGTCTGGCCGGAGGGCGCGAATACGCTCGACAACAGCGGCGCTCTCCGGGCTATCGCCAGAACGGGCCAAAGAGATTACAGCGTTCACGCCGAGCAGGTACCGATCCGTATCGACGAGTAGGTCCGTAGTAGGAACGGCAGCTGCCTGGGGCCACGCCGTTGCGACAGCGCTCGCCGCGTAGGCTGAGCTTCCCGCTCCGGTCAGCAGGACGCGCGCATGTTGAAGCTTCAACGGCAATTTCAGCCGTTCCGATGCTGAGCGAACATTTTCCACCGTGGTCGGCCAAAGAAGAGGCTGATGGCCGATTTCCTGTAAAGTGTAGTGGGGGTTGGCGGATCGGCCAGCTGACGCATTCGGAACCTGTGACATGTAAACTCCATTCCTGCTCGGGTGGCTTCAGAGCAGCGCTAAAATAATTCCCGCGAACGCATATCAAGTACTAAAAGCTAAACAAGATTATATAAGCATTTCGCAACCATTACATCCTTTCATTTGACAAATATCGAAAACAATTGAATGCGAACCCTTGACTATTGGCGAATAGATGGCAAAAAAGCAGTGTTCACCTGGAGCGTCAAGAAGTCGGGGGTCGGTTCGTAAATCTATGATTTCACAGCACGGAAGGCGGGCCGTCGGAGGGGGGTAAAACGTTGGAGTTTTGCCAATTTCAACTGCTTGGACGGTTGAAACGGGCATTCCTTTGACAGGCAGTTCCTTGTCCGCCCCCCGACTTCTTGACGCTCTCGGAGAAATCAGGGCGGTTTTAAAATGCTAAAGCGTGGCGTCCGAAACACAACCCGATATGAAAAACGACGGAAGTAAACAACTATTTTCGCAAACAACATGACATTTGCTGTAAGATCTTGCAGAGGAACCTGCACTCAGAAGCCAAGAGACGGCACTTGATTAAAAACACCATAATGGAAGGCGATGGACACTATCGAAGTGATAGACGACAACGCGCGCGAAGGTGATTGGAAGCGGCCTGATGTAGCGATCGTGGGAGAGATCAATCCTGATCTGATTTTCTATTCATTCACGCTTCTTTTGCCGTCAGAGATTAGAAACAACGGAGGGCATTTTGCAAATGGCGGATATGACAGCTGACTGGGAAGGACCGACAACCTCTCATCATTCCGTGAATGAGATGTGTGGCCTGTTTAGGGAAAACCGTTTCGGAAAGCGAAAAGGCATCTACTCGGTGTGTTCGGCAAACCGTCTGGTGCTTGAGGCGGCATTCGCGCAGGCTGCATACGACAAGAGTCCACTCTTGATTGAATCAACCTGCAACCAGGTGAATCAGGAAGGCGGCTACACCGGCCTGTCGCCCGCACAGTTTCGGGACTATGTCCATGCCATTGCGAAGGAGATGCATTTCCCCGTACAAAGACTGATCCTAGGCGGAGACCATCTTGGGCCAAACCCATGGCGAGCCCAGTCCACGGAAGCCGCGATGGAGAAGGCTTGCGCGATGGTCTCATCCTATGCAGCGGCGGGATTTAGCAAGATTCACCTCGACGCGAGCATGCAATGTGGGGATGATCCGCGAGTACTTACGAACGAGGAGATCGCAGCGCGCGCGGCTCGATTATGCGAGGCGGCCGAATCGGCGACGCAGACATCGCCGGGCAAACCAGTCTATGTTATCGGAACCGAGGTACCGACGCCGGGTGGGGCGCAAGACGAGATGGAGATCGAAGTGACCACAACAGCAAGCCTGCAACAAACACTGGACGTGCACCATCAGGCTTTTTCTCGGAACAACCTCATGTCTGCCTGGGACCGGATCGTAGCTGTTGTTGTTCAGCCAGGAGTTGAGTTCGGTCTCGACACCGTCACGGATTATGTGTCGGAGAAAGCTTCGAAGTTAACTCGGTACATCCTCGAACAGGAAGATATTATTTTCGAAGCCCATTCCACTGACTATCAAACTGCAGAATCACTTCGGCAGCTAGTAAGTGACCATTTTAGTATTTTAAAAGTTGGCCCTGAGTTGACATATGTCATGCGGGAAGCAATCTTTGGATTGGCCCGGATCGAAGAGGAATGGATTGCCAGTGAAAGGCGTTCAGACATCCGGGCAATCATCGAGCGGGTTATGATAGAGCATCCTGAGAATTGGAAGCCCTACTACCATGGCGATGAACGTCAAATGCGAATTGCGAGAGCATATAGCCTGAGTGACCGTATTCGTTACTATTGGCCCAACGGTGAAATATCTAGAGCCCTTGCACTTGCGATTGAGAACCTACGAGAAAACCCAGCACCCTTACCGCTCGTCGCCCAATACCTCCCTCGTCAGTCAGAGGCTATTCGGGCCGGTGCGATAGAAAACAATCCAACTGCAATCATTCATCACAAGATCCGGGAGTCGCTATCACGCTATGCGGATGCGTGTGGATTGATGCTCGGCACATGCCCAGCCTCTCTTTTGGGAGATGACGAAAATGCAAGAGTTTCGACGGGTTGCTAAGGAAGCTCGAGCTAGTTGCAGCGCACGGTCATTATCCGGTGCGGTTGCAAGTTGGCCCAACCGATGAAGGTTTGCACGGTTCGATGCAACTGGCCCAGGGTGAAATCGCTCCGCACGAAAACGCGTCGCCATAGAGCGGGCAGGTCCGGCGCAAAACGATGAGAAACTGATACGCGTTAACTAATTGATTTGATTGGCCCATGACGCCAAACATATCAGCCGATCCGATCAAACTGAAAGCGATTTACTGTGGTCCCCGCATTTTTGCTTGACAAATTAACGAAATAGTCATAAAACAACTAAATGTGAAAGAATACATCGCTGATAATCGAAAATCAACGCAAATGATCAAAGTCAGAACCTTGTGACTAGGTCATTCAATGGAGCAGAAAGATCGGCCACTTCAATTGATTGGCAAGAATTCTCTGCGCGGGCCGAGGCCTTTCAATATGGATTTGGCTTTATCGAAGACCAGAAACGTTGACGAACACGTAGGCTATGAGTTCCGGACGGAGATCTTCAACGTCTACAACAACGTGGATTTCAACAATTTGGAAAATTGGAGGAACGACATGACTAGGAGCAATATGTGGCACAACTTGAGGTCAGAACGCAGTTCGCCAAGGCTTTTCTGTGTTTTTGAACACTTCTTTTCAGGGCTGTTTTGCCCGGTCATCGTGATGCTGGCGGTTCTTCTTTCAGTCGCGATGCTCCAGGGGCAAACCGGCGGCATTGCGGGAAGCATCAATGGCACGATTACGGATAACAGCGGGGACGTCCTGATTGGCGCGACCGTAACCGTGACCGGGGTAACGACCGGATTCGTTCGTTCGAGCGTGAGCGATGCCCAAGGAATGTTCACGATTCCGTTTCTGCCGACGGGCGAGTACAATCTGACCGCTTCGGCCGCCGGTTTTGAGACGTATGTGCAGAAGGGGATCCAGGTGCATTTGGATAACGCCAGCACCATCGACATTCGACTGAAGCCCGGATCGGTGAATCTGACGGTGACCGTCGAGGAGGATGCGACCATCCTGAACACCGACATGGTCGAGGTCAGCGGGCGACTGAGCGAGCTGTCGATGGTGAACATGCCCATCACCTCGCGCAACACCTTCAATCTTGCCTTGCTGACTCCGGGGTTGAACGGAACGCGCGATAATGAGTTCGGCAACCCGACCTTTGCCTTCGGCGGGATGCAGCGCAAGGACTACATGATCGACGGCATCGACAATTCGCAGCGTGGCGGGCCGGGCCGGCTGGGCATCTTTTCACCGGAAGACGTGAAGGAGATCAAAGTAGTCTCCGCGGCGATGGACGCCGAGTTCGGCCGTACCGTTGGCGGCAAGATCAACATGATCACCAAGGGCGGAGACAACCAGTTCCGCGGCGAGGGCCTGCTTCTGGAAAGGCGCCCGGGACTGATCGCCAAGCCGCCGCTGACGCCGTCAAACCAAGGGAAGCCGTTTCAGCAGTGGGAGGTTTACTCGGTTAATCTGAGCGGCCCGATCATTAAGAACAAGCTCTTCCACTTCCTCAGCGGCGAGTATGAGCCGGAAAATGGCTCCTATCCGGTGACCATCACCCCGGCCAACGCGGCAGCGCTTGGTCTGCCGGCCTCCGAATTGGTCAACGCGCCCTTCAAGCAGAGATTCCAGTCCTATCTGGCGCGCCTGGATTACCAGATGGACCCCAAAAACAACATTTATCTGCGTGGCAGCCTGTACAAGACGCCTTCGCAGTACAACACCTCGGGCGGGCTGCTCGAAGATACCGCCGGGAACGACTTCAATGACCATGATTCGACCGCCGCGTCGCAGTGGACGCACGTCTTTTCTCCGCGCATGCTCAACGACGTTCGCTTCGGCTTTCTGCGGCGCATCTTCGACCGGCCGGCGGTGAGCGGCGTTGTGGGGCCGGTGGTTGTCATCAGTGGCGTGGCCCAACTGGGCTCGAACTCGAGCGCCAACCAGCACTACGAGGAACATCAGCTCAACTACATCGAGAACTTCAGCTACACGATGGGCAAACACCAGTTGAAGTTCGGCGCCGACCTGGACACGATTCACGTTCAATCGATCGACCGGCTGACGCTGCAATTCACCTTCTCCGGCTTGACCCAGTATCTGAATACGATCAACGGCGTTTCGGGGTATAACTACGCTACGCTCACCGAGCAGTTCGGCAACAACACGGCAACCCATCTCACCACGCCACTGAACCTGTATGCGGAAGATCACTTTCAGGTCTCGCCGAAACTGGCTCTCTCCTACGGCCTGCGTTGGGAGTACCGCTGGTGGCCAACGCTGAATCAAAACGCACCGCTGGCAATTTCCAGGACCCTGCCAGAGGATGCAAGAAACTTGGCGCCGCGTATCGGCTTCGATTATCGCCTGGGATCGAATATTGTGGTCCGCGGCGGATACGGCATCAACTACGACACTCTGAACCTTCGTAACATCTCCCTAGTTGACCGCTCGAATGGCCAGCAGGTGCAGACGTACACCATCTCCGGCAGCACTGCCGGAGCGCCTCAGTACCCGAACGCATTTACCGGTCCGGTATCGAGCTACGCCAGCAAACTGACGGTTTATGGCTTTGCGCCAGACTTCAGGACTCAATATGCACAGCAGATGGACGTGCAGATGGAGCGGTCGCTCTCGACCAACACCTCGATTACCCTCGCCCTACAGGGCTATGTGGGAAGCAAGGCGCCGGTGCTGATCGACACCAACTTGGGACCGGCGGTGGGCACACTGGCCGACGGCAGGCCGAACTACACGGGATCGGTTCGGCCCAACAGCACCTATAACCAGATCTTCGCGCTGTCCTCGATCGGATCCTCGAACTATTACGGCGGCTACATCGAGTTCGTCAAGCGGCTGACCCGAGGCCTGGAATTCAGCACCTCGTATACGCTCGGCTGGGCGCATAACAACAACGACGCCGTAGGCGACAACGGGAGCAACGTCACGGATTCCAACAACATCAACCGCGACTATGCCTACTCGTCAAGCGATCAGCGGAACCGCTGGATCATTCAAGGTGTGTGGCAGCCGACGGTCAAGTTGAGTCCGTCCGCAGATGTCATTCTGAACCACTGGACCTTCGCGCCGGATATCACCATCACTTCCGGCTTCCCGTATTCCGCGCTGGCCGGATCGGATCTGAACGGCGACGGAGTCAACAACGACTATCCGCTCTACGGTTCACGCAACAACTTCCGCGGGCCGGGCTTCCAGGAAACCAATCTGCGCATCACCCGCAAGTTCCCGATTCGCGGCGAGCGGCTGACCCTGGAGGTGATCGGCGAAGCGGAGAACCTGACCAACTCGGTCAACGTCGCCTGCTCAGCGGCCGGCTGCGGCGGCATCGTCAACCAGACCTGGGGATCGACAATGCTCACCCCTCCGCCAACCAGCGCCAACTTCGGGGCATCCGGCTCGGACTTCAACTCCCGGCAAATTCAGCTCGGCGGCCGGCTGTGGTTCTAGCCTTCTCGGCGTAAAGCTGGGATTTTTGCGGCCGTTCTTTCAAGGGACGGCCGCATCCTCCTTTATTAGCAGCTTTCTTTCTCGGGGAGAGGTCGTCATGAAGAGATTTCTTGCTTTGCTCGCTCTGTCGATTTCGTTTGTCGGCGCGGTTTGTCTTGCGCAAGGTTCGCCTCAGCCGGAAGCTGCGCATCGCAAGCTGCTGGTTCTCTCCGTCGACGGACTCGACTGGCGCTATCTGAAACAGGCTGACGCATTCGGCTTACGGATTCCCAATATGCGCAGGCTCCTGCGCGAGGGCTGGTCTGCGGACGGCGTGGTCGGCGTCTATCCTTCGGAAACCTGGCCTTCGCACACTTCGATCATCACCGGCGTCACGCCCGCGGTGCATGGCATCCTCGGCAACCGGCGGCCCAAAGCCGAGGGCGGCGACTATTACTGGACGCCCGACCTGATTAAGGTTCCAACCCTATGGCAGGCTGCGCATGAGCAGGGATTGACCACCGCCACCGTTACCTGGCCGGTAACCACCGGGGGCGCCTTCACCTTCGATCTGCCGGAGTACTTCCACGCCAGAAACGGCGGTTCGATGGATCTGGAGAGCATCGCGTCCAAAGCCACGCCAGGGCTCACCGATGCCATCGCCGCAGCCTTCCCTTCCTTTCCTCAGCAGTGGATGGACGACCGCACACGCACCCTCGCGGTGGTTTACCTCTTGCAGGCCAAACAACCCGATTTGATGATCGTGCATTTGGTCGATATGGACTCGGAAGAACATGACCGCGGTCCCTTCGACAAGAATGCCTTCGCAATCCTCGAACGCACCGACGAGTTGATCGGGCAGATGCTCGCCGCCCTTCCCAAAACCTATGACTTCGCTCTGGTCTCCGATCACGGCTTCGAGCGCATGGACGAGGACGCCAATCTGCGCATTCTCCTCAAGCAGCATGGAATTGCCGGGGATCTGGAAATCTTGGAAGGTCTGGTTGCCACTACCGACCCCGGCGTTGCCAGCTTTCTCCGCGACGCCGCCCACGATCCGGCCAACAGAATCGGGCGCGAAATCCCGCACGACGAACTTGTCCGCTATGCGCCTCAGTTAGCCGCCGCGGTTGCGGCCTTTGAACCCGTCGAGCACGTCGCCTTCTTCCGAGCCGCGGAGGGATCATTTCTCACCCCCCCGCCGCAGAAGGGCGATCACGGCCGCTGGCCCACCGAGCCCGGCTACCGCAGCGTCTTCGTCGTTTGGGGCCCGCACGTGAAGGCCGGCACGGGCCCGGAGATCGAGATGACCTCCATCGCCGCCAAGCTCGCCGCTCTTGGCGGTATTCACTTTCCTTAGGCTGTAATTGGAAGACCAAATGGGAAGTTAAAAGAAGGGATGAAATTCCATGAACCGCAGAGAACTCATGATTGGCGGCACTATCTTAGCCGCACTACCGAAGCTTGGGCTGGCGCAATCTGAAACTGATACAGGAGCGGCTTCCGCGGCCCCCTCTAAGCAGCCGGGTTCGCCGCCTACGATCCTTCTCAACGATTATCTTCCGCAGTCTATCTACAAGATTCCGATCACGGAGGTTCCGAAGGCAAAATACCCCGTCATCGATTGCCATTGCCATGGTCATGGACCGCTCTCGGTTACCGAGATGGTTACGATGATGGACAAAGTCGGTGTCGAGAAGACGGTGGTTTTTATCGAAGCCGGCACTGCGGACCGCTTCACGGAGATGGCCCACGATTATGCGGATCATCCGGACCGTTTCGATCTGTGGTGCGAGTTCGATTTACGGGGCGTAGATGAGGGCGGTTTCGGGCCCAATGCAATCAAATCGCTGGAGGAGTGCCATCGCGCCGGCGCCAAAGGCGTCGGCGAACTCGAGGATAAAGGCCGGGGTATCTTCTCGTCGGGCGAGCCTACAGAGGTGCTCCGTCCCGCTAACGCGTCCGGGGCACAACGTCCAGTGGATGAATTCGCCGGATTGAATGGGGCAGCAAACTTCACCAGCGATCCAATGCCGCCCAACCTGAATGCCCCGCTTGGCCCTCACCCCGACGATCCGCGCCTGGACGCCCTTTGGGACAAAGCCGGTCAGCTCGGTATGCCGATCAACATCCACGTTTCCGATCCCATCTGGTCCTACCAACCGATGGACAACTCCAACGACGGGCTGATGAACGGCTGGTCCTGGAGAATCATTCTCGAACCCGGGACATACGATAACAACCAGTTGGTGAACAGCTTGGAGAATGCGGTGAAGAAGCATCCCAAGACTCAGTTTATCGCCTGCCACCTATGCAATCTTGATTACGACCTGACCCGTTTGGGGCAGATGTTCGACCGGAATTCGAACCTCTATGCCGACCTCGGGGCGCGTTTCGCCGAGACAGCAACGATACCCCGGGTTGCGCAGAAGTTCCTGACGAAATATTCCGACCGGATTGTTTATGGCACGGACGTAAATTATAATTTACCCTTCTTCGCCACCACCTTCCGGATCCTTGAGACCGATGACGACCATTTCTACAAGCGCGGCAAGGTCGAAAGTGCCAATTTCAACTTTAACTATCATTGGACGTTGAACGGCTTTGGTCTTTCGGACGACGTGCTCAAGAAAATCTATCACGAAAATGCGATGCGGATTTTCGCACGCGCCAAACAGAATCGAGCTTAATCCCAAGGCGAGTGGAGGTTGCCTTAGAGACGAAGAAAAATAGTGGGGTGGTCACGCTGCAACCTGTGACCGGAAGCCCGCGTGCCACGTGCTGAATGCTTGTTCCAGGGTGGCATTCAGTACAAGAGTTCTTAGTGTGAGGAACGGCTGAACGGTGAAACGGTTTCAGCACAAGCCCAGCTAAACCCACAACTCAGTTTAGACGTGGTCTGCCCGGTAATTTGCACCAGCTGAAGTGTTTGTGTAGCGCAACTTTGAGGGGCCCAGTCTTTTTGTACCAGCCCGTATGTTAGTCTTCGCCTGGTTTAGGTTGCAGCCAGTTCGCGACTAGCTGCGAACTGGCTGGCGAATTCGCTCGGCGTCAGGTCGTCGAGAGCCCTGAGAGGGCGACTCCCATTGTATTCCTGACGCCAGGCTTCGATAAGTTGTTTCGCCTCGGTTAGTGTTTCGAACCAGTGAATGTTGAGGCACTCATCCCGGAAGGTGCCATTGAACGATTCGACGAAGGCGTTGTCTGTCGGCTTACCAGGTCGTGAGAAGTCGATCTTGACGCCGTTCTGGTAGGCCCATAGATCCATGGCCTGACCGCTGAATTCGCTGCCGTTATCGCAGAAAAGCAGTTTTGGTGTTCTGCCCTCATGCTTCAGCTTGTTGAACGTTCGCACCACGTCCTCCCCTCGGAGGCTCTGACCCACTTCGATGGCGATGCCTTCCCGGGTAAAAACATCGACGATCGTCAGACAACGGAAGCGTCTGCCATCCTGCAGCTGATCGGCCACGAAATCGATCGACCCAGCCTGGTCCGGAGCTGTCGGGCGGAACCGCTCTTCACGATGCCGCACGGCCTTACGCCGCTTCTGGGGCCTCTTCTTCAACGCCAGCCCTTCTTCCTTGTAGAGCCGATACTCCAGGTACTTGCCCACTTGCCAGCCTTCGCGTCGCAGCAGTACCAGGATCTTCCGATATCCGTAGCGTACCCGGCTCTGCGCAATCTCCCGGATGCGGGCACGCAGTTCCACCCACTCTCTCCGGTGGCTCTGGTAGCGAAAGGTACCGCGGTTGATCCGTAATACTCGACAGGCATGCCGTTCGCGGGACCGGTAATGGTCGCATAAATACTCGACCAGCAGCCGGCGCCGCGATGGCTTCACCTCTTTTTTCACAGCACATCCTAAAGCATAGTCTTGTCCAGGCTCAGATCCGTTACGGAGGTTGTTTGCGTTGGTTAAGACCGAGGGGAATCAAGAGATTGCGGCGGCCATGGCGGGGATGGACGCTAAGACGGCGCGGAAGTACCGGCGCCTGAGCCGGGTGCCGAGTGAGTTGTCGCCGGTAGCCCGTTGGCGGACACGTCCGGACCATTCGTTGAGGTCTGGGAAGATGTTCTTGTCTGATTGACTAGGAGTGCGGGACTTGAGGCCAAGACGGTGTTCGAGTATTTGCAGCGGCAGTACCCCGGGCGCTTCCAGGACGGGCAGTTGCGCACGCTGCAGCGTCGTGTGAAGGGATGGCGAGCAACGGAAGGCCCACGAAGGAGGTGTTCTTCTGTCAGCAACAGCATCCCCCTATTTTGTGTTACACGAGCCCAAATTGCTCTTTTCAACAGGAGGTGAATGCCAATGCCCGTTGTAATACAGGCGTTCCGTTGTCATGCAATACAGGGGAACAAGAAGGCATTGAGGCGACTATGGCGACGAAACACACCTGAGTGAAGTCTATTGTTTTATTTGATTTATCTTTATACTCAACTAGATTCCAAGTCGGGCACTGCAGATTTAGGGCGCCTGGTGACCAAGCGTGCACCGAGAGGCTTGATCTCGCACGCGGCGACTGGCACCATTCGTAAGCCGGGGCTGCTTTGAGAACTGGAGAGGGCGTAAGGCTAGTCGCGGGATCGACGGGCCACGCGGAATCACATTTATGGCTGGCCTCCGTGAACTGAATTCTTCATATATATAGTGCCGCCGGAACGATTTTTCGCGACAAGCATAAAAAAATATCTTTGTGGTCGCCCGTGAGGAGCCAACAAGCTTCACCCTCATTCCAGTTGACGGAGTTTTCCGAGGCCGGTGAACTTCACTTTGCGTTTCACAGGCAGGTTGCGAATTTCCCCACTGAAGCCAATTTTCCGCCGTATCGGCGGACGGTGGTGTACGATGAACTTCCCAAAGCCGTTCAGCTTGAAGTAGTACCCATCGTCTGCTAGATGCTCAATGAGCGTGTCCTCCAAACACGAGACGAACGTGTTTACTAGAACCTCAGCTTCCTTCTTCGTGGCTAAGCTTAGTGCGGCCTGAACCCGCATAGCCAACTCTTCCATCCCTGCCCTTGCTTTAGTCGTCATTGACCAGCCTCCTTGCTTACGATTTGGCCGGAACTTGGAGGTTCCGCAAATGGTCAATACCAAGAAAAGCCAAGTATTTCTGAAAAAAACTGACACGGGGCAAATTGCTCCCCATGACGATGCGTACACTGTTCGAGACAGTCACTTCGTGGGTCACGATGGGTTCATCGTCCCGAACAACTTTAGCGAGTTCTACCAGCGATTCCCGGCCTTTGTGGCGGACTGGGTGAGAAGGCGGGTTCGAGATTGTGTTTCGGCCACCGAGGCTGATGACTGGACGCAGGAACTTCTCCTGCATCTGGCGGTTTTGCCCACGTGCGTATTCCGGTGAAGTGGGCCACCGATTCCGGTGAAGTGGGCCAGAGTCGGAGCGAAGCGACGCTGGTTGTTTTCTTACATTAACTGCGCGGCCCACATGAGTCAAGAAAAGGGTAAGTTAAAC